>MDTE01084174.1_pt1 | contig 22009 bp, 24 predicted proteins | sample 811231 | NCBI WGS metagenome assembly MDTE01 (sample SAMN05326651, study PRJNA326480) | marine metagenome | isolation source: seawater | place: Indian Ocean: Red Sea | collected 2010 | reverse complement strand
TCGTAATCAGCTATTTTTTGTTCAGACATTGATTTGCCTTTTATTTTTTTAAGTTTTTTCTACCTCTGTATTTACTACTTCGCTAGGTGGTGTTGTTTGAGCAATAAAATCATCTTTAGCTCCAGGCACACTATAATCATACGGCCATCTATGTACAACAGGTAGTCTTTCTCCAAAATTTCCATGTTCTGGAGGAACAGTAGAAGTATGCCACTCCAGAGAATTTGCTTTCCAAGGATTTTTTCCAGCAGGTTTACCAGTTTTTAAAGTTTTGATTATATTGTAGATTAATATAAATTGTGCAGCTCCAACTATAAATGCTGCTATACTTATAAACTCGTTCATTCCAACAGCAGATGTCATGTATGGACTATCATACATCTCGAAATACCTTCTAGGTACTCCAATAAATCCTAGATAATGCATTGGAAAATAAATTGAGTAAGCGCCTAAGAATGTAATCCAAAAATGCAACTTGCCAAGGCCTTCGTCAAGCATTCTGCCAGCAACCAATGGAAACCAGTGATAAACAGCTCCCATAATTACCATAAGTGGGGCAATACCCATTACCATATGGAAGTGTGCAATCACAAAATATGTATCTGATAAAGGCACATCTACTGAAACATTTCCAAGAAATATTCCAGTTATACCACCGTTGACAAATGTAACTATAAATCCTAGGCACCATAGCATTACAGTATTAATTCTTATATTACCTCTCCATAGAGTCAAAATCCAGTTGTATACTTTCATAGCTGTTGGGACTGCAATAATTAGAGTCGTTGTGGCAAAGAAGAAACCAAACCATGGATTCATTCCGCTTACATACATATGGTGAGCCCAAACAAAGAAGCTTAATGCTCCAATACCTACAATTGCCCAGACCATCATTCTATATCCGAAAATATTTTTTCTAGAGTGTACAGAAATTAAATCGGAAACTATTCCAAATGCTGGTAGTGCAACAATATATACTTCTGGGTGGCCAAAAAACCAGAATAAGTGCTGGAATAATATTGGACTTCCTCCACCATATTCCAAAACTTCACCAGCTTTTAAAATTGTTGGCATAAAAAAACTTGTTCCGAGAACTTTATCTAAAGTCATCATTATTGAACTTACTAGTAAAGCTGGAAATGCAAGCATAGCTAATACTGTAGCTGTAAAAATACCCCAAACTGTTAAAGGCATTCTCATTAAAGTCATTCCTCTTGTTCTTGCTTGTAACACTGTAATTAAATAATTTAATCCACCCATTGTAAAACCGATTACAAACAAAGAAAGAGAGATAAGCATTAATAAAATTCCAGCACCTGAACCTGGTGTTCCTTCTAAGATTGCTTGAGGTGGATATAAAGTCCATCCTGAACCAGTTGGTCCACCCGGTACAAAAAAGCTTGCCATTAAAACTGCTACTGCCACAAAGAACATCCAAAAACTTAACATGTTCACATATGGAAAGACCATGTCTCGTGCGCCTACCATTAGTGGAATTAAATAATTTCCAAAACCTCCGAGAAATAACGCAGTCAAAAAATAGACTACCATTATCATTCCATGCATTGTAACAAATTGATAGTAATGTTCAGCGGTCATAAAACCTGCTAATCCAGGAAAACCTAGTTGTAATCTCATTAACCACGATAAAATTAATCCAACAATTCCTGTGAACACTGCTGTTAAAAAATATTGAACTCCAATTACTTTTGCATCTTGGCAGAATACCCATTTAGTCAAAAAAGTATGCCCATGATATAAATCCTGTTCAGCTACTTCAGCAGGTCTTACGTAATCCATATCTCCTACCGCTGTTCCGGAATATTCATTCATAGTCTCAGAAGACTGTGTTTGATAACCTGGTTTATTGTTTAATTCATCTGACATAATTTTTCCTCTTTATATATTACTCAATTTAAATTTAAATTTATTTTTTTAACAATTTTTTTATTGTTATCAATTTCTAGCTTATTTTGCTTTGCTATTAAGTCTGAAAAGGTTTCTTGCTCATTTAACCACTGATTGTAATCTTCTTCACTTTGAACAATCACCCCTCCTCTCATAGCGTAATGACCAACACCACAATATTCTGCACACAGCACTTCGTACTCACCAACTTTATTTGGTTCAAACCAATAAAATGTTACAACGCCTGGAACCGCATCCATTTTTGCTCTAAATTGTGGAACATACCAGTTATGCAAAACATCAACTGATCTTAATAAAATTTTTATGGGTCTATTGTTTTTCATATTTAGTACATCGCTCTGTATAATTATATCGTCTTGTCCAAATGGATCATCTAAATTTATTCCAAATGGATTATCATCATTTATATTTTGAACTTTTGTAGTTCCTAGTTTTCCATCTTCACCAGGTAGTCTATACTGCCAACCCCATTGCCAAGCCATGACATCTACCTCTAGAGCATTTTTCGGAACATTTACATATTGATTCCAGATTATTAATCCTGGAGCAAGCAGGGCTGCAACACCGACTGTTGTTGCCCATGTTAAAATTCTTTCTAATTTTTTATCTTCAGGTTTATATTCTGCTTTTCTATCTTCTTTGTATGAAAATTTAAAAACGCAATAAGTCATAAATAAACAAACTGCAACAAAGACACCTCCACCTACCCAAAATGTCAATGTAATGGTATCGTCCATTCCTCCCCAGTTTGAAGCAATATCAGTCCAGTACCACGGTGTAAAAATGTGAAAAAGTACCGAACCAACAATGACTAATAAAAATATTATTCCTGCATGCATAAGGGTTATATAGAACAATAATTGTTTAAATACCTATGACATTTTGTCATAAAAATATGTTAAATAAAGTACTATATTCAACAAATTATGCTTAGTAAATTAGGAATTTTTGTAACTATACTCGTTTTAGTTTTACTCTTCTTTTTAGTTATATCATTTGGGGCTGGAGCTTTTTCTAAAGGCAAAATAAAACCCGAAACAAAAAAATATTTGAAGTCAGTAAATATTCTATTAGCTATAATTGCAATTGTTGGATCTATATTAGTTTTATTTTTATAATTAATTTAAGAAATTAATGATTTACACCAATCTATAACTGCATCATTGTAAACAAACATAATTGTAAAAAAGGCAAACCAAACTATAAATAAAAATAACCAATAAACTGAGAGAGCTGTTATACTTTTTTCTTCATTTTTATAATCTTTTTCTTCAAGCTTAAAAATTTTAGATGTAACTTTACCCCAAAAAAACAATCCACCTAAGAGATGTATTCCATGTAATGCAGTAAAAAAATAAAAAGATGAAAAGTATGTATTCGTTGAAACAAATTTTCCATCTATCATTAATTGATACCATAATAACAATTGAAGTAATAAAAAAATATAACTTAAAGCTCCAACTACTAGTAAATTTTTTTTTAATTTTTTTGGTAAAGATTTATTAAATTCTCTTCTAATTTTGTCAAAAAAGTATGTTACTAAAATTAAGACTAATGTATTTATCCAAACAAGATTTGTTTTCAAAATAAATGTTGTGTCTTGTCCTGGTGGTAGAGAATAAAGATAGCCAGTAAATATCAAACTAAATAATACAGAACTTATTCCAAAAATTATAATAACTGCTGACATTTGGTTTGATAAATTAAATGTCTGGCCAGAATGTTCCGTGTCTATAGCAGCTTGATTAGCTTCCCACGGTTTTTCAGCCAGTGTGCCAAATATCTTCTTTAATAATGAATTCATAGTGTTTATATAATTAGTAAAACTTATTTTGCAACAATGAAATTAAAGACTTCAATAACAGTTATTACAGGTTGTTTAGTAATTTTCTTATTTTTAATGTTTCCAGTTTTTTTATCTATGGAAAAGAAAAAAAGTGAAATTGAGTCACAGTTTCAAGGCTCAGAATTTTCATTAATTGATGTTAATAATGAGGTTATAACTGAATCTTCTTTTAAAGGACCTCTTACAGCAATTTTTTTTGGTTTCACAAATTGCCCTGATATTTGTCCAATGACATTAAATAATTTAGATTTAGTTTTAAATGATTTGGAAAAAAATAAGAGAGATAAATTAAAAGTATTTTTTGTAAGTATCGATCCTGAAAGAGATACACCTGAAATTATAAAAGATTATCTTAATTCTTTTAACAATAAAATGTACGGTATAACTGGAGATCCAAAAAAAATTTTTTTAATGTCACAGTCTTGGGGAGTGATGTCGGAAAAAATATTTACTGGTGAAGGCGAATATTTAATCAACCATAGTTCTTCAATAATACTTTTAAAAAATGGAAAGTATGTAAGTAGAATAAGTCATCATGCTCCATACAAAGATATATATAAAAATATTAAAAAATATTTAAGATAATAAATTAAAACTAATTATAGAAATCATAGATATAGCAGCTGTTTCAGATCTTAAAATATTTTTGTTTATTTTAAGAGGAATTATATTTTTAAGTTTTAAAATACTTTCTCTTTCCTTTGCTGAAAAATCTCCTTCTGGACCTATAACTATACATAAAGGATTTTTATTTTTTATATCTAATTTATTATTTTCTGTATTTAAGTCTCCAAAAATAATATTTGTATTTTGATTTGATTTTAAAAAATCATTTAACTTTGTTAGTTTATCTAAAGCAGGTAAATTTAACCTATTACTTTGTTCAGATGCTTCGGTAATAATTTTATTAATTCTTTTTTCATTAAATTTTCTTACAACTGTTCTTTCGGTCAAAATAGGAATAAATCGCGTAACTCCTAGTTCAGTTGCTTTTTGTATCATTAAATTCAAATAATTTAGTTTAATTGGGGTAAATGCTAACCATATTTCTTTTTCATTTTCTGATGACCTTAATTTTTTAATAATTGAAAATTCTACTATACCTTTATTGATATTTTCCATTTTTGCTTCCCATTCACCACTTTTATTAAATAGGGAAAAATTTTGACCGGCACCTATTCGCATTACTTTTGTAAGATAGTGTGACTGAGATTTATCTAGTTTAGAATTTAAATTTAGTGATAAACTTTCCTGAAAAAATAATCTAATATTACTCATCTAAACAGGTTAATTTATGAAAAATATTAAAGCAATAATTTTTGATGCTTATGGAACATTATTTAATGTTAATTCTGCTGCAGAAAAATGTAAAAGTAAAATCGGTGATAAATGGGAAAACTTTGCAAATTACTGGAGAACAACACAATTAGAATATACCTGGCTTAGAAGTTTGATGAGCAGACATAAAGATTTTTGGCAAGTAACAGAAGATAGCTTAGATAAGTCTATGAAAGTGTTTAAAATAGATGTGGTAATGAAGAATGAACTATTAGATTTATACAAAATATTATCACCTTATCCAGAGGTTAAAGAAACTTTGAAAAAACTTAAAGAAAAAAAATATAAAATAGCTATACTATCAAATGGAACACCTGCCCTGCTTAATCAATTAGTTAAAAGTAATAATTTACAAAATTTATTTGATGATGTTTTTTCAATTGAAGAGGTCGGTATATTTAAACCAAGTTCAAAGGTTTACGACATTCCAATTAAAAAATATAAAATTCAAAAAGAAGAAGTTGCTTTTTTAAGCGCGAATACATGGGATGTTTCTGGTGGAGGTAATTATGGATATAAATCTATTTGGGTAAATAGAAATAGTAGTATTTTTGACAATCTGGATTATGAACCTAAAAATCAAATTAATGAGCTAAATCAACTACTTGATATTTTTGAATAAAGATTTAATTGATTAATTATATGTCAAACACTCTAGATTTATTAGGAAGAATTTTAATTTCAGCACTATTTTTTTTAAACGGTATTTTTAAGATCAATAATTATGAAGGTACAATTGGTTGGATGGAAAGCTTCGATATGCCTGGCGTGTTATTAATACCGGCAATTATTTTGGAAGTTTTAGGACCAATTTTAATTATAATTGGATATCAAACAAAAATTGCTGCAGCATTATTGAGTTTATTTTGTATAGCTACTGCGGTTATATTTCACAATGACTTTAACAATCAGATACAATTAACATCATTTCTAAAAAATATTGCTTTAGCAGGTGGGTTTTTATTTTTAGTTGTAAATGGTGCTAAGGAATTAAGTTTAGATAAAAAATTTGAAAAGTAAATGACTGCTGTAGAAATAAAACAAATTATTGATCCTTTGCTAACATCAGATGGAGCGGGTGTAAAATTGAAAAGAAGTATTGGTGTTGAACCGAATTATTTTGATCCATTTTTGATGCTAGATGAATTTGGTTCTGAAAACAAAGATGATTATATAGCTGGATTTCCACCCCATCCACATAGAGGCATAGAGACTGTAACATACATGTTGGCTGGAGACTTTGAACATAAAGATAGTACAGGTGGAAAAGGTAGAATGACAGCAGGAGATGTTCAATGGATGAAAACAGGAAGTGGTATAATTCATTCTGAAATGCCCGCTATGAAAAAAGGAAGACTTCACGGTTTCCAATTATGGATAAATATGCCTGCAAAATTAAAAATGAGTAAACCTGAGTATCACTACATAGACGCAGATCAAATGAGTGTTCATAATGATAATGATAAATCAGTTAAATTAATTGCTGGTAAATTTAAAAAAGAAGAAGGAGCTATTAAAGGACATAATGTAGAACCTATATATTTTGATGTTGAGCTAAATAAAGATAAAGAATTTAAATTTGATTTACCTGCAACACATAATTCTTTTATCTATTTAATTAAAGGTAATATAAAAATTGGAAATAAACATCATGAAAAAATTCAGGACTCTACTCTAATAATACTTACAAAAGGCAAGAGTCTAAAAATAGAGGCTAGTACTAAATCTAAATTTCTTTTAATATCAGGCAAACCAATTGGAGAAAAAATCGCTAGAGGTGGACCATTTGTTATGAACACGAAAGCTGAAATATTGCAAGCAGTTCAAGATTATCATAATGGAACATTTGTAAAATAATGAAAGCAAAAGCAATTCAAATATCAAAAAATGGTGGTCCAGAAGTTTTGGAATTAAAAGATATTACTTTAGATAAACCAAAAAAAGATGAGGTAACAATTGAACACAAAGCTATTGGTTTAAATTATATTGATACATATCATAGATCTGGACTTTATCCCTTGGATCTTCCATCTGGAGTAGGTATTGAAGGAGCTGGAACTATTTTGGATGTTGGAGATAATGTAAAAAATTTTAAAACTGGAGATAAAGTTTCCTATGCTGGTGCGCCTTTGGGTGCTTACTCAACACATAGAAATTATAATATTAAAAACTTAGTTAAAGTTCCCAGTGATGTTGATTTAGAAATTGCTGCCACTCTAATGACAAAAGGTTTGACCACCTTCTACCTTTTACACAAAACATACCCTGTTAAATCTGGGGAAACAATACTATTCCATGCTGCTGCTGGTGGTGTTGGGCAAATTTTCGGACAATGGGCAAAAAGCTTGGGATGTAAAGTAATTGGAACTGTTGGAAAAGATGAAAAAATTGAAAAAGCAAAAAATTATGGTTATGACCATATAATAAATTATAATAAAGAAAACTTTTCAAAAAAAGTATTAGAGTTAACAAGCGGGAAAGGTGTTCCTGTTGTTTATGATGGTGTAGGAAAAGTTACACTAGAAGGTTCGTTAGAATGTCTATGCACAAGAGGAATGATGGTATCTTTTGGAAATGCTTCAGGACCCCTGTCAGATATAAATGTGCCAAAATCAATCCAGCCAAAAGGATTGTATTTGACGAGACCTTCAATGCAACAGTATTTAAGTACAAAAGAAGAATTAGATGAGGGTGCAAAAATCCTATTTGAAAAAGTGCAATCTGGAAAAGTTAAGGTTGATATTTTCAAAAAATATAAACTAAATGAAGTTGTCGAAGCACATAAGGATTTAGAGGCAAGAAAAATTCTTGGACCAGCAATAATTATTCCCTAATCTATATTAATTTTCATATCTGATAGATGTAACTTTAGTGTTTCTGTTGAAACGTTTATGTCTCTTATAAAAAAGATTACTGAAATGATCATTGCCATACAACAAGATCCGAATATAAATCTTGCTAATCCGATTAATTCAAAGTAAAGAGCAAATACAGTAAGCATATTAAATAAAAAACCAAAACTTGCGAAAGCTAAGGTAAATTTTAACCATTTTACTCGACCATTTAAATTAATAAGCTGTTTTTCCCATTCAGGAGGTATATGTTTTTCCCAAACATATTCATCATGTATTTTTCTAACAAGATTACTTAATGTATGAAAACGGTTTGCATATACACTCATCATCAAAGGAATTGCTGGGAACATTAGTGCAGTAACTGTGTAATCTATATTCATAACGAATCAATTTGATTATGAAACTAGGCTTTGTTATTTACAAGTAAATTATGTCAGAAAAAATTAATGATTTTATAGAACTTACAAGAATAAAAAGACCCATAGGTTATATGCTTCTTTTTTGGCCATGTATATGGGGGTTAACTTTAGGATATGATTTTAAAGAAAATTTTGAAACCTATTTACTTTATGGTGTATTTTTCTTGTTAGGTTCTATTCTAATGAGATCGGCAGGTTGTATAGTAAACGATATTGTGGATAAAAAATTTGATGCGAACGTAGAAAGAACTAAAAATAGACCAATTGCCTCTGGAAAAGTATCCGTGACCCAAGGTTTTGCTTATGCTTCTTCTTTATGTCTGCTAGCTCTAATTGTTTTAATTCAATTTAATAAACTTACAATAATTTTAGCCATGCTTTCCATGCCACTTGCATTTTTGTACCCTTATATGAAAAGGTTTACTTATTGGCCCCAGCTTTTTCTTGGCATAACATTTAACTATGGAATTTTACTTGGGTGGATATCAATAAATTCGGAATTTAATGTATTAATTTTTATTTTATACTTAGGAGCCATATTTTGGACACTTGGCTACGACACTATATATGGATATCAAGATATAAAAGATGATGAAATTATAGGAGTAAAATCTACATCTATTAAATTTAAAAATAATCCTAAATTATTTATTTCTATATGCTACATAATTTTTTCTATATCTTTGCTCATAGTGGGAATTTTAATGAAAGCAAATAATTATTATTATCTGGGTATCTTAATAATCTTATACCACTTGCTATTTAATCAAATTTTTAAATTAAATATTTCTTCTTCGGAGGATTGCTTAAAAAAATTTAAAAGCAACAATATTCTGGGACTATTAATATTAATTAACTTTATAATTATTAAAATAATTTAAATATGACTGACTTTCAAATTATAAAGAGATTTTACAATCAATATACAAAAAGATTTTTACCTAAAATTTTTATAGCAGTTTTTTTTTCAGTTTTAGTAGCGGGTAGTACTTCTTCTATTGCATGGCTTTTGGATCCAGCAATAGAAAAAATATTTATTAACAAGGATCAAACATTAATAATTATAATACCTTTTGTAATAATAGTTGCTTTTGCAACAAAAGGTTTTTCTCTTTATTTGGCTAAAAGTACAATGATCGGCGTAGCAGAAGAAGTAAAAAAATTAATTCAGTGTGATATGGTTAAATCTTTTATTAAATCTGACACTCACTTTATAGAAGGAAAGCATTCTGGAAAATACATATCAAATTTAAATTTTGATGTTGAGTTGATAAAAAATGTTTTAAGTGTTGCCTTACTAAATTTATTTAAAGATACGTTAACTTTAATTGGTTTACTTACTGTAATGTTTTATCAAAATTGGAAGTTATCAATAATTGCACTAGTAATGATACCTTTGGCATCCATTGCTGCAAAAAGTCTTGGAAAAAGAATGGGTAAAGTATCCACTCAAGCGCAAGAAAGATCTGGGTTTTTAAATAAACACCTTATTGAAATATTTAAAAATCATAAACTAATAAAAATTTTTCAAAGAGAAAGTTTTGAAAATGAAAGATCTGATAGATTAATAAATGATTTAAAAGAAAAAATGAAAAAAATTAATATTGTTTTTGTTAGATCTACTCCAATAATGGAAACTTTAACTGGAATTATGATTGCAATTTTGATTTTTTATTCTGGGAAACTAATTATTTCTGACGACCTACAAATTAGTAACTTTTTTTCATTTCTTGCAGCTATGATGTTGGCATACCAACCAGTTAGGGCCTTAGCAACTCTCAATATAGGAATTAACCAGGGACTATCTGCAGGAAAAAGAATAATACCAATTTTAGATAATGAAGTTAAGATAAATTCAAATGATGATTTGGAAAAAATTTCAGTCTCAAATGGTGATATTAAATTTAATAAAGTAAATTTTTCTTATAATTATGAGCAAGAAACAAAAACTTTAAAAAATGTCGATTTATTTTTTGAAGGAGGAAAAATGACAGCACTGGTAGGACATAGTGGTGCTGGAAAATCTACAATTCTTAACTTAATACCAAGATTATATGATCCTTCAAAAGGAGAAATAATCATTGATGAACAAAAAATCAAAAATGTAAATTTAAAATCTTTAAGAGAAAATATATCTATTGTAAGTCAAGATACTACACTTTTCGATGATACAATTTTTAACAATATTAGATATGCCAAACTAGATGCAACAAAAGATGAAATTTCAGAGGCAGCAGAACTAGCTAACGCAAGTGATTTTATAAACAAGTTACCAGACAAATTTGAAACAGTAATTGGTGAAAATGGCATAAGATTATCAGGTGGTGAAAAACAAAGGCTATCAATAGCTAGAGCAATTTTAAAAAAGACTAAAATAATATTGCTAGACGAAGCTACTTCTTCTTTAGATTCCGAAACTGAAAACAAAATTCAAAAAGCAATTAATAATTTAACTAAAAATAGAACTTCAATAATTATTGCCCATAGATTATCAACAATATTAAACTCTGATAAAATATATGTTATAGATCATGGGGAAGTTATAGATAGTGGCACTCATAGCTCTCTCGTAGAAAAATCAAAAATATATAAAAATTTTTACGATAAACAGCTAAGAAAAGATTAATGTTAACCATTTATAGATTTGTTACTTATTTAGTCCTTGTACTTTCACCGATAATAGTTCTTTTTAGAATTTTTAAAAACAAAGAACACCCTAAAAGATTTTTAGAAAAATTCAGTTTAAATAAAATTGAAAAAAAAACTGGTAAAACTATATGGTTCCATGGTTCTAGTGTTGGAGAAATTTTAAGTTCAATTCCAGTAATTGAAAAATTAGAAAAAAAAAAAAGATATTAAACAAATTCTTCTTACCTCAAATACATTGAGCTCATCAAAAATTATTAAAAAATTTAAATTAAATAAAACAGTTCACCAATTTTATCCCTTAGACGTAAATTTTATAACTTTAAATTTTTTAAATTATTGGAAACCAAGCTTAGTAATTTTTTTAGAATCCGAAATCTGGCCTAATATGTTAATAAATATAAATAAAAAAAAAATACCATTGATGCTTTTAAATGGAAGAATTACCAAAAAGTCTTTTAAAAATTGGTTATTTATAAAATCAGTTTCAAAACAAATATTTGGTTATTTTGATTTGTGTTTAGCTCAAAATCTTGAAACTATAAAATATTTAAAGGATTTAGGTGCTAAAAAAATTAAAAATCCAGGAAATCTAAAATTTGCAGAGAGCTCTATTAAAATTTCTAACAAAATTTCTAAATTTCAAAAAAAATTTTTTACAAAAAAAAATATCATGTTTTGTGCCGTGAGTACCCACCCTAGTGAAGAAATTTATTGTGCTAATCTATTTAAAAAAATGAAAAAAAATAAGAAATCTTTAATAATTATAATCCCAAGACATATTGATAGATCGCATCAAATAAAGGCTGAATTAGAAAGCTTAAACTTAAAAGTTCATTTACACAGCGATAAAGATAAAATTAATTTTGATACTAATATTTATTTGGTTGATTCATATGGTGAAACTAAATTCTTTTTAAAATACAGTAAGATAGTTTTTATGGGAGGATCGCTAATTTCTCATGGAGGTCAAAATCCTATAGAAGCCGCACGAATTGGATGTAAAGTTTTACATGGACCTTATATAAACAACTTTAAAGATGTTTACTCGCTATTAAAAAAAAATAAAATAACAAAAAAAATAGATACAATTAAAAATGCTGAAAAAATATTCATTAATGAAATTAAAGAAAAAAACTTTAATAAAAAAATAGCAAAAAAACTTAAAAACCTAGGAAATGCTATTTTGAGAAAAAATTTAATTGAGATAGAGAAACAGTTGTAAATGAATCTAAATAAGCCAAAATTTTGGGATCACACACCAAATAAATTTAATTTTTTAATATATCTATTTTTTCCCGCTACCTTAATTGTTGAAATAATTAACTTTTTTAAGAATAAAACGAATAAAAAATATTTTAATATAAAAACAATATGTGTAGGAAATATTTATATAGGTGGGACAGGCAAAACACCTCTATCTATATTATTGTATCAAGTAATAAGTGAAAAGTTAAAGTGCACAGTAATAAAAAAATATTATTCAGACCAAATAGATGAGCAGAATTTAGTTTCATACTATTGTGATTTAATTTGTGAAAGTAATAGAACAAATGCCCTTAAAATTGCTGAACAGAAAAAATTTGATGTTGCAATATTGGATGATGGGCTTCAAGAAAAACAAATAAATAAAGACTTATCAATAGTTTGTTTTAATTCAGATAAGGGCATCGGAAATGGTCACGTTATTCCATCAGGTCCATTAAGAGAAAACTTAAAATCTTTAAAAAATTATAATGTAGCATTAATTAATGGAGAAAATGAGAATGGAGAGTTGACTAAATTATTAAAACTAAATAACGAAGATATTCAAATATTTAGGGCAAAATATGAAATAACTAACATTCATGATTTTGATCTTAAAAAAGACTATTATGTTTTTTCTGGAATTGGAAATAATGACAATTTTTTAAAAACCTTAAAAAAAAATAATTTTAGAATAAAAGAGTTTTCAAAATTTCCAGACCATTATACATACTCACTTAAAGATATTAGTGAAATTAAGGAATTTGCTAAAAAGAATAATCTTACTATTATAACAACTGAAAAAGATTTCTTGAGATTAAATGATACTGAAAAAGATAATATAAAATATATTAAAATAAAACTTCAAGTAATCGAAGAAAAAAAATTCATAGAATGTATTAATAAGTATTTATGAAAATAATAAAATATTTTTTCGAATTTATATTTGTCTCCTTTTTACTTATTGTATTTAAATTGATTGGTTACAAAAATGCTTCTAATTTTGGTAATTTTTTAGGACAGTTAATCGGTCCTATATTTAGATCAAAATCCAAAATTTTAAAAAATTTAGAAGATAGCAATATTAAAAATGATAAAGAAAAAATAATAAATAAAATGTGGGGAAATTATGGAAGAATTTTAGCAGAATATGTTTATTTAAAACAATTTAAAAATGGAAAGTTTTCAAAATATATTAATATAGAAGGATTAGAAAACCTAGAGGAAATAAAACAAAAAAATAAAAAAGTTGTGTTTGTATCTGGTCATTTCAATAATTTTGAATTAATGGCTATGCAATTAGAAAATTTTGGAATTGATCTTGCTGCTGTCTATAGACCACTTAATAATATTTTTTTAAATTTTATAATGGAAAAAATAAGAATTAAAAATATTTGTAAAAATCAAATCAAAAAAGGTAGAGCTGGATCTAGACGCTTAATAGAATTTTTTAAAGAAAATTATTCTATTGCTTTAATGATAGATCAAAGAGTTAGCGAGTCAGAAAAAATAAATTTTTTTGAAAGACCAGCTTATACAACAACAATACCGGCTCAATTGGTAAAAAAATATAACTGTGAAATAGTTCCAGTTTATATAACAAGAAAAAATGGGATTTATTTTGATATGCAAATATACAAACCGATACAGTTTGATAAAGAAGATTCTATTATAGATATTTCAGAAAAGCTTAATAGAGTTCTGGAAAATATGATACTTAAAGATCCCTCTCAATGGATTTGGTCACACGATAGATGGAAATAATCATTTATTTACCTTCCTTTTTTATTGCTGCCTCTATATGGGAGTAATACGGCTCTTGTAAATCAACATTCCAATAATTAAGATTTTCTAGAAAAATTTTTTTTCCTGATATAGCACATATGACATGATCACCATCTTCAATGATTTCAAACTTATTTGGTAAAAACTTTAATTTGGCTAATTTATTTTTCATTAAATAGTTATATATTATTTATACATGAATGTAGCAATTTTAGGAAGCGGTGGAAGAGAACATGCTATCTGCCAAAAAATATCAGAGTCAAAGAAAATAAAAAAAATTTTTTGTATACCTGGAAATGCCGGAACAGGTAAATTGGCTCAAAATATCAATATAGAATTAAGTAATTTTAAAATGCTTTTAAAATTTTTAAAAAATAATTCAATTGATTTGGTTTTGATAGGTCCAGAAAAGCCTTTGGTTGATGGTTTGGCTGATTTCTTAAAGTTAAATAAGATAAAAGTTTTTGGACCAAATAAAAAGGTATCGCGTCTTGAAGGATCTAAAATTTTTACAAAAAATTTATGTAAAAAATATAAAATACCTACAGCTAAATTTGGTGTATTTAAAAATAGAAAAGAGTCATTTAAATTTATCAAAAGCGCAAAATTTCCAATAGTTGTAAAAGCAGATAATCTTGCGTCTGGAAAAGGTGTTTATATTTGTAATAATATAAATAATTATAAAAATGCAATAGACGAAATATTTAATGGAAAGTTTGGTAAGGCAAAAAAAGTACTTGTTGAAGAATTTCTTAAAGGTGAAGAGATGAGTTATTTTATAATTTCTGATGGAAAAACTTATAAAAAATTCCTAACTGCTCAGGATCACAAAAGAATATTTGAAAATGACAAAGGTCCAAATACTGGTGGCATGGGAGCTTATACTCCCTCTGGTATAATAAGCAAAAAATTAGATAAGAAAATTTTACAAAAAATTATTTTACCGACCCTGAAGGCAGTAAAAGATATGAAAACAAAATATATTGGATTTCTTTATGCGGGATTAATGATAGTAAATAAAGAACCATATTTAATTGAATATAATGTAAGAATGGGAGATCCTGAATGCCAGACTATTTTACCTCTTTTAAAAACAGATTTGTTAAAAATCATCGATAATACTTGCAATCAAAATCTAAAAAAAACTAAAATTGAGTGGTATAAAAAAAAAAGTATTTGCATAGTTTTATCTTCCAAAGGATACCCAAAAAATTATAAAAAAAATGTAATAATTAAAAATTTAAATAACTTGAAGATTAAAAATAATAGTTATGTTTTTCATGCTGGTACAAAATTGATTAATAAGGAATTTTATTCGATTGGCGGAAGAGTTTTAAATTTTGTTTCGATTTCTTCAAATCTTAAAAAAGCAAGAAAAATTTCTATTGATCTAATAGAAAGGTTGAATTGGAAAAATGGTTTTTTTAGAAAAGATATAGGTCATAAAATTATTAATTAATGAGAATAATTGCTGGAAAATTTAAAGGTAGAAAAATATATAATCCACAGGATAATATAACAAGACCGCTAAAGGATAGAGTAAGGGAGTCAATTTTTAATATTATTAAACATTCTAAGGAAATAAGTTTTGAACTGATTAATTCAAATGTATTAGATTTATATTCTGGTGTAGGGTCTTTTGGATTAGAATGTATATCTCGAGGTGCAAGAAAAGTTTATTTCTTCGAAAATTATACACCTTCTTTAAATATTTTAAAAAAAAATATTGAGACCCTAGGATGTAAAAAAAATATCAAGGTAATAAATAATGACGTTGAAAGAATAAAAAATTTTTACAAAATTTTTAATGAAAAAATTAATCTAGTTTTTTTGGACCCTCCATTTATCGATGAAAAAATTAATTTAATATTAAATAAAATTTATGAAATGAAAATATTAACAAATAAATCATGTATTATTATTCATAGAAATAGTATTAATAAAGATAAATTAACTAACAAATTTAAAGAAATTAGAGTCGAAACTTACGGTAAATCAAAAATTATTTTTTGCAAATTAAAATAAGCTTTAAGATAGAATTTTTTTTGTTTGTAATTTTATAAGCTCTACAGATGGTTGGTCTAGTGGATTTACTTTGAGTGCTTGCCCTAATAAAATTGTTTCTAATATAAAAAAACAAAATAGCTCTCCAAGGACTTCCTCACTTCTTTTTAAAATATTGAAACTTCTAAAAGGTATTTTTTTTTTCAAAAATACTTTTTCGGTTGCTATTTGTTGTGATCTAATTATTTCGTATAAAGATTTATTTTTAAGATATTGAAGTGAACTTGGAAAATTCACATTTAATATATTTGATTTTTTTTCATAAACATTAAAAAAAGTAAAAAAATTTTTTTTTGGTCCGTCAAGATAAAGTTGTAATAAACTATGATTATCTTTTGGCATGGTTGATATAACTGGCAGTATACCTTTTGATTTTTTTCCAAGACTTTCTGCAATTAGTTGTTGATACCATTGGAATAAATTTTCTGAACTTTCATCATAATTTAATATTATTGAATTATGTTTTCCTCTTTTTATTAATTCGACTGTTGCACTAACATTTAAAATGAGTTGATTTAAAAAATTTTTATCTTTTATGAGTTCATTGAATTTTTTAAACTTCATATCATTTAATCCCATTAATTCGGCTGGCAACATTCCAACTTCAGATAAAACTGAATATCTTCCCCCAATATAATTTTTATGTTCAATTATTTCAGCTTTTATTTTATTTGCTAAATTAAAAATATAATTATTTTTTTTTTCTGTAATAAATAAAAATTTATTATTTTTTTTATGTTTTTTTAAAATATTATAGTTAGCAATTGTTTCGAGAGTGTTTCCAGATTTCGATATTATTAAATTTAAAAATTTATTTTTTTGATTTAATTGAGTATTGTGAGACCTAAGATTATTTATAAAAGTAAATTTTTTTTTTATCTTTCTATTTAAAAACCTATAAATAGCTTCTGATCCCAGGGCAGAACCTCCCATTCCAATTATTCTAAAGTGAACATAATTTTTATACTTTTTTATAAGATTTTTTGTATAAGCTTGTTTGTAATCTGAACTTAATGATCTTAGTGCTGGATATTTTTTTAATAAAGTATTCTTATTAACATTAAACTTTATCTTTCTTTTAATTTTTTTAAAGCCATGAAACCTAATGTTGGCAGTCAACATATTTTACTTAATTCTTTCTTTAATTAAATCTTCAAGGGACGACCCATTGCTGCTTGAGTTATCAGAAGGATTGTCTTTAACTTTAAGAATTTTTTTTAAATCATTTTCATTTTCTATTTCAAATTCTTTTTCATCGGCCTCATTAGGAAGAGGAAGTTTGGTAAAATCTGGAGGGAGTATTAGTGGATTTTTTTTTTTAACTAAAAATTCATCTCTGCTATCGGATCTTTTTTTTCCTTGCAGGACGTCTTTGGCTGATCCACCGCATGAATTTAATAATAATAATGTTAAAATGGAAATACCGATATATTTAATTTTTATTTTCATTGTTTCCCTTATAATTTAAAATTTCCACTAAAATAAGGCTAATTATTCCCAAAGTTATAAAAATATCCGCAATATTAAAAATAAACCAATGATATCCATTGTAGTTTAAATCTATAAAATCTGGAACTGCAGAATAATATAACCTGTCGAATAAGTTACCAAGAGATCCGCCCAAAATCAAAATTAAAGAATATAATATAAATTTTTCAGATTTAAATATTAAGTAAAATATAAACAAGTTTATAAATAAAATGAGAATAGTAATAAAATTATAAAAAAGGTTGCTATCAAAGGAAAGAAGTCCAAAGGCTATGCCTGTGTTCCACACAAGGATTATATTTATAAAAGAATTTATATATAAATCTAAATTACTTTGTCCTTCAGCTAAAGTTATCACATAAATTTTTGAAATTCTATCTATTGAGAAAATTAATAAAATAAACACAAATTTCAGTAAATTATCTTTAGCTTTTTTTGATATCATTTATTAATTAATGTTGCATTTGCCGTGTCTTTCACATTCATCCTTTCTTATTTTCCAACAAACACTGCATTTTTTTCCCTCTGCTTTTTGCGTTTCAACTAATATATCGTCTTGTAACTTGTTATCTAAAATTACTTCTGCACCTGAAGTAATACATATTTCACCAAAGTCAAAATTTTTTGCTATTTCATATAATTCTTTTTTAAGTTTTATTTTTATGTTTGCTTCTAAACTTGAGCCAATAATTTTGTCTGATCTTTTTGACTCGATACTTATGTTTGAAAAATCTCTTATTTTTTTTAATTTTTCCCACTTTTCATTAAGATTTTCATTTCTCCAATTTTTTGGTATGTCTACAAAATTTTTCATGTGTATACTTTCCTCATTACTTTTTTTTATGATTGCAAAAATCTCTTCTGTTGTAAAAGATAATATTGGTGCAAACCATTTTAATAAACATTCTAAAATTATATTTAAGACTATTGTGCAACTTTTTCTTTTTTCAGAGCTTAGGTCGTCACAATAAAGTGAGTCTTTTCTTATATCAAAATAGAAAGCTGATAAATCTACCGTGCAAAAATTTAATAGATCTTTATACAGGCTATGAAAAGTATATGAATTAAAATTTTTATGAAATTTTTCATTTAAAACGAAAACTTTATGAAGCATATATTTTTCTAATTCTGGAAGTTTGCTTAATTCTATTTTTTCAAAATTTAATTCGGAATACTTGTCATTTAAATTTCCTAATAAATATCTAAAAGTATTTCTTATTTTTCTATAGGACTCAGCATGTTGCTCGAGTATAGAATAATCTATTCTTAAATCTTCAGCATAATTTGAAGCCGCAACCCATACTCTAATAATATCTGCGCCATATTTTTTTAAAATATCTTCAGGTAAAATTTGATTTCCAAGAGATTTAGACATTTTTAGTCCTTTTCCATCAACTACAAAACCATGAGACAAAATTGATTCAAATGGTGCTTTTCCTCTAGTGCCACAAGATTCTAGTAAAGAAGAATGAAACCAGCCTCTGTGTTGATCTGATCCTTCTAAATACATTGATGCAGGCCATTTCAAGTCATCCCTTTTTTCTAAAACAAATGCATGTGTTGACCCACTATCAAACCATACTTCAACTATATCATTAGATTTGATGAAATCTTTTGCATTATATTTTTTTCCTAAAAATCTTTGTGGATCATCAGAAAACCAACAATCTGAACCCTCTTTTTCATAGATTTTTGCAATATTTTCAAATATTTCATCATCAAGTAATACTTTGTTTGTTTTCTTTGAAATAAAAATTGGTAATGGAACTCCCCAAACTCTTTGTCTCGATACACACCAGTCAGGTCTCGTCTCTATCATAGCCTTAATTCTTTCTTTTCCTTTGCTTGGATAAAATTCTGTTTCATCAAGAGCTTTTAAAGCTTTTTTTCTTAGTCCGTGACTTTCCATTGAGATAAACCATTGCTGAGTTGCTCTATGTACCAAAGGTGCTTTTGATCTCCAAGAATGTGGGTAGGAGTGATTTAATTTACCATTAGCAATTAATTTTTTAGTTTCTTTTAGCTTATCTATAACAACTGAATTAGCTTTGAAAACATGCGTTCCTTCAAAAAGAGGTATATGTTTAGTATATCTTCCATCATCATCGACGGTTTCTAGAGCTTTTATTCCATTGTTAATACATAAATTAAAATCATCAGGTCCATGACTTGGAGCGCAGTGAACGATTCCTGTTCCTTGCTCTGTAGTGACAAAACTTGCTTTTAACATTGGGACTTCATAATCATAACCAATATCAAAAAAAGGATGCTTACAAATTGTGCCTTCAAAATCTTTTCCATAGATTTCATTTAAAATTTTATATTTTTGTATATTACAGTCTTTAATTGCTGACTCTAATAAATCTTTTGCAATAACTATTTTGGAGTTTTTAAATTGATTATCATCTTGTGGCTGAATAATTAGATACTTCAAATTTTCATTATAAGCTAACGCTTTGTTAGCAGGTATCGTCCAAGGTGTTGTTGTCCAAATAACTATCTGACAATCTTTTAGATCATTTAAATTTGTTTTTTTTATTGGAAAAGAAACGTAAATTGTATCTGAAACATGGTCCATATATTCTACTTCAGCATCTGATAGGGCAGTTTTCTCTACAGTAGACCATAACACGGGCTTATACCCTTTATATAAACTACCTTCTTTTAAAAATTTTCCGAGTTCTCTAACAATTTGAGCCTCTGCACCAAAACTCATTGTTGAATAGTAGTTTTCCCAATCTCCAATTACACCTAATCTTTTAAATTGATCCTTGTGAACTCTAATCCATTTATTTGCAAAATCTCTACACTCTTTTCTAAATTCAGTAATTGGAACTTCATTTTTATTTTTTTTATTTTTTTTGTACTGCTCCTCAATTTTCCATTCTATTGGTAACCCATGACAATCCCATCCAGGTACATAAACTGAATTTTTTCCGTCCATTTGATGAAACTTTGTAATTATATCTTTAAGTATTTTGTTTAAAGCTGTTCCCATATGGATATTACCGTTTGCGTAAGGAGGTCCATCATGAAGAACGAATTTTTCTTTACTAATTGTTGCTTTCCTTAGTCTCTCGTATAAATTTATTTTATCCCAGTACTGAACTAGACCAGGTTCTTTCGCTGGAAGATTTGCTTTCATTGAAAAAGCAGTTTTTGGAAGATTTATGTTCTCTTTACCCATATCTTATTTACTTTTTGCTATTTTTATATCTTTATTTATTTGATTTTTTAAATGATCAACTCCTTTAAATTTTTTTTCTCCTCTTATAAACTTTATAAAATCTACTGATAATTTCTTATTATAAAGATTTCCAGTAAAATTAAATATATTTACCTCTAAAAGAATCTTTTTTTGATTAAAAGTAGGCCTATATCCTAAATTTGCTATGCCTTTTAGTTTATTTTTAAATCCATCAAATTTTATTTTTACTGAATAAACACCTGGTTTAGCAATTATGTAATTTCCAAGATCTATATTACAAGTTGGAAAACCAATTTTCTTTCCCATCATTCTTCCTCTTTTAACTTTACCTTCTACACACCAGGGTCTATCAAGATAATTATTTGCCAAATTAAGCTTACCTGCTTCCAGTAGTTTTCTGATTATTGTTGATGAAACTATTTTATTCTTTTTCTTTAATGGTTTTGGGTTAATTATTTTAAAATTATACTTACCCGACATGCTTTTAAGAAGTTTTACATCTCCTTCTCGCTTATTACCAAATCTAAAATTATTACTTACAAAAATATATTTTGCTTGCAGTTTTTTAAATAAAATATTTTTTACAAAGTTGTAACTTTTTATCTTTGAAAATTTTCTATCAAATTTTTTATTAATTATAAAATCAACATTAAATTTTCTTAAAATTTCAGTTTTTTGATTAATATTTGAAATTCTATAATTTTTTAGTTTTTTATTAAAAAACATCTTGGGAATAGGATCAAAAGTAACAACACCTATTTTATTTCTATTTTTATTTTTATATTTCTTTGCTAGTTGAAATAATTTCTGGTGCCCTAAATGTAATCCATCAAAATTTCCAATTAGAATAATTGATTTTTTATGTAATTCTTTAACCTTAAAACTTTTATAAATTTTCAACTTTTTTACCATTTCAAATATTTTTGAATAAAATTTATTTTAACTTTATATTTTTTTTCTAATTCATCTACTTTACTAACCTCAAGTTCTTTTTTATGTATACCATTAGAAATTAGTAACGAATCGAAACCTAATAAATTTGCTCCTTTTATATCCGTTTTTAAATTGTCTCCAATACACAAAGCTTTTCTGTTTTTTATGCTAGTAGCTAAACTATATACATTTGAATAAGGTTTTCCAAAATATTCAACTTTACCACCTTGTTCCTCAAAAACTTTGGCTACTG
>MDTE01040784.1_pt1 | contig 22009 bp, 11 predicted proteins | sample 811231 | NCBI WGS metagenome assembly MDTE01 (sample SAMN05326651, study PRJNA326480) | marine metagenome | isolation source: seawater | place: Indian Ocean: Red Sea | collected 2010 | reverse complement strand
CGATTGATGCTATAACCAAGACACTTGTCTCTGAGGAAAAACTTCAGAATCGAGTTGACGGACTGGCCAATCAAATTAAGTCCGACTTCAAAAACAGCAATCTAATCGTTGTTGGACTTCTCAAGGGAACAATTATTTTTCTGGCAGATCTCATACGAAAAATTGATCTACCTTTGCGTGTGGATTTTATAGGTGTATCTAGTTATCGAAATGACACCAAACCATCAAAACTTGTATTCACCAAGGAACTCAACCTTGATATCAAGGGCCAAGACGTACTTATAGTGGATGACATCCTCGATACTGGCAAAACACTGAAAGCGGTAATTGAAAAGCTCGAGTTGATGAATCCAAAAAAAATCCGTACATGTGTTTTACTGTCAAAAAGATCACGTAGAGAACACAACATACCGGCTGATTATATTGGCTTTGAAATTTCAAATGAATTCGTTGTGGGCTATGGTCTTGATCATGCTGAACAACACCGCAACCTACCCTACATAGGAGTTTTAAGTCATTAATTTTAATCGACAATAGAGATCATTCATTAAACAAAAAAATTTTAGTACCAACAAACTCACAAAAGTTTCATCATTAATACCATGACAATTACAGTTCGATTTTGGTCTTATTTTGCTGATTTGGCAGGATGCAAACAAACCTCTATTGTAGTCGATGAAGGAACAACTCTTGATGAGCTTCATGAAAGCATTTGTGAAAAATTCCCTAAATTGACCGCCGTCAAAAATAGCACTCTAAAGGCAGTGGATGTCGATTATCAGGACGGAAAGTTCGTTTTAACGGATAATGACGAAGTGTCTCTCTTTCCACCAGTACAAGGCGGATAGTGAAAACTGAATTAACCATCTCCTCAAAACCAATAAACGAAATCGCTTTAAGCAAACATAAAGCGATGAGTGAAAAGGCAGGAGCAGTAGTTACTTTTTCTGGTGTAGTTCGCAATCATGAAGGCGAGGCCTTGATTACCGCAATTAACTACGAATCGTTTGATGAAATGGCAAAACGCCAATTTGAGTTAATCTTCAATGAAATAAGTAAACACTGGCCTATTGAGTCCATTAAATTGATCCATCGCACAGGGGTCGTCAGTGTTAATGAATCATCACTTTGGATCGAAGTTATTGCTAGCCATCGATCAGAAGCATTCGAGGCATGCCAACACCTAATAAACGAAATGAAAAATCGTGTGCCAATATGGAAAAAACCAATTAAAAGTTAAGCGATTTGCTCAAGACATGAGGAAAATCAGGAACCAATTTTATTTTTTAACATTTCCCAATTCCGACTGAAGCCAATCAAGCGCCTGTTCTCGACTGGCAAATTTTCCTTCTAGCTGAAGTTCCCTTGCCTCTTTCAAAATTCGCCCAAAATTAGGACCGGGTGATTGACCCAGTGAAATTAAATCATCACCACTAATAAACGGATTGACTAATTTTGGGTTCCCCAGAAAGTCCGCATACTGATCCTTAAGGAAATAATAATTATCTAAATTCCCTGAGGAGCACAAACAATCAATCCGATGTAATTCCAACTCAGTCATAAAATAAGGTCTAAGAAACAATTTACGGAGCGTCGCAGTTCGCATCCTTTGCGCATCCTTCAATTGCATGTGATGCCGCACACAACCCGCCACTGCATCAATAACCTTCTTAGGAAAACGCAATCTCTTCATAACTCTACGCGAAATATTTTCACCCTTTTTTTCGTGATTCAAAAATCGAATTCTACCATTTTCATCACAACTAAATGTTATCGGCTTTGCTATGTCATGCATTAACACAGCCCAAATTAATTCAATACTAGCTTCTTTAGTTAAGCTGCCAAGCATAAGGCTAACATGTGAAAAAACATCTCCTTCAGGATGAAACTCAAAAGGCTGTTCGCAACCGATCAGCTCCTTAACCTCAGGAAGCACTTCAGATAACAACCCACTTTCAAGTAACAAATCCAATCCGCGATCTGCATAGGGTGGTTTAAATATTTTTAATAGTTCGTCGCGGATGCGTTCAGCACTGACATCTGAAATGCATGAACAATTTTTCTGTATGGCAGCAAATGTTTCAGGCTCAATTTTAAATCCAAGTTGCACAGCCAATCGTACAGCACGCAACATTCTCAGTCGGTCTTCACGAAAGCGTTCAACTGGATTGCCAATTGTACGGATGTATTTTGATTTTAGATCATTCTTACCTCCTACCCAATCATGCAATATATTAGTCACCGGATCATAAAATAAACCGTTAACCGTAAAATCTCGACGCAATGCATCTTCCCGGGCGTCAGCAAAACGCACGTAACCAGGGTGCCGACCATCAGAATAATCCGCCTCAGCTCTAAAGGTAGCTACCTGATATTCATAGCCCGAATCTAATACCATTATAACCCCAAACTGTTTCCCAACCGGAATGGTTTTAGAGAATAATTGCTCAATTTCATCAGGTTTGGCACTCGTCGCTATGTCATAATCCTTCGGTATCTGCCCAAGCTGCTCATCCCGAACTGACCCTCCGACTAAAAGAGCTTCAAATCCAGCATCAACAAGACGCTTAACCAGACTAAACGCACCATTGCGTAGAGACGTAGATTGAAACTCAATGAAATCAGACATAAATTAAAATAAATACACCTAAGGACACTTTTCACCGAAATTTTAAACAGAACAAGCTTCAGAAAATCACAATAACTGCCAATTTAATTCAATTTCTTAATACTTTCACAGCGCAAAAACCTCGTTTAATCTCCCGGTGGTGTCAGTAAGCCGCAACAAATCAGAGATTAAGTTACGCGGCATTCCCGTTTCGGAAGGCGTATCTAGAGGGCGAGTCATAGTTTTAAACCGTAGCCGAATCGTTCCAGCCAAGGCTACTTTTGAAACTGCTAACCCCGAAGCTGAGGAAGCTCGATTTCGATCTGCCCTGAAGGACACTCGCCAGGAAATTCTTGAAGTACAGAAACGGCTTCACGATGAAATTGGAGCAAAGGAATCTCTAATTTTTGATGCTCATCTTCTAGTGCTGGAAGACCCTGTAGTCATAGAGGAAGTCAGTCGAAAAATTCGAGACGAACATGTATCATCCGAATACGCTTTATATACAGCCTCAGAAAAATACGCCGAAGCCCTGAACTCAGTTGATGATTCATATCTAAGCGAACGAGCCGCCGACATTCGAGATGTTATTCAGAGAGTACTAGAAAACTTAATGGGGCATCCGCAAAGAGTTGGACTCAACGATCTCACTGAACCATGCATCGTGGTGGCAAATGATTTAACCCCATCCGATACCGCTTCACTAGACTCATCAAAGGTACTCGGATTCGTTACAGCAGTCGGCAGTAGAACCTCGCACACGGCAATACTGGCACGCTCACTTAACATCCCAGCAGTGCTTGGTCTTGGTAAAGATATTAATGAATTAAAGACTGGACAATCGGTTTTACTCGATGGATTTAACGGATTCGTTGTTATTTCACCTTCGGATCAGATGCTTTTTGAATATGGGCAGCTGGTAAAACGCCAAACTTCAATTGAGACAAGCCTTGATGAAATTCGAACAGAAACTGCAAAGACCCTAGACGGCCATTCCATAGTTCTTTCAGCTAACATCGAACGGGCTACTGATGTCCAAACTGTTTTAAATAGCGGAGCGACTGGCGTTGGACTTTTTCGAACAGAATTCCTGTTTATTAATCGATCAGATTTACCAAGCGAAGAAGAACAGTTTCAGGCCTATAAAAAAGTATCCGAGTCACTCAATCCGCAACCCGTCATCATTCGCACCCTTGACCTAGGGGGAGATAAACTTCTTTCGCATGTTAACGTAGCTGCAGAAATGAATCCTTTTCTTGGCTGGCGCGCAATCCGACTATGCCTTGAGGAAAAGGAGCTTTTTCGAACTCAACTGCGAGCTATTCTTAGAGCAAGTGTATATGGAAATCTAAAAATCATGTATCCCATGATTTCAGGAATAGATGAACTTAATGAAGCCAATGAACTCCTGAAAGAATGCCAAAAAGAACTACGAGATAAAGGAATCGCATTCTCAGAAGACCTAGAAATCGGAGTAATGATTGAGACCCCATCTGCTGCAATGATTTCTGACAAGCTCGCAAAAAAGGTGCAATTTTTCAGCATAGGCACCAACGATCTCATTCAATATTCACTGGCTGTTGACAGGCTAAATGAAAAGATCGCCCACCTTTACGAACCAACTCATCCAGGTATTTTACGCCTTATTAAAGCGACAGTAGATGCTGGACAAGCAAATGGAATCTGGACAGGTGTTTGCGGGGAAATGGCAAGTGACTTATCAATGGTGCCACTCCTATTGGGACTTGGAGTAGAAGAACTTAGTGTGGCCCCATCCATGGTTCCTAGGGTAAAAATGCTGATTCGCAACATTGATATGAAAAAAACCAAGGAACTAGCTGATTTTTCACTTAGTAGTGATTCACCCAAAGAAATTCTTAAACGAGCAGAGAAAATATCAAAAGAAGCCGTTCCAAATTTCTTTGAAAACAAACGAACTTAAATAGTCATCAATGCTTCCATGACTTGAATTCCGGAAGCAACCGGATCTCCGCAAATCGAGGATCTCCCTGCACCCTTTCATACAAATTATCTGCAGCTGCATTAGTAGCGCGACGCTGCCTATCAAGAACCAACGCCTTCTCCAAATTCATCCAAGCCTCATTAATTCTAGAGCCATTAGAAACTTGAACTCCGGCTAGATCATACCAACTTTCAGGACTTTCCGGCATCTTTTGAGTAAGCCTTAAGAGCGCAACTTCGAGACTTTTTGAATCACCAAGCTGATTAAAAAACTCCGCCGCCAGTAAAAGATTAGTCATGCTAATCTCAGGCTGACCTATACTCTTAAGAAGTACATTCACGCCTTTTTGATTTTGACCAAGTTGTACTTGAACAGTAGCCAATCGAAGCACCTGATCAAATCTACTTGGTTCCGCTCCAACATCTTTCTCAAGTTTTTTGAGTGCCTCAACTGCAATCGTATTCTGCTCACTTGCTTTAACAGATTGCCCAAGCGCATTGTAAATCGAAGCAACCGTAAATCGTATACCAATCCCCAAATCAGGCTGATTGACAAGTGAATCCACCAACTTCATTGCCTGCACATTTTGCTTAAGGCGAATATAAATTGATGCCAATTCGAGTGTAACTTTGGGGTCCTTGGGGTCAACTTGATGTCTCTGTTTTAATACAACCAGTTGCTGTTGTATTTGCTGAATTTCCTGATCACTCAAATTAAGCCCAGTCGATTGAGGAATGGTAGATGGCGTAAGCGAAGCTGAATCGCGCTGATTCATGATTTTCTGCAAATCCTGACTCATAGCCTCCAGTAAGCTAAGTAGAGCTGGACTTTCCGAAATAATTTGTTTTAAGACTGGATCATCAACCTCAATCAATTTTGTAGAACTCATGTACTGCAATAATCCTCCAAGCAACCTATTTAATATCGGACTCCCAGGGTCAAACTGTTCGTAGGTGTATATTAAATGAAACAAATCATCTCGTCGCAACTTAGCTGCCGTCTTATCCCCCTGTTGAAATTTTTCGTGACCCAACTGTAATAGTAATTGCGCGAGATGCGACACGACCTCGGGACTATAAGGACAAAAAGCCCACGCCTGTTTGAGAGCAAAAATATATTCCTTAGTCATTCGCTTTTCCTTAAGCATCAACTCCTCTTTCTTGGCAGCATCCTGTTCTTTGGTAATCGCAAGCTTGTAGTTGCTAATACGCCAGCGATATATGTCAGCTATTGAAGTCCTTAACTTGCTAAATGACTTTTGAGCAGCCTCATCACGCACGAAAGCCGGAGATCCATTATATCCATCCAAATCCCAACGCTTGTAAGTCTTGACCGACCACTGCCCAATCTCTGGTATTCCTGTCTCGTCAGTAACCCAATCACCCGTCAAACGTGATTGATACTGCGCCCAAAAGAGGCGATCTTTACGCATCATCTCATCAGTTATCTCAGGCACCTCATTACGATTAAGTTTAAGAATAATCCCAAAGGGGGTTAGATGCGGATACATCCACTCTAATGGATAACTCACTTCAATAAAGAAGTCCCTGTCAGGATTTTTTTCAAACAAGATCTTGGCCAGCTTGGCATTGATTTCCATTACAGAAACTTGGCCGGCGACCTGTATCCTGCCACTCCTGTTCTGGACAATCTCACCAGGTTTAAGTGCACCAGCCTGCCTTCGTGCCTCTGCTTCCTGCACATACTGAGCAAAGGCCATTTCTGCTTCAACCTGCGTTGGAGCATTTAACTCAAGATCAGGATAAAGACCTGCTCTACCAGAGAGGATCAACCCGGAAAACAATTCATCTAGAACACGCCTGTTAAAACGAATTCGCGCCTGTTTCCAACGAACATAAAGACCATTTTGTTCGACAATCTTGGGCTCAGATTTACTAAGGGAATCAACTTGTTTTTTTAACATCAAGGTTGTATCGGAAAATTCAAAACCCTTGAATGTTGTCTCATTCCATAGCGGTTCACCATTAATCAAGTTATTAAAAGCCTCAGACAAAACACTGCGAACCACATCAGCAGATGCACTCTGGACAGTCTCGACAGTTTCTTTTGGCAGTTTGGATATGATAAAATTCACAGGCGAACCAGAACGCGTATTGAACTGCTCAACTAACTCCTTTGGTTTGAGAATATCTTCAGGCTTAAAATAAGATTCATGTGTTCGCCGATCTACTTCCCAATCCGCACCCATACTGATCATCCACCTATCTATAGACGCTGAAAAACCGGAAAGAAAATTCGTGCCGAACAACTTACTCTTCGCACCAGAAGCAAAGGGAACATAGCTTGGATCCTGTGGGTTCCAATCAATCTGCTTACTACGCTGATAGTGGGCTCGAACGGTGTCTAAATAGGTGCTATCTGCAAGTGCATTTTGAGTTATGAGCGCCACATCTCTTCGGTCAAAATTAGGATCCTTTGGCTTCTTACTAGAAGGAATAAAACTCTCGGCAAAGATCATATAGGTTGGATTAAATCGGCCAGGATCAGTTCCTCCAAATAGAATGGCATTCTCCGACATCTCGGGATAGATCGGGCTGCCGTCAGCTTCCTCAAAAGGTGGCGTAAACATGTCATGCCCATACCAATAGCCAAACTGATGATTATACTGCTCGTTCTTTCCCCAGTGATCCAATATTGACCAGATTGGTAATAACGCTAACACAACCAATACAACTCGAATCGGAGGCTCAATCTTTTCTCCCGACGAGAGACTGGAACGAATAATATCAATAAAAAACAAGGAACCAAGAAACACAACCAGACAAAACACAAAAAAACGTGTCCAATGATTGAGGAAAAATTGTGTCTCAAAAAACGCCGTGAACCAACCAGCAAGCGCAAGTGCAGCAGCAGCCAGCATTCCCAGAAACAAAACAAAACGCACCTGCTCATAACGTCGAGCCACCGAAGCCCCTAAAATCGTAATACCAAAACCTATCCACATCGCCAACATGACATGCGAAGCTGCAAAAAATACTCGTGTCATATCCCTCCCATGCTTGTCGTTCTCAGGGTTAAGAAGAACCATAAGCAAAACTGCGAGACACAAATAAGTAGCTAGCGTTCCCACCATCCAGCCACGTTCACGATTACGCATTCGAAATAAGAACGCAAATGGCAATATAACCAACAAAAGAAATGATGCATTAAACTCATCAAATGCCCCGTCCCAATACATAAAGATCTGATCAATGAATTTACCAAACGATGTCGTCGGATTAGTTTGAGCATACTGCCCACGACTAAATGCATGCATAAAACCAAGCCATGTCCTCGGATAACCCCAATTGAGTGGCGGGTTCGTCATGGAGGAAAGAGGCATAAAAAGATAAAATGCCGCTCCCAGCGCATAAGCTAATCCACTCCACACTACTTTAAGTCCATCTTTGAGCTCTGTTGCCAAAGATGTCGGACCAAAGCTTTGACTTTGACTTAATGTGGCAAACCAAAGAAATCCGCTCACGATAAGAAAACTTAACCCTAGCAAATGAAACATGATCTGCATCGGCACGTTATCCTGAAACAGCTCAATTACACCAATCCCCATCAATACAAGAATTAGTAAGTATACCAGTGAGTTAACAGTGAAAAAATTCCTTCCTAAACGGGGATGCGCAAAAAGAATAACAGTCTCAATACCCATCGCTGCTACGATTAGGGTTTGATGGTTACACAAACAAATCCCAAACCAAAAAAATGACCAGTACAGATATCGATTTCGCTTTGTATCCTGCGTCCAACGGTAAAGACAACATAACACCCCCATTAATGACAACACGCTCAACGTGTAAACCTCTACAATCACCGCCTGACTCCACATAAATCCACTGAATGCCAACATCAAACCGGCCACACAACCGCTAACCAAAGAAAGTCGGTTAACTAATGATTCCTCAATCCCATGAAACCAATCGATACTCTCGACTATTCGCGAAGATGCCCTGCTAGTTAGTAATGCAAGTAAACCACTGGAAAACGCAGCAGCCACAGCTGATGACAAGGCTACACGAAATGCGATATTTGAAATCGGAACTAATTTAGTAAATAACCAAGTATAAAGCGTCCACACCGGATATCCTGGAGGGTGAGGAACTCCAGCATACATTGATGCCACAGCTAACTCACCACTGTCCTCGAGCGTTAAATCCGGTGAAATAGTCAGACAATAACCAATCAGAGCGACCAATAACGTAATGATAAAAGCCAACCAATCTACAGGTCGAAAAAAACGTTCTCCAGATGCCAGCGCCTGATCAGTCTTTAGCCATTTCGGCATTAGATCTGGCTTTTTCGGCTTCGGATCCGGCTTCAACTTTCTTGGACGGACAACTCTATCTTTCTTCCTTTGAGACATTGGTATGCGCGCACACGCAAAAGGCCGATCAGTCAACAACGTCCACCGCCATAAGTAAATCCTGTAATGATATTCCCATGAAGTCATTTACCTTCCCTTGCCTCTGACACTAGGTATCGGCAGAATCAAGCGCGATGTCACTGCCACACAAATTGGCCACATTACTCTATGGCTTTGATTCGCAAGATAGACTGTTGTTACTTAAACGTCATTTACCTCCAAATATGGGTTGTTGGGTACCTCCCGGAGGCAAGGTAAAAGTCGAAATTGGAGAGTCTCCCTACACTTGTGCTTGCCGCGAAGCGGCCGAGGAAGCTGGCCTAAAAATCCTCCCGGAAGACCTACATCTTACTGGTATTATCAGCGAAGACGGTTACGAAGGAAACACGCACTGGTATATCTTTCTATTTGAAATCAAGCCGCGTTTGGTCAAGCTGCCCAAGCCGTGTGAGGAAGGAGAATTTCAATTTTTCCCCATAAACGAAATTGAGCAACTTAATATACCAAGGACAGACCGAGAGAAAATATGGCCATTATTCCAAAAACATCGCGGCGGATTTTTCTCTGGACACTTTCGTTGTCTGGAAGGTGATGCATTTGAATGGGTACTTGAAGAATCGATTCCAATTAACAAAAAATAATCATGAACAATGAACCGATCATCGATCTGGCTAGCGACGACTACTTCATGGGTGAAGCGCTCCGACAGGCAATGAAGGCATGGGACTCAGAAGAAGTCCCAATTGGAGCAGTCATTGTTCATGATGGACATATTGTTTCCCGAGGATTCAATCAGGTAGAAATGCTAAAGGACGCCACTGCTCATGCAGAAATGCTTGCACTCACCTCGGCTGAAGAAGCATTTGGAAACTGGAGGCTTACCGGATGCACTCTCTACGTAACCAAAGAACCATGTCCAATGTGTGCTGGAGCAATTGTCCATTGCAGAATCGATCGAGTAGTATTTGGGGCTCCCGACCCCAAATACGGAGCATGCGGCGGCGCAATGAACCTACTCCAACACGAAGGACTTAACCATAAAAGTATGATTACTGCCGGAGTTGGCCAAGAACAATGCTCCGCTGTTCTGAGAGAGTTCTTTGCCGAACAACGCAGAAGAAAACCCAAAAAAGATCATGAAGAATCTAAAACTGACCTCTTGAATCAATGATTTGGATGAATTTAATTCTATTAGACTTCTCTAAAAAATTCATTTTATCAACGATTCATATACCGCTTTGCGAAACTGGATGAGTGTCTCTCCATTATAGGGATATCTTCGACACATAAAAATGGCGTACAATTCATTTTTAGGATCAATCCAAAAATGAGTAGTATGATATCCGCCCCAACCAAACAGCCCTTCAGCTCCGAACTTATTGAAATCGTTCAACACATAAAACCCCAGCCCAAAACCGTTGCCATTTTTTCGATCATCATAACCAGGAATATTTCCGATTTGATCTGTCCACATGAGTTTCAGAATATCCGCAGATAGTATTTTTTTCCCATCTGGTGCAGCACCCCCATTCAAGAGCATCTGGCAGAATCTAGAATAGTCCGCCAAAGTCGAAACAAGTCCTTCCCCCCCAAGATAAAGCAAACTGTCTTTCTCATAAGGCAATTCATCCTCCTCCGGTTTTCCAGCACGATAATTGCCAGCCTCAAATATACTCAGCGGCTGCAATAGCTTGCGTGTACGCTTGGTCAGATGAAAACGTGTATTTTCCATTTTCAATGGCCGAAAGATTTCCTTACGAAGAAATTTATTTAATGATTTTCCAGACAATACTTCAACTGCACGCCCCAACACTGCTGTATTCATCCCGTAGGTATATTTGGCACTTGGCTGGTGTAAGATAGGCTGTTTGGCTAGTTCACGAATAATAGCAGTTAGACTCTTTGCCCGAGTTGTCTTCGCCCAAAAACCATCTTCGTTGTACAATCCCTCATAACCGTTGAAACCAGATGTATGCCTAAATAGATCACGATAAGTAATGGGCTTGGCCAATGGCACCAATTTCCCATCCTTGGTTTTAACCTTAACTGCTGCCATTTCCGGTAAAATATCCGCCACCGAATCATCAAGTTTAAATTTACCTCTTTCGTAAAGAATCATCGCCGCAACACTTGTAATGGGCTTTGACATGGACCAAATCGGAAACACCGTACTATCCGTAATCATACGATCATGCAACATGGAAGAGTATGCCGTTCTGTGGTAAGCCACCTTTCCCTTACGAACAACCAGTCCAACATTTGAAGGTGCATGCTTGTCCACGATTAGTTTCTGCTGAACTGCATAAATTCCATCCAACTTGACTGAATCAAATCCCAGCCCGGATGGATCCTCGATCTCTGTCAATTCCACCGTTTTTCCAAGCTCATTTGCAGTTAGATTCAACAGTTCAAATGTAGAAATAAAGAGAGTTAAAATTAAAAATCTTACCATAAAAAATCGCGGAAAAACTAAACCTGTAATGCCATCGAAACAAATTAAAAGAGAGAGCTTTTTCTAATTCTATGACATGCAGTAAACTTAGTTGATTCGTTCAAACGGTTTAGTAACATTCGGGCCTACCTATTTGGATGAAAATCCACAACGCAATAACCGCTTGGCTCATTTTATTAACACTGACGATAATTTTTATCGATGGTGCCAAAGTGATTGTCACAGCCAAAACAGAAAAATTGCTCTCGTTTGAAGCAGATGTCCGCCCCATTCTTAAGGCAGCCTGCTTTCACTGTCATGGTGAGGAAAAAAAGAAACAGGGCAGCCTCGATGTCAGGCTAGTCCATCTGATGAAAACTGGAGGAGAATCTGGAGCAGCAATAGTACCTGAAAACCCGGATAAAAGCCTGTTATGGAAACAAATCCAATCAGACAAAATGCCGGACGGCCCGAAAAAACTGACACCTAGTCAAAAACAAATCATCAGGGAGTGGATCAAACAGGGAGCCAAGACGGCCCGAACAGAACCCAAGGATCCAGACTCGATTCGATTTACCGAAGAGGAGCTTAGTCATTGGTCATTTAAACCAGTAATAAAACATTCTGTTCCGATGCCATCCGGATTTAATATTTCAACACCCATTGACGGTTTCATAGCCGAAGAGCTATCCAAACTAAAAATTAATTTTTCACCCCGAGCCAGCCGAGAGAGTTTAATACGCCGAATTACATTTGACCTAACAGGCTTGCCACCATCCCCAAGTGAAGTGGAAGAATTCGTAAATGATGAAACCCCTCAAGCATGGACACGATTGGTAGATCGCCTTCTGGAATCTCCAGAATTTGGAGTGCGCTGGGGAAGGCACTGGCTGGACGTAGCAGGGTATGCTGAAAGTGAAGGTGGCTCAGGGAATGACATTAAACGTCCACACGCTTGGCATTTCCGTAATTATGTTATCAACTCATTCAATCAAAACAAACCAATCGACCAATTTATTCTTGAACAAATTGCAGGAGACGAACTTATCGATGGTAGTCCTGACAATAAAAACCCTAGGCATGTAGAACTTCTCACAGCCACCGGATTTATGCGCATGGCCCCTGACTCTACACAAAATGATAACTCCCTAGAGAATCGAAACCAAGCTGCAGCAGATGCCATACAAGTAATTAGCTCATCGATGCTGGGTTTAACAGTTGGTTGTGCTCAATGCCACGATCACAAATATGATCCCATTGGCATTGATGATTATTATCAGTTTAGAGCTATTTTTGATCCCGTTTTCCCACTTAAAAAGTGGCAACAACCTTCGTCACGCCTGATAGATATCACCTCTACCGAAGACCAAAAAAAAGCTGAACAAATTGAGGAAAAAGCCAAGAAAATGGATGCTAAAATTCAGGCAAAGAAGAATGCTTTGGCTGAAATAATTCAGGCGGCAAAAGTTAAGGATGTTCCGGAAACAGTTCGAGAAGAGACACTTCAAGCAGTACTAACTTCAGAAAAAAAACGAACTGACCGCCAGAAGGAACTATTGGACTTATATCCCATGGTTAAACCAGTTAGTTTTATAGCAGGATTTCTTGTGGAATATGATAATGCTGCTCATCGAGATTTTGAAAAACAAAAAGAGGAAGTCGCCAAGGTACGAGCCACGAAACCTTCAAAAAAAATGTTACGAATCACTACAGAACAGCCAGACACCGTTCCGGTAAGTGCTGTTTTCTTTCGAGGAAATCCAAATAGTCCAGGCGAAAAAGTTCGGCCAAAAGAACTGTCTGTGCTGACCCAAGGCAATCGCAAGATATCACTCCCAATCAACGATAAAAACCATACTACTACCGGCCGCCGACTAGCCTATGCTCGGCACCTAACCGACGGACGTCACCCTTTAACAGCAAGGGTTTTTGTTAACAGGATTTGGAAACATCATTTTGGCAGAGGCATCGTGAACACACCTGGAGACTTCGGACTTAATGGCGATTCTCCTTCGCATCCTAAACTGCTGGATTGGTTAGCAAATGATTTTGTCCAACACGGCTGGAATCATAAAAGATTGCACCGTATGATTTTACTATCCACCGTTTACCAGCAATCCAGTAAACGTAATCCAACACTAGACAAGTTGGATCCGGAAAATCGACTTTTTGCTCGATACAATCTGCGCCGCCTTGAAGCCGAAGCAGTTCGAGACTTCATTCTGGCTACAACCTACAATCTAAACCTAAACACTGGCGGTCCAAGTGTACCGGTAACCACAGACGGTGAAGGGAAAGTGGTCATTGGAATACAAAAAATTCGGGATGGCCTGGCTGCTGGAGTAAGTGAACAAAAAGATGCAGCACTACGACGCAGTGCATTCGTTGAAGTCAACCGTAGCCTCCCCTTAAACATACTGGCTACATTTGACCTTCCGGAAATGACTCCCAATTGTGACAATCGTAGAGAAACCACTGTAGCCACACAGTCTCTATGGTTCCTGAACGACGATCAAATAGTTCAACTTACCAATCAGTTATCTGAAAGATTGTTTATGGAATATCCGGATAATCACAACCAAAGATTAAATACTCTCTTCAGAAGATTGTACTCCACCAGCCCAAGACCAGCAGAACAAAATTTGATTTCTGATTTCCTCGAACGCCAAGAGGAACTCTTTAAAGCAGATCAAAATGCAGATTGGCAGAAAAAAATAAAAGAACATCCAAAAGCTCCAAAAAAACGGGCACTGGCATCACTAGCTCAGGTGCTCATGGCATCAAATAGGTTTTTGTACATTGACTAATCTACTGTTATGAAAAACTCACTCTGTTCCCGTCGACACATGCTGCATACCTCAGCATTTGGCCTTGGCTCTGTTGCCGCCTCTTGGCTCCTAAAGCAAGACGGACTTTTGGCTGAAGAGGCAGGCACTCCAGTTAAACCAGAGCTGGAACAAAAGACATACGACCTACTACCCAAACAACCGCACCACACCTCAAAAGCAAAGGCAATGATCTCAATGTTTATGCTTGGTGGTCCGAGTCAGATTGATCTCTTTGACCCTAAACCTGAACTCGTTAAACACAACGGCAAATCTTTTACTGGTGATATAAAGTTTGATAACCCAGCACAAGCTAGTCGAGAAATCATGGCACCGCTGTGGAAGTTCAAACCTCATGGACAATGTGGGATGGAACTTTCAGAGCTGGTTCCGCATCTAGGAAGTATTGCCGACGATATCACGTTGATCCGCTCAATGCACACAGGTGCCAACAACCATGTCCCCTCCAACTATGCTCTAAATACAGGAAAAGCCGCCAGTGGTAGAGCTGTTCTTGGGAGTTGGCTAACCAGTGCTCTGGGAAGCGAAACACAAGAATTACCCTCCTATGTCGCATTAACCGACACCCGAGGCCTGCCATTGATCGGTGGAGAAAATTGGTCAAATGGCAAACTGCCCTCAATATACCAAGGTACTGTTGTTAGACCAGTGGCACCAAGAATTTTCAATCTCGACCCACCCAGACACCTCAAAGGAAACCCACAAGAAGAACAGCTGCAGTTGTTATCCAAACTCAACCAGGAATACATCAGAGAACATCCCGGTGAAAACGATCTGGATGCAAGAATGCAAAGTTATGGTTTAGCTGCTCGTATGCAGGTAGCCGCACGTGAAGCGTTTGACATATCTAATGAGTCGGCTGCCACCAAAAAAATGTATGGTATTGATCAGAAAATTACCCGTGATTACGGCACTCGCTGTCTAATTGCCAGAAGGTTGGTAGAACGCGGAGTCCGTTTCGTTCAAATCCTTTGTAACGGACAAGTCTGGGACCATCATGGCTCCATCAAAACAGCTTTACCAGAAAGATGCGCAGAAATAGACAAACCCGCTGCAGCACTCGTCCGCGATCTCAAGGAACGCGGATTACTTGACAGCACAATCGTTCACTGGGGAGGAGAAATGGGGCGATTGCCGGTCATTCAGTTTCGTGACGGTTTAACCAAAAGGGAAAAGGTTGGTCGAGACCATAACACATACGGATTTAGTATGTGGGCCGCTGGAGGAGGATTTCGAAAAGGGCACGTTCATGGACAGACTGATGAATTTTCTCATTATGCTGTAGATGGCATTGTTCACCACTATGACTGGCTAGCCACAGTACTGAACCAATTTGGCCTCAATCATGAAAAACTTAAATTCCGAGTAGGCCCTCGTGACCTTAAACTTGTCGAAAGCCCAAAAGCCCGCATTGCCACAGAGTTATTGGGATAATAAGGAAATTACAATAGAATCAGACAGACTCTTTGCCTCATGCTTGGAATTGTCAATTGAATGATGTCACGCAGATAAAGTATAATAATATGAAATTTTTCGGGTAAATACTTTGACATCGATAAGCTTATCGCAAAGATCGCAGAAGAGGAACAAAACTCTAATCGGTTAAAATAATTTCCTGCCCGAAGATTTTTCCCGTACTTATTGAACGTTTATTAATCCGTTTAGTCGGATAACCTTATTAAACATTAAAATGAAATTAATCAGTACTTTCTCTATTCTAATATTTGGACTGGCTTTGACACAGTCACAAACAGTGAACAGAGAGGCTCTATGGAAAGAAGTCAGCGACGCAGAAAAAAAAGGCCTACCAAAAACAGCCGCAGCCAAACTTCAAACGATTTATGAATCAGCCATACAAGATGGAAAATTCGCTGAAGGCATAAAAGCATTAGCCAAACGGATAACTCACGAAGGAACCGTACAAGGTAATAAACCGGAGGAAAAAATTATTCGGCTACAAGATGAACTTGAGAAAGTTCCAGATCGAGCCAAGCCACTGCTAGAAACAATACTTGCCCACTGGTATTGGCAGTATTTTCAGCAAAACAGATACCGATTCATGCAAAGAACTGAGACTGCTGAGCCACTTGGCAAAGATTTTACAACATGGGATCTACCTCGAATTTATCGCGAGATCGACCTGCATTTCTCCAATGCACTGGCTGACGGAAGGCTTAAAACCATTGAGACCAATGAATTTGAAGACCTCCTAACCAAGCCTACTTTACCGGAAAATTATCGTCCTACATTGTACGACTTTATCGCGCACGAGGCATTGGGATTTTATACATCGGGTGAGTTTGCAGCTGCAAAGCCAGAGGATGCCTTTGAGATTAATGTAGAAGATCCTATACTCAGCCCGCTCGAAAAATTCCTAACATGGAAACCTGAGACAACTGACAAGAAGTCCCCCTTACGAAAGGCTGTACAATTGTTTCAGGATATTTTGTCTTTTCATCGTGACGATGCCAATTCTGCAGCGAGAGTGGATGCAGACATTGCCAGATTGCTATTCGCAAAAAACAGCAGCGTCGGTGAAGGTAAAACAGATCGTTTCATCGAAACAATTCGTGAGATTGCCGAAAAAGAACCGGGGCAACTATCAGCCTGGGCACGGTTCCACTGGGCCAATGCCCTATATGAAAAAGGTGAATGGTTAGAAGCCCGAAGAATAGCCATCATCGGCCGCGACCAGTTCAGAAATTCAAGAGGTGGGAAAAGATGCCATAATCTAGTCGCACAGATTGAGGCCAAAAACATCAATGTCACAACAGAATCAGTTTGGAGCAACTCCAATGCGGAGCTTTCCGTTGTTTACCGTAATATTACAGAAGCACACTTCCGTCTTGTGAAGGCAAACTGGTTGTTTCAAAGGGCAAAGCGATTCCGCATTGGAGGCAACCAAGAAAATCGTCGGAAAATTTTACAAAAAGTCCCGGTAAAAAAATGGAAATATAATCTTCTACCGACCGCAGATTTTAAGCAGCGCACCCAATTCTATCCAGTCCCCAACGATGTTCCTCCGGGCTTTTACTATCTGATCTCAAGTACCAAGGAAGATTTCAGTGAAAACGATAACCGCATACAATATACCCCGATTTGGATTAGCGAATTGTCACTTGTCTTACGATCAAGAGCCAACCATATCGAAGGCTTTGTGATGAGAGCTAACTCTGGCGAACCCGTTGAAGGAGCCAACATTTCAATATGGCTTAGCAATCATTCAGATAAAACGACTGAGAGAAAAACCACTTCTGACCTTAACGGTTTCTTTACATTCATCAAAGATCCAAAGTTATACTACGGTGATGTTCTGGCTCAACATGGGGACCAGCAAGTAGGAACAACCTCCAATAATGGATTTTGGGGTGGTCAATTGTCAAAGTCTAGGCAGGAGCAGTCTATTATTTTCTTCACTGATCGCGCCATCTATCGCCCTAGCCAAACGATTCAATTCAAGGGGATTGCATTAACATGGCACCATGAAAAAAATGAATATAGTGTAATCAAAAATAAAAATATTATTGTAGCCCTTCGTGACCCCAACAGACAAGAGGTCGAAAAACTTGACCTCAAGACCAACGGATTCGGCTCATTCTCCGGCAGCTTTACCTCTCCAAAAAACCGGCTTACCGGTGGATATTCAATATATTCAAAAGGCAATCCCAGAGGAAGTACCAGCTTCCGGATAGAGGAATACAAACGACCCAAATTTTTGGTAGAATTAGGCAAACCAAAACAATCCCCAAAATTGGGTGACACAGTAGAGCTACAAGGTAAGGCAACTGACTACACCGGTGCACCGATTGGTGAGGCAACAGGCAAATTCAGTGTGACGCGACAGGCCCGTTGGCCAGTTTGGTGGCGCTGGCATTACTGGCGAGGAGGCCCGATATACTCGCAACAACGTCAGGTCGCTCACGGGAAAATTGAAACAAAGGCAGACGGCTCGTTTGTTATCAAATTCAACGCTATCCCGGATAATAATATACCAGAAGAAACCGAACCAACTTTTGTATACATGATAAATGCGGATATCACTGATGGCAGCGGCGAAACACGAAGTGACAACACACAACTAGAAGTTGGATATACCTCTTTATCTGCGACGATGAATACTGAAGCCTGGCAAACCACAGATAACCCAGTGGAATTTAAAATTACCACTCAATCGCTCTCAGGGACGCCCAAGGCGGCCAAGGGCAAACTAACCATCCACTCTTTAAAACAACCGGAAAAAGTTATCCGAAAGCGCCTGATTCCCTTCTCAACTACCACAGAAAAAAACAAGGTGATCAACGAAAACCCTGAAACTTGGCCTCTTGGAGAAGTAGCGTCATCACTTGAACTAACTACTAATGAAAAAGGACATGCAATCGCCAAGACCAAGCTTGAGGTGGGAGTCTACCGTGCCACCTTCGAGACAAAGGACCGTTTTGGCAAAGCGGTAAAAGCGATCCAATCAATCACCGTATTGGATACCCAAGCCAAGCATTTGGCCATCCGTGTGCCACAAATTGTATCCAGTGAAAAACGGAACATCGAACCCGGCGAAATTTTCCGCATGATCTGGGGCACGGGCTATGATAAAGGGCGCACATTCATCGAGCTCGAACATCGAAACAAAATCATCAAAAGATACTGGACCCAACCCGGATTAACTCAACATCTCTTTGAGATGCCTGTGGAAGAAAAACAACGTGGAGGCTTTACCGTTCATGTTACACAAGTCCGTGAAAACCGCTTGCTCAGCAGTTCGCAAAGGATTGATGTTCCCTGGACAAACAAGGATCTTAAAGTCAAGTGGACACGTCTCGTTTCCAAGCTACGGCCAGGCCAGAAGGAAACATGGACCGCAACCGTGACTGGGCCAAAAGCCGAAAAGGTGGTCGCTGAAATGGTGGCTACTCTTTACGATGCCTCACTTGAGGCTTTCGCAAAACATTATTGGAAAAAGAAATTCTCAATCTTCCGACGGGACTATTCCAGTGCCAACATATCATTCAATAATTATGCCCGTGGATTGAATACTCTACTAGGTAATTGGAAACGAACAAGAATCTCTAATGGCAACTATCGTTACTGGGCATTTCCGCGCGAACTTACACTTCCGATTATGAGAAAAACGGCATTGTCCCGAAGTATGGAAGAAGCAAGAACGGAAGCCTTCGCAATGAATAGTAGTCTGGCGGAAAGTGCGCCAATGGAAATGGCAGCTGATTCATTAAGTATAGCCCCACCATCATCAGCCCTAGGCTTAAGGCAAAAAATAAATAGTAAACAGAGTGGAGCATCTTTAACAGGAGGTATGGCAGATAAAGCTAGCGACTCTGATAGTAACTCATCCAGGAACAGTGATGCTCCTATCGCTATTCGAAAGAACCTAAATGAAACTGCCTTCTTTTTTCCTCACGCAGTTTCCGATGAGGAAGGTGAAGTTAATTTAACCTTCACCATGCCGGAAGCATTGACCGAGTGGAAACTGATGGCATTCGCTCATGATGCCGACACTCGTTCTGGTTTCATCGATGGAAAAACAGTCACATCATTGGACTTGATGGTTCGGCCTAATCCTCCAAGGTTTCTGCGTGAAGGGGATGTGCTCGAGTTCACTACTCGGGTATTGAATACAGGCAAAACCGACCGAACCGGCAACGTAAAACTCAGCCTTAAAAATGCCAACACCGAGGAATTGGTTAATAAGCTGCTTGGCAATGACTCACCAGAAATATCGTTCACAATTCCCGCCGGCGAGTCGCGCAGCTTCTCATGGCGACTTGCCGTACCAGACAGAGCCCCAACACTTCTCTATCAGGTTACCGCATCGGCTGATGACCAAGCAGATGGTGAAGAAAATTATCTTCCTGTCCTCTCGCGACGTATTCTAGTCACTGAGTCCCTACCACTTCCAATCAGGAATAAAGGAACGAAAAAATTTCAATTTAAAAAACTACTAACTGCCAATAAATCAAACACCCTTGAACATCAGTCCTTGACAGTTCAAGTGGCATCCAATCCCGCGTGGTATGCCGTCCTCGCACTACCCTATCTCATGGAGTATCCACACGAGTGTGCTGAACAGCAGTTCAACAGGCTGTATGCAAACTCATTAGCTGCACATATTGCCAACTCCGATCCAAAAATTCGTCGCGTATTCGACCTCTGGAAAGGTACTGACGCACTGGACAGTCCCCTAGAAAAAAATGAAGAACTAAAGAGTCTGCTACTGCTTGAAACCCCTTGGGTAAGTGAGGCCAAGAATGAAAGCCAGGCACGTCGCAACCTCGGTATTTTATTCGATAATAACAGACTGAATACAGAGGTTAATCGATTATTGGATCAACTTAATAAGTCTCAAAATCCTGACGGTGGTTGGTCATGGATGCCAGGCGGCCGCAGCAACGACTATATCACTCTGTATATTACTACAGGCTTTGGACGACTTCGTCATCTTGGTGTCAAAAATGTAAACACCAACCTTGCAATCAAGGCACTAACCCGTCTCGATAACTGGATTCAAAAACGCTACAACCAAATTGAAAAAAGAAAGCAACTAGACACAAACAACATCTCAACCACTGTCGCACTTTATCTTTATTGTCGTAGCTTTTATCTCAAGGACAAGCCCATTGCAGCAGGGAATAAGAAGGCATTTGACTACTTTGTTGAACAAGGAAAAAAATATTGGCTTAAACTCGGAAACCGCCAGTCCAAGGCACACATTGCTATTGCACTTCACAGACTTGCAGATAAACAGACACCTGGCGATATCGTTAAATCTATCCTTGAACACAGTGTTACCAACGAGGAACTCGGCATGTACTGGCGCGACACAGAATACTCTTGGTGGTGGTATCGTGCTCCCATTGAAACTCAGGCCATGATGATCGAGATGTTTAATGAAATTTCAGACAACAAAGAAGCTGTACGCGAATGTCAAATTTGGCTAATCAAGCAGAAACAAACACAGGCATGGAAGACAACCAAAGCCACTGCCGATGCAGTTTACTCCATACTACTGGGAGGGGACAACTTGCTGGCCTCAACAAAACTCGTTGATGTCTCACTTGGTAGCAGTAAGGTGAAACCGGAAAATGTCGAAGCTGGAACCGGATTTTATCAACAGAAATTTAATCCTAGCGAAATTAAATCTGAACTTGGATCAGTAGAAATGACCAAACACGACCCAGGGGTTGCCTGGGGCAGCCTTCACTGGCAGTACCTTGAAGACATGTCCAAAGTCACTCCGCACACTGCCACTCCACTACGCTTGTCCAAGGAGATATATATTCGTGAAAATGAGAAAACCGGAAAAGTCCTGAAGCCAATCAACCGAGATCTTAAACCTGGAGACGAGCTTCTCGTTCGCCTGATTTTACGCACTGATCGAGATATGGAATTCGTTCATTTAAAAGATCAGCGTGGTAGTGGTACTGAGCCTGTTAACGTCTTATCACGTTACAAGTATCAGGATGGCTTGGCCTACTACGAATCCACTCGTGATGCTTCAAGCCATTTCTTCATCGACTACTTACCAAAAGGAAACTACGTCTTCGAATATCCGGTGAAAATTTTTCACCGTGGACGTTACCAGACCGGAATTGCAAATATTCAAAGCATGTATGCTCCAGAATTCAACAGCCACAGCGCTAGCCAGTGGCTGGAAGTAAAATAGAAACCATCTACTTGGAGATGTGCTATGATAAAATATCATGCACAATCTCACCATGAACATCAGTGAGACGAAAATCACGACCGCCGTATCGATAAGTCAAACGCTCATGGT
>MDTE01180161.1_pt1 | contig 22010 bp, 25 predicted proteins | sample 811231 | NCBI WGS metagenome assembly MDTE01 (sample SAMN05326651, study PRJNA326480) | marine metagenome | isolation source: seawater | place: Indian Ocean: Red Sea | collected 2010 | reverse complement strand
TTTTCTTTCTCTCGGCTATAAGGCAAGTTATCTTTAATGGACTAAAGGTTTTGGGAATTAAAGCGCCGATATCTATGTAATATCTTTAATAATGAGCAATGCTAGATTAAAAAAATTTCTCGATGAGTTTAATTCAGTCTGTGAAAGACATAAAAAAGATCCTAAAAATATTACTATATTAGGAGCTAGTAAAAATCAGGAAATTAGATCAATAAAATGGGCTTTAGATCTAGGAATAAGTAACTTTGGCGAGAATAAGTTACAAGAGTCTGAGGTGAAGATAGACACTTTAGGCAATGCTGCATGTTGGCACTTCATAGGCTCCATTCAGAGCAAAAAAGCAAAGAAGATTTCATCTCTGTTTGATTGGGTGCAGACTGTAGATAGAATTAAAATAGCTAAAATTCTTAATGAAAGTAGACCAGAATCTATGAATAGGCTAAATATCTGTATACAAGTTAATCCAGATAATGAAAAAACTAAATCTGGGGTGAGCCTAGAAAGATGTGAAGACCTTATTGAGGAAATGCTGCCCTATAAAAGGCTTAAAATTCGAGGCATTATGTCAATACCAAAACCTTATAATAGTTTTAAAATGCAAAGAGAGGGATTTGCTAAAATCCACTCCTGTTTTAAACAACTCAAGCAAAAATACCCTCAACTTGATACTCTTTCCATCGGAATGTCAGGAGATTATGAAGCGGCAATAATTGAAGGGTCTAATATGATAAGAATAGGAACGCGTTTGTTTGGAGAAAGAAGTTGAAAAATTCTTTATCAGAGATAGCCTTTATAGGCGCAGGAAATATGGCAACAGCGATAATCTCTGGATTATTGAGACAAAATTATCCTTTTAATAAAATCTTTGCTAGCTCTCCAGAAGATTCTCACTTAAAGAAATTGGAAAATGAATTTTCAGTTAATGTAACTAGTAATAATAAAGAGCTTATAACTTCTTCATCCACGATTATATTAGCTATTAAGCCCAATGTTATGCCTGGCGTGTTAGATGAAATAAAAGAGCATATTTCTTCTCAACATAGAATCATATCCATAGTTGCAGGTTACAAACTTAAAAAAATAGAAGGGAGCCTAAGCCCAAAAATCAAACTTTTGAGAGCCATGCCTAACACTCCTGCAAGTCTTGGTCTTGGTGTAACAGCTCTTACTCATAACAAGTCTGTAAAAAAGGTTGATATTGAAGCTGCTGAATACATATTTCAATCTATAGGAATTACTTGTTGGTTAAAAGAAAAAGACTTTGATTTATATACTGCTTTGATAGGTTCTGGTCCTGCATATGTTTTTTATATAATTGAAGCCATGATTAATGCATCTAAAGATCTAGATTTAGAAGAAGATAAGAAGAAGGAATTAATTATAGAAATGATTAAAGGCTCTAGCTCTTTAGCAAAAATGAGTGATGATGCGCTCGAAACTTTAAGAAACAAAGTTACCTCTAAAGGTGGGGTCACAGAAAGAGCTATTGAAATCTTAGAAGAAAACGAAATGAAAGAAGTTCTTTTAAAGGCTATATCAGAGGGGACAAAGAGATCTAAACTTTTAGGAGAAGAAAAAAATGAGTGAAGCCTTTTTATTTCTTATTAAAGCAATCTTAGACTTAATATCTCTAGCAATTCTTATTACCTTCTTCTTTAGGCTGTTGAAGGTGGATTTTTATAACCCCCTAGTTCAGGGACTACTAAAAATATCCAATATTTTTACTTCACCATTTAAATTGTTAATTAAGCCCACTGCAAATATTGATTTAACGGGTCTTGTAACTGCTTATTTTTTCCAAGTCTTGGGGTTCTTTCTGATAAACCTAGCAGGAAATTCTTCTTATGAAATTACAACAATGCTTTTGTGGGCAGGATTTTCTATTACCCTCATAGGCTTAAATATCACTTGGTGGGTTCTTTTGGTAGGAATAATTATAAGCTGGGTTGCGCCTATGAGTATTCATCCTGCTGTTAGCCTCCTTAAGCAGATGTCAGAAAAAATTTGTACTCCTTTTAGATTTATACTTCCACCAATGGGAGGGTTAGATTTTTCACCTATTTTGGCTTTTCTTCTTCTCCAATTTATCCTTAGAGCGGTGCTAAATTTGTCAGTAGATTTTGGACTTCCTATTGGCTTGAGTTTAGGAACATAAAGAATATCTCTTTTTTTTTCGATTCAGATTTTGAAAAAGTTAATTTTTCACTTAGAATAATTTTTGCACCGATTTGATCCAGCTTGCGGGTGCTAAATAAATACGGCTAAAGAGGGGGAAAATGGAACCTGTTTAGCTTTTAGCTGACAGGTTTTTTTATGGAAGATAAAGAAAGAATTAAACCCATGTCTTTTGTATACAAGAGCTCATTTCTATTAGAAAGCGGAAAAGATCTTACAGGTTTTGAAATGATCTACGAAACGTATGGAAAACTGAATAAAGAAAATTCTAATGCTATTCTTGTGTGTCACGCTTTGAGTGGTAATCATCATGCAGCTGGTTATTATGCAGGAGATGATAAACCTGGTTGGTGGGATGCACTAATAGGGCCTGGAAAGGCCATAGACACAGAGAAATATTTTGTTGTTTCTCCAAATAATCTAGGTGGATGTCATGGAACAACAGGTCCAATCTCTATAAACCCCCTAACTAATAACCCTTATGGGCCTAGCTTTCCTGGGCTAACTGTAAGGGACTGGACAAAAAGCCAAGCTTTACTAGCCGATCATTTGGGTATTGAAACCTGGCATGGGGTTATTGGAGGAAGCCTGGGAGGCATGCAAGCTTTGGATTGGAGTATTGCACTGCCTAACAGAGTAAAAAAAGCTGCGGTCATAGCTGCAGCACCAAAATTAAGTGCTCAAAATATAGCTTTTAATGAAGTAGCAAGGCAAGCCATAACAACTGACCCTGAATATCATCAAGGGGAATATCTAAGCAGAAACTCGTCTCCTAAAAATGGTCTTAAATTAGCGAGAATGATTGGACACATAACTTACCTATCTGATGAGTCAATGAAAAAAAAATTTGGGAGAGACCTAAAAGAAGATAAATTAAGCTTTGATCTTGGAGCAGAGTTTCAAGTAGAGAGTTATTTAAGACATCAAGGAAATGTGTTTTCTGAAACTTTCGACGCCAATACTTATTTGCTTATGACTAAAGTATTGGATTACTTCGACCCAGCAGAAAAATTTGAAGGGAATTTAGCTGAGTCATTTAAGGCTATAAGTGCTCAAATATTAATTGTTTCATTTTCTTCAGATTGGAGATTTTCTCCAGAGCGATCTAAAGAAATAGCTGACGCTTTAATAGAAGCAAAGAAGAAAGTAAGCCATGTGGAAATTGAATCCTCTCTGGGACATGATTCTTTTTTATTCCCCATAGAAAGATATGTGGATGTGGTAAAAGCTTTTTTGGGAAATAAATAATGAATACTTTGAGGGTCATAGAAAATTGGATTACTGAAAACTCTACTGTCTTAGATTTGGGCTGTGGAGATGGAGCTATGCTTGAAAGGTTAAAGATTAAAAAGTCTATAAGAGGTTATGGTGTAGAAATAGATAAAAAGAATATAAATTTATGTCTTGAAAAGGGTCTAGAAGTTCTAGAACAAAACATAGATGATGGCTTGTTAAACTTTAAGGACCAGAGTTTTGATACAGTAATTGTAAGCGAAACTATTCAAGTATTAAGAAGTCCAAAAGAAACCCTTAAAGAGGTAACAAGAATAGGAAAACAATCTATTATAGTGATTCCTAACTTTGGTTATTGGAGGTCTAGATTAACAGTCTTCTTAAAAGGTAAGATGCCTATTACAGAGTCACTGCCCCAAGAATGGTATGAAACTCCAAATATCCATTTATGCACTATCTCAGACTTCGAATCATTATGTTTAGACCTTAATATTTTGATTAAAGAAAAAAAAGTGCTCAACTCTAAGGGGGCCGTAAATAAAATGTACTCATTTTGGGCAAATCTATTAGGCAGTTGGGTTATATACAAATTATCTCGATAAATATGAAAATAATTTTAGCTTCTCAGAATCAAGGAAAACTAGCTGAATTCAATCAACTAGCTAAAAGCACCAAAATTTCTTTTGTCTCGCCCCCTGAAGGTTCAATTTTCCCCCAGGAGACAGGAAACACTTTTTCGGCTAACGCCTTGATTAAAGCAAAATATATATTTTCGCTCACAGGCCAACCCTCCCTGGGTGATGATTCTGGTTTAGAAGTGGATGCTTTAAACGGAGCTCCTGGTATTTTTTCTTCTAGATATTCTGAAGAAGGATCCGATATATCAAATACAGATAAACTTCTTAGGAAAATGTCTGGTATAAAAACCATACATAGAACCGCAAGATTTAGATGTAGTTTGGTCCTAGTCTACAAAAATAATAAAAACCCCATAAGCGTTGAGGGCCTTGTAGAAGGAAAAATTGCTAGGGAAAAGAAAGGAAACAAAGGATTTGGCTATGACCCGGTATTTATTCCTAAAGGATCAAAAAAGCATTTTGCAGAATTGGAAGAAGAAAGAAAAAACCTTATAAGTCATAGATTTGAAGCATTTCAAAGCCTATTACAAAAAATTAATTAGCCTTGTAACACAAAAATTTACTTGATCTTGAGCTTTGTAAGGCCTTCCTTTCATAGTTAGTTTTGGGAATCTGCTTAAGAAGTTCTGGAACTTTATTCTCTCCTACCCTGTCCCAATGAGGACTTAATTCAAATGTATCTTTAATTTCAATGAAATAATCTTCCCAGTCTGTTTTACAAAATATCATTCCATTTTTTTTTGTCTTTTTATAAAGAAGATCAACAAAGTCTCTTGAAATCAATCTTCTTTTATGATGTTTTCTTTTTGGCCAAGGGTCAGGGTATAAGAAAACTAATAAATTAAAAGCCTTATCAGGTATATGTTCCTTTAACACATAGCCTATGTCTGATTTGATGACCTTAACATTTGATAGCTTCTGCTTTTCTATCAAGTTTAAGGCAGCCCCAATTCCTGGAGGGTAAATATCTACTCCCAATAAGCTTGATGTATTATAGGCTTGGGCCAAATATGAAAGGCTTTCGCCTGTTCCAAATCCCACATCCCCGATCAAAATATTGCTACTTTCTATAAAATCTTTAAGCGAACTTAAGTCTTTATTTAGATTAAGCAGGTATTTTTTTGTTAGCTCGTTAAGCGCTCGTGTCTGCGCCTTAGTAATTCTTCCTTTTCTTAAAACATAACTCTTATTTTCATGCTTTAATTTTCTAGCAGAAAGGGTCATAGGTCTTTTTTAAGAATTGGAAAGATCAAATGCTTAGTTTTTATTCAGCTGCAATGCTCTGTTTAACCTTCTTCATTGCCGCTTCTTCTATCTGTCTCACTCTTTCAGCAGAAACTTCATATTTATCTGCTAACTCATGAAGGGTTAGTTTGTCGTCTGACAACCATCTGTCATAGATTATATCCCTACTCCTATCATCAAGTTTCTTTATGGCTTCATATAAATTAGACACACTAAAATTTAAACTATCTTCTTTTTCGATTATCTCAGAAGGGTCAGCATTACTATCTTCTAAGTAATTTGCTGGAGCATAAACCTCCTGCTCGTCGTCTTCTCCTTCTTTGGGGTCAAAGGCAATATCCAATCCACTAAGTCTTTTTTCCATCTCCCTTACTTCTGCGGGTTTTACTCCTAGGTCTTGGGATATAGATTTAATTTCTTCCTCTGTTAACCACCCCAAGCCCTTCTTTTTACTTCTAAGGTTGAAAAACAGTTTTCTTTGTGCCTTGGTAGTGGCTATTTTTACTATTTTCCAATTTCTTAATACATATTCATGTATCTCTGATTTTATCCAATGGACAGCAAAAGAAATAAGTCTCACACCAACTTCGGGGTTAAATCTTCTCACTGCCTTCATTAGGCCAACATTGCCTTCCTGAATTAGATCGGCTTCAGAGAGACCATAACCAGAATAGGTTTTTGCTATATGAACTACAAACCTTAAGTGGGCTAAAACTAGCTTTCTAGCTGCATCTAAATCATTCCTGTAATAAAGATCTTCTGCTAATTTTCTTTCTTCTTCAGGAGAAAGGATCCCTATTTTATGAATAGAATTTAGATAGGAGTCAATATTCCCTCCGGGAGAAGAAATATTGATTTCTTGCAAAGACATCTCTGGCTTTACAGTTTGTTTTTCTTTATTTTTAGCCATTCCGAAGGCGAATTTTACATTTTTAACTGCAAAATATGCAAATAAGCTGAATTATTCCTGGAAAAGCTTATCCCAATTGAAGCCGGCATCTCCTACGCAATAAAACTCTGGGTTCTTCTTACTAGGATCAAGTTCATATCTAATTTGCCCCCCTTGGACTTTATTTAATACCCCTCCAGATGCAACTAAAACAGCATGACCCGAAGCAATATCCCACTGATAAGTTGGACCCCTTCTGCAGTAAATGTCTGCTAAGCCTTCTGCTACAAGGCACATCTTCAAAGAACTACCAGCCTCAATGACCTCTACCTCCTTAAAATGCCTTTCGACGACTGATAAGAAATCTAAATCTTCTTTACTTTGGTGACTTCTGCTTATAGCAACAACTGCTTTAGAAGGATTTGCTTTTTTAGTTTTTATCCCGGTTCTTGTCCCCTTTATCTCTTTAAAGGCCCCTACTCCTTTAGCTCCCATATAAACTTCTTTTGTTGCTGGAAGGCTTACGATGCCCAGAACAGGAATTCCTTTCTCAACTAGAGCTATATTTACAGTAAATTCACCATTTTTATTAATAAATTCTTTAGTGCCATCTAAAGGGTCTATCAACCAAAAGGTTCTAGTTTCCTTTGTTGATGATAAATCTTTGTCTTCTTCAGAAAGTATTGGGATATCAAGCTTTAACTTTGAAAGCTCTTTGCAGATTATTTCATGGGATGAAAGATCTGCCTTGGTTACAGGCGATCCATCCCCCTTGACCTTTTGAAAAAAATCTTCACTTAAATAAACATCCATTATCTTTTCTGATGCCTTACTAGCGGCCTTCAGGGCTATTTCAGAGATCTCGACTATCTGTTTTTTATCCATTGTTTGTTTAGTTTGATTTATGGTCTTCCTTTTTTCTTTTACAATGGCAACTAATATTACTTTAAAAATAAGATGAATAATAAAAACAAATTAATTGAAAATGCTGAGATCCTCAGAAAAGGCTTATCTTTGTTGGGAAGAAACAGAAAAACTGTATTGTCTCATCACAAGACTTTTGAATTAACTGATGAGTTAGAAATAAAGATCAACGAAATATTAGAAGACCTAAAAGAAGAAGAATAAATTTAAGGAGAAAATCATGAAATACACTTGTTTTCAACATGAAATAAATAACAAGATTGCCCATATTGAGATGTGTAGGCCTGAAGAGTTCAACTCTATGAACAAAGCGTTTTGGTCTGAACTACCCCATCTAGTAGAGGCCATATCGGATAACGCAAGCGCCAGAGTAATAGTTCTATCCGCTCAAGGTAAACATTTTTGTGCTGGTATGGACTTAGCTAATTTTGCCCCTACAAATAAAAAACCCGAAGGGCATGTGGGCATGAGAAAAGAGCAAGCATATAGAGGTACTTTAGACCTTCAACATACTATTAGTTGTTTAGAAAAGGCTCGAATTCCAGTTATTGCAGCAATACAAGGTGCATGTATTGGGGGTGGTGTAGACTTAGCCACAGCAGCAGATTTACGCTATTGCACGAAAGATGCTTTCTTTTGTATTCAAGAAATAAACATTGGTATGGCTGCAGATGTTGGGACACTTCAAAGAATGCCAAAAATTATTCCGGAGGGCTTGGTAAGGGAATTAGCTTATACAGGAAGACGGTTTATGCCGGAAGAGGCCCTTAAACATGGATTGGTGAATAATGTCTTTGAGAATTATGAAAATATGCTAGAGGAAGTTCTTGCGGTAGCAAAAGAAATTTCTTCTAAGGGTCCTTTAGCTATAACCGGTACAAAAGAAGTCCTTAATTATGGCAGAGACCATACTATTGAAGAGTCACTTAAACATGTAGCTCTTTGGAATAATGCAATGGGAATTGGTGACGAAATGTCTGAAGCCTTCAAAGCTAAGGCAGAAAAAAAAGAGCCAGAGTTCGAAGACCTTTTGCCAAGAAGAAGGTATTTAACTGAAGATTAAGTTTAATCTGGTTTCCTTAGAAAAACCGGAGTAAATTGGTTTGAATCTTTCTTACTATAGGAGTATCCATCAAGGTTAAAGCCTAAAATTCCTTCGGGTTTGTCTATAGAGTTTTGCGCTATGTATCTTGCCATTAGTCCTCTTGCTTTTTTTGCGTAAAAACTAATTATTTTATATTTGCCATTTTTATAATCTTTGAACACAGGGTTAAAAATTGGTACTTCTAACTCTGAGACCTTTACAGAAGAAAAGTACTCTACTGAAGCCAAGTTAATAATTGATCTATTGGAATGAGAATCTAAGCACTTAACCAGCTCTTGAGAAATTTTATTTCCCCAAAATTCATAGAGATTATTTCCTTTATTGCTTGATAATTTAGTGCCCATTTCTAACCTATATGGTTCGATTAAATCAAACGGTTTCAGAACTCCGTATAATCCAGATAAAATCCTTAAATGTTTGTTTAAAAACTTAACTTCTTTTTTCTCCAATGTAAGAGCATCTAAACCGGAATAAACATCGCCCTTAAAGGCATATATTGCTTGTCTAGAAAACTCCCCAACTTTCTTTTCAGCTCTCCAATTCATATTTCTTTCAAAATTCAAGTTAGACAGCTTTTCGCTTAAACCCATTAATGAAGAAAGCTGATCAGGGGCCAATGCTTTCAACTCATGCATTAGTTTCTTGCTGTCTTTTAAAAGCGTTGAATTAGAAAAGTCTGAAATGGGGACTTCAGATTCATAATCTAGAGTTTTTGCCGGCGAAAGAACTGAAATCATGTTAGACCTAAAACAAGTTTTGCCATTATATTTCTTTGTATTTCGTTAGACCCCGCATAAATACTTGCCTTTCTGTAATTAAAATATCTAGGCGCAGATGTGTTTGCAAAGCTAGAGCCTATTGGAGGTTCGTTATGGCCAATTCCTGGACCTGGATTATTGAAAGGAATCGCATAATAATCCACTGCCTCTACTGCTAGCTCTGTGATTAATTGACCTATTTCTGTCCCCCTTGTTTTTAATAAGGAAGATTCAGGGCCTACATTTTGACCTGCAGACAGGCTTCCTAAAATCCTTAACTCGGTTGCCTCCATGGCATTTATTTGTACTTCAACTTCAGCTAATTTCTGCTTGAAGTTAACATCCTGAATCAAAGAACTGCTTTTTTCTAGAGGGGTTTCAGCAATCTTTACTATTTTTTCAAGAGAGGAATATAAACCCGCCGAATAACCATTACCTCTTTCAAATTCCAATAAGTATTTAGCATAAGTCCAGCCCTTTCCTTCCTCGCCTATTAAATTTTCTTTTGGCACTTTCACGTCTTCAAAAAAAACTGTGTTTATTTCCTGGTGTCCCTCTGGAGCTTTGTCCAGAGTAACTATGGGTTGGACATTAATTCCCGGAGAGTGCATATCTATTAATAAAAAAGAAATCCCCATTTGCCTTATCTCTTCATTGCTTGTTCTTACAAGGCAGAAAATCATATCGGCATGTTGAGCCATAGTTGTCCATGTTTTGGCTCCATTTACAAGATAATGATCACCTTTATCTTCTGCCTTAGTTTTTAATGAAGCTAGATCAGAACCAGAGCCTGGTTCAGAATATCCTTGGCACCACCAAACCTTAGATGAGAGTATATCCGGCAAGTATTTTTCTTTTTGTTCTTCAGTTCCAAAAGCCATTATTACTGGTGCTACCATTTTTTCACCAAAAGCAATGACAGTAGGAGCGTTCACCGCAGCCATCTCTTTATTAAATAAATATTTTTGAGCTGCATTAAATTCAGCTCCACCATATTCCTTAGGCCAGTTAACTCCTGCCCACCCCTTTTTAAAAAGGGCCTTTTGCCACTCCATGTGCTCTTCCCTTGAGAGATGCCCATTGGGGCTATTATCATGCCTTTCTCTCATGTCTTCGGGATAGTTTTCTTTAAGCCAATCTCTAACTTCCCTTTGAAAATCTAGTTCTTCTTGTGTAAATTGCAAGTCCATATAAATAAACCTCTTTTTAATTATAAATAAGAAAATATTCTGTGCAATCTGTTAACTATGCATAAATTATCAAAAACCTTAGATGCCTTCTCGGAGTCTGTCGGATTTTTTTGCTCATGGTTTGTTGCACTTATGACTTTTATAACCTGCACAGTCATACTTATGCGTTATGGACTCAATATGGGTTCAGTTCTCTTGCAAGATATAGTTCTTTACTTACATGGTGCATTATTCTTATTAGGTGCCTCATTTGCTTTAAAGAGAAACTCTCATGTAAGGGTGGATATAATTTATAGAAGTCTAGCTGAGAGGACAAAAGGAATAATAGATCTTCTGGGACACCTTATATTTCTACAGCCCTTATGCTGGATTGTTTTTTTCATATCTTGGGATTTTGTAGAATTCTCTTGGAAAATTCTTGAAGTTTCTGCAGAGCCAGATGGCTTGCCTTTTGTTTATTTACAAAAAACTCTTTTGCTTATTCTTTGTGTTCTTCTTTCTTTACAAAGTTTTTCTGAAATATTTAAAAATATTCTAAAAATAAATAATGATTGAATCCATACCCTTATTAATGTTTTTGGTTGTTTGCTTAGTTTTATTAGCAGGGTTCCCTGTTGCCTTTTCTTTGGCGGGTACAGCATTAATTTTTGCTGGTTTCGGAATTTTATCAGGGAACTTTGATTCCGCTTTGCTGGGAACAATACCAAATAGACTCTTCGGAGACATGACAAACACAAACCTTGTGGCTGTTCCTCTGTTTATTTTTATGGGAATTTTATTTGAAAAATCTAATCTAGCTGAAGACTTATTGAGCAACATGGCGGACATTATGGGCGGATTTAAAGGAAGTTTAGCTATATCGGTGATTTTTGTAGGTACTATGATTGCAGCTAGTACAGGTATAGTTGGGGCAACTGTTATAGCTATGGGTTTAATATCCTTGCCTGTTATGTTAAATAGGAACTATGACCACAGCCTTGCTACAGGAACAATTTGTGCAACAGGTACCTTAGGACAAATCATACCTCCTTCAATAGCTTTGGTTCTATTAGGTGATGTGCTCTCCGCTGCATATCAACAGTCTCAACTAAGTTTAGGGATTTTTTCTGCTCGAACAGTCTCAGTAGGAGACCTATTTATGGGTGCAATTGTCCCTGGATTTATACTTGTCTTTGCTTATGTCTGTTATGTTTTTATAAAAGCGCAATTACAACCAGAAATGGCGCCGGCTCAAGAAGTAAAAAAAATACATAACAGAGGAAAAATAATTCTAACTACTCTTATGCCTCCTCTCCTTCTAATTGCTTCCGTTCTTGGATCTATATTGCTTGGTATCGCCACTCCTACTGAAGCAGCTGGTGTAGGTGCTTTGGGGGCTATGTTATTAGCATTGAGCAAAGGAAGTTTAAATAAAGATAATTTAACATCTTCTGTTCAAAGCACTACAGAAATAACTTCAATGGTCTTTATGATTCTCCTAGGTTCTTCAATATTCTCGTTAGTTTTTAGGGGATTTGGGGGGGATGATCTTGTTAACAGCATTTTTAATGATTTACCTGGAGGAATCTTAATTCCTGTCTTATCAGTCATGTTGATGATATTCCTTCTGGGGTTTATTTTAGATTTCATTCAAATAACTTTTGTTGTTGTTCCTATTGTAGGTCCTGCATTATTGGCCTTGGGTGTTGATCCATTGTGGCTAGGAATTATGATTGCAATAAATCTTCAAACTTCTTTTCTTACACCGCCCTTTGGGTTTGCTCTTTTTTATCTTAGGGGTGTAGCGCCTGAAACGGTATCAACTGCAGCAATATACAAGGGGGTGATTCCTTTTATATTAATTCAGATATTTATTTTAGTTCTTTTATCAATATTTCCTGAACTTATAACTGCACTTCCTAATGCGGTATACGGAATATAAAAAACTATTTCTCTAAATCTCTTGTCTCAATAAAAGCTTTTTCCGATATCTCATGATACTGAACAACATCTTTTTTGAATTTGTTGTAAGAATCATAGATCTTTTCGGCCATTTTATCGTCTTTAACGAACTCAGCCACAACTTGTTCAGAAATTCTTTGGAGACTAATTAAGACATCATCAGGCAGCTTTCTTAACTTAACACCATGCTTTTCTCTTAATTCAGTTAAAGCTCTATTATTATTAGCTGTATACTCATCTAACATTTCTTGATTAACTGCCCTTGCACCATATTTTACGATCGCTTGTAGGTCACTCGGGAGAGCTTCATAGGCCTCTTTATTTACTATAATTTCTAGGGTAGATCCTCCTTCGTGCCATCCGGGATAATAATAATATTCTGCTACTTGGTGTAAACCAAAAGTTAAGTCGTTATAGGGGCCTACCCATTCTGCTGCATCTACAACGCCTTGTTGTAAGGCCAAAAAAATATCACTACCGGGTAATACTACTGTCTCTGCACCAGCACGAGAAAATATCTCGCCTGCTAATCCAGGTATTCTCATTTTTAAACCCTTGAGGTCCTCTATTGAATTTATTTCTTTGTTAAACCATCCTGCCATTTGAACTCCTGTATTTCCCCCTGCAAAAGGAATTAAGTTGAAAGGTGCATAGGCCTCTTCCCAAAGTTCTTGGCCTCCGCCCCAGTGAATCCAAGAATTTATTTCTTGAGCGTTCAGCCCAAAAGGAATGGCTGTATAGAATTGAGATGATTTAACTTTTCCTGTCCAGTAATAAGAAGCGCCATGCCCTAACTCTACATTACCTTGAGATACCGCATCAAAAACTCCCATAGCTGGAACCAATTCACCTGCTCCATAAACCTTAATTTTTAATCTGCCGTTACTCATTTCATCAACATATTTAGAAAGGTTCTCGGCTGCCAAACCTAAACCAGGAAAATTCTTTGGCCAGGTAGTTACCATATTCCATTTATAAGTTTGATTAAAATCAGTATTTTCTGAGTTATCTTTGGTAACAGACTTGTTCTCGCTGCAACCAAAACTTATTAAAATCAATAACCATACTAAAAAAATATTTTTCATGTTCTTGCCTTAAATTGGTTTTAAATTGGCATAGGAGACCATTAACCACTTGGTTTCACTAGAATCAAAATTAACTTCTACTCTAGCATTTGCTCCCTGTCCTTCATAGTTAAGAATTACTCCTTCCCCAAAAACTTCGTGCATAACTCTTTGACCTAAAGCCAATTCTGTTTCGGGAACTTCACCTGTGGCTACAGTTCCTTTGGATTTATAGGATTTTCTACTTATAGGGCCACCAACTCTTATTTCTTGAGTTAGGTCTATAGGAATTTCTCTCAAAAACCTAGAAGGCGGGTTAAAAGTTTCAGTTCCATGCAGATTTCGCATTTCAGCATGGATTATATAGAGCTTTTCCATGGCTCTTGTCATGCCTACATAACAAAGCCTTCTTTCTTCTTCTAGCTGACCTGGTTCTTCTATTGAAAGCTTATGAGGAAATAGGTTTTCTTCAAATCCTGTAATAAAAACTATTGGGAATTCTAAACCCTTAGCTGAATGAAGTGTCATGAGCTGGATAGCTGATTCATGTTCTCCCGCTTGGTCTTCTCCTGCATCAAGGGCCGCATGATCAATAAACAATTTTATAACTGGATCTTCTTCGTCTGCAGCAGGTTCGAAGTCTCCTGCTGCACTTACAAGCTCTTCTAAGTTCTCTACCCTAGTTCTGCCTTTTTCTCCTTTTTCTTTTTTGTGATAATCAATTAATCCACTCCTTTGAATAATGTGGTCAACAGTTTCTTTGAGTTCCAAGCCATTAACTTCGTTTTTTAAATTCTCAAGATCTGATAAAAACCCCGATAAAGAAGATGATGCTCTTGAAGTTAATTCTTCAAGTTCTAATAAATTTGAGCTAGCTTTCCACAAAGAGCAGCTATTATCTCTAGCCTTTCTCCTTATTAAATCTAAGGTTTTTGCTCCTATTCCCCGAGGCGGCAAGTTGACTACTCTTTCGAAAGCAGCATCATCTTCTTCACCGAAAACTAATCGTACATAAGCCATAGCATTTTTGATTTCGGCTCTTTCATAAAAACGCTGTCCTCCATATATTCTATAAGCCAGTCCTTCCCTTAGAATTGCTTCCTCTAGAGCCCTCGATTGAGCATTTGATCTATATAAGATCGCTATTTCATCTAAAGACTTGCCTTGCTCAACACAGGACTTAGTCGTTCCTACTACATACCTTGCTTCGTCATCTTCATTGTAGGCAGAATAAATGGAAATCATTTCTCCTTCTTTTTGTTCCGTCCACAACTCTTTACCCATGCGTGATTGATTATTTTCTATTACTGCATTTGCTGCACTTAAAATGGTTTGGGTGGATCTATAATTTTGCTCTAATCTGACTATCTGAGTATTAGTAAACTCCTTAGTAAATCTATTAATATTGTCACTTTTAGCCCCCCTCCAGCCATATATAGATTGATCATCATCCCCAACTGCCATATAAGTACTTTCTTTACCTTTTAAAAGTGAAAGAAGTCTGTATTGAACTTCATTGGTATCTTGAAACTCATCTACCAGGATATGCTTAAATCTCTTTTGGTAGTGCATAAGAAGTTGCTCATTACTCCCAAGTAAAAGCAAACATCTCAACAATAACTCTCCGAAGTCTACCAAGCTTTCTCTTTCACAAAGCTGTTCATATTCAACATAAATCTTTGTCATTTGTTCTGAAAAATAATCATTGGAAGACTCTGATTGAGACGCCCTTCTGCACTCATCTTTTTCTTTGTTTATATACCATTGGACTTGTCTGGAAGGCCACTTGCTATCATCTACCCCCATAGATTTACTAACCCTTTTAATAACCCTGTATTGGTCTTCGCTGTCTAAAATAGCAAACTCTTTTCTAAGACCTGCCTCTTCCCAATGCCTCCTTAACAACTTATGACAAATTCCATGGAAGGTTCCACACCAAAAGTCATGCATTTGCAGTCCAAGCATTGACTCAATCCTTCCCTTCATCTCATTTGCTGCTTTATTAGTAAAAGTAACAGTTAACAAAGATTGGGGACTGTTATTTAGAGCTTGAACTAACCAAGCTACTCTGTGAGCAATTACCCTTGTTTTTCCTGAACCAGCCCCAGCTAAAACTAAAAGATGAGGAGATTCTTCAGTTACTGCCTTTCTTTGAGCTTCATTTAGATTGTTGAGTATGCCAGAAACATCCATTGGGCTATTTTATATTTTTTTGGTTTAAAAAATTAAAAAAACCCATGAGAATTTACCTGCCTTAAGTTAATATTATTTATTGAAATAACATGTCAGATCCAAAAGAATTCTTTTCTACATACTGCGATTTTGTTACTAAAGTAACAAGTGACCCAAGTTTAGATATTAATGCTCTAAAGGCCTCCCTAGAAGATATTCAGAACACCTCTGAAATTGATGTGCCTAGACTTATGACTGCCGCTTTAGGGTTAAGTAGCGAAGGCGGCGAATTCGTAGAGATAGTAAAAAAAATGTTTCTTCAAGGGAAGCCCCCCAATGAGGATAATATTTTTCACATGAAAAGAGAGCTTGGCGACATTATGTGGTATTGGGTCACGGCGTGTATGGCTCTTAAACTAGACCCAGTAGAGGTCATATTAGAGAATCAAAAAAAACTAGAAGCAAGATATGGAAAAGAGTTCACTGTTGACCAAAGTGAAGTTAGAGCCAAAGGAGACCTGTAGTACTAGAGCATCTACATTCTCTATAGTTTGTATTTTTGCAGATTTTCGCAAGCTTCATTAAATTCTAGGACAGTCTCCTCAATAATTTCTTTTACTGATTTAACTTTGTCTATTAAGCCAGCAGACTGCCCCGAGAGCGCTGGAGCGGCATTCATATCTCCACCAAAGTACAAGTCTTGGATGTTTGACATGTCCTTCATTTCCATTACTCCCGATTCATGAATCTTTTTTGTAAATTCCGTTCTAAGAGCCCTTATAACTGGTTTTGAAGTTTTATTTAAAATCCAGGTTCCTTGTATTGTTGAATCGAGAATTTTGTTCTTAAAGTTTTCGTGAACAGGGCTCTCTTTGCTTGATACAAACCTTGTTCCCATTTGAATGCCTTCTGCACCAGAAGCAAACACAGAGGCCATGCCCGTTCCATCAACTATGCCTCCTGCAGCAACTATAGGTAAATCTAATTCTTTTCTTATAGCTTGAATTAAGACCAACAACCCAACTTCTTCTGGGTTCTTAAAACCACCCCCTTCAGTTCCTTCAACAACTAAGCCGTCTACTCCGGCATTGGCAGCCTTTATTGCACCTTCTACACTTGGAACTGCATGGTAAACCGTTATGCCAGCATATTTCAGAACATCTATGTATTTGGAAGGGTCTCCAGCTGAAGTTGTAACAAACTTAACTCCGTGAGAAACACAAAACTCAACCATACTGTCGTCTCTTAAAAAAAGTAGAGGTAAGTTAACGCCAAAAGGTTTATCCGTTAATTCGGTCATTTTCTGAATCTCTGCCTTACAATTATCAACTTCGCCCGAGGAAGTTTCTATAATTCCAAAACCGCCAGCATTAGAAACTGCAGATGCTAGTTTGCTTCTTGCAATCCAGCCCATGGGGGCTTGGATAATTGGGTATTTAGAACCCAGGTGACTTATAACTCTATTCATAATTATTTCTCTATATTAATTTAGACTTGATTAAACCTTTCTTTTTTGTCCTCTCTTTTCTTTTAGTCTTATCATTGACCTTGCCAACTAGCTGACCGCATGCAGCCATGATGTCATCTCCTCTCGTTGATCTTATGGTAACCACATAACCCTTTGATTGTAAAAAGTCTTTAAACCTTTTTACCCTGCTACTAGAGGGTCTTTTGTAAGAAGACTGTGAAAATGAATTAAAGGGGATCAAATTAATCTTGCAAGGAAAATCAGAAAGTAAATTTGCTAGCTCTTTTGCTAGCTCAAGAGAGTCATTTACCTGATGCAACAAAATATATTCGATAGTAGTTACTCTGCTATCGCCACACCTTTCTACGTAGCCCCTGACTGAGTCAAGAAGATCCTTTATGGGGTATTTTTTATTTACTGGTACTAACTCATTCCTTAATTGGTCATTTGGGGCATGCAAAGAAATAGTTAAAGATACATCAGTAAATTCTGATAATCTGTTTATTTGAGGTACCAGCCCAGAAGTGCTTATTGTCACTCTCCTTTTTGACAGCCCGTAAGCATTGTTGTCTAGCATCAAATTCATAGCCTTAACAACCGGCTCAAAGTTGTGCAAAGGCTCCCCCATGCCCATCATTACAACATTTGATATATTTCTGTTCCCTATTTCTTTTGGCTCTCCATATGAATTTTCTGCTATCCATAACTGTCCGATAATTTCTTCTAATAAAAGGTTTCTAGAGAAGCCCTGTTTCCCCGTAGCACAAAAGCTGCAGTCTATTGCACACCCCACCTGTGAAGAAACACACAAAGTTGCCCTTTTTCCTTCAGGTATAAGAACCATCTCAATTAAATCGCCTTCTCCAACACTTATAACCCATTTTCTTGTTCCGTCTTCAGAGTCTCTTTGATAAATAACTTTTGGAACTCTTATCTCTGATTCCTGACTCAATTTTTCTCTTAATTCCTTAGAGAGGTTTGTCATCTTAGATATGTCACTAACACCTCTTTGGTGTATCCACTTTATTACTTGTGTAGCTCTATACTCTTTTTCTCCAAAACCCAAAAAGTACTCGACCAATTCTTTTTTTGTTAGGCCCATAAGGTTTATCTTGGCCATATGCCTAGTTCAATGCCCCCAATTCATCGGCTACCCAACTGATAGACCAATTATGCCCAAGCCTATTACCTCTGTATTCTTGCGGGAGTCTAATCGTTTTGCTTCCTAGTAAGTCTAAATTTTGAGGATCGTCCTTCAGTTTTTTAAATGCCTCGTCTAGGTGATGCTGAGTTCTCCATTGATAAAAAGTCAGATTTTCAGGAATGCTTTTAGGGGGGCTAAAGCTACACGAGCCTCTGGAGAAAGAAGATCCTATTGGTCCTGCAATAGAGTGTATTTCGCTAACTAAATTATGTTCCCAGTCCTCAATTAATGAAGTTACTAAAACTGCACCATAACTATGTCCAATAATGACTATTTTTTTTATGTTGGGGTATTTTTTTGTTATTTTCGAGAGTTCAAATAAAAGTACCTTTGCTGCTCTGTCATAACACTGCCTGTCATCCCACCTAAAAAAAAATGTAGAAGTATTTTTAGAATCTAAAGTTTGGAGAGGGTAAATCCATTCATATCCTTCACTTCTGCTTCCGTGAACTGATACCAATAGTATTTTTTCTTTGCCAGTAAAAACCTCAAGAGGGTTAAGGCCCATGTCAAGCCTAGACAGTTTCTGTCCAGACTGCTTATAGCCCTTGCCTGGGTCTAAGAGTTCTAACCAAGGATAGTCTTTGTTTTCTTGAGCAAAAACCTGCGAGGTCAAAAGGATTGTTATAAAAATAAAATATCTCAATGCTAGTTTTGGTTTAGTTTTAATTCTGTATTTTCTTTTCTAAAAGTGAGGATAGATGAGGTGTAAAAAAAATCAATCCCGAACATAGTTTTCTTTGTTTGTTATTTAGCTTTTTTTATATCAAAATGAGTTAATAACAAAAATAGGAAAAATCATGTTAATTAGATCTTTAGTATTATCTTTTTTAGCTCTTATTCTCTCTTTTAATCTCTTGGCTAGAGAACCATATGGTCCTCACAATAGTGCTAAGTGGCAAATTTGGGCTTATTCTAGTGCAGCTCCAGATTTTATTGGGAATTTTGCTACAGTAAAAGACGGCAATGGAAATGTTTTGAGAGAAGGAACTAATGGCTGGGTGTGCTTGCCATTCATGCCAATGCCAGAAGAAGGGTTTAAAAGTCCCCATCAAGCTAATCCTGCTTGTGCCGATAAGGCTTCTTTGGCTTGGGTTGATGCCTACATGAACCAAACTGAGCCCAAAATGGAAAGCGACGGATGGATGTGGATGCTTCACGGAGATACAGGAGTAGACAACTTTAGGGCCTATTCTGAGGGAGATAGAGAAGGGTCAAACCCTATTCATTTTATCGAATCTGGACCACATTTGATGCTTATGCCAAAAGACCCAGATAGCCTTGAAGGCCAAACTACTGAATTTACAACAGGGGCTCCTTACGTTATGTTCAAGGGAACTCCCTATGTTCATTTAATGATACCTGTAAAGGGCTATTACGAGTACCAGCCCAATTCGGCACCTAAATAAGCTGCCACTTCTCCTTTACAAGGGAAATTTAAATAAAGCCGTCTTGAGACGGCTTTATTTAGTTAGTAGGTAGTTTTAATTATATTTAAATTTTAACTCTGCATATTGTGTAGAGCGCAAAGTTTATTCCCAGAAGGGTCTCTGAGGTAAGCCAAATAAAATTTCATTCCATCTGCTTCTCTTACACCGGGAGGATCTTCACAAGTTGTGCCACCGCTATTAACTCCCGCTTCATGCCATGCATCGGCCTTTTCAGGGCTATCTGCATTAAAACCTATTGTTCCTCCATTGCCGTGAGTTGCTGGGGCACCGTCAATTGGTTCAGAAATCAAAAACATGATTTCTCCAACTACATACATATACCTTTTATGTCCCGTGGGGTTAACAGTTAATGCACCTGGTGCACTGCCTAAAACCGCCAAAACCTTGTCGTAGAATTCTTTTGACTCTTCTATATCATTTGCTCCTACCATTATATGACTAAACATATTTTCTCCTTTTTAAGTTAGATTAAACTCCCATTCTATAGTGTTCAGAAATTTGATTTAAGTGTTCTTCCACTCAGGATCTCTCTTATTTAAAAATGCATCAATTCCTTCTTTGGCATCGTCAGCTTTTAAATTTTGGATCATTCTTTCTGTGGCGTATTCATAAGCCTCTCCAAGACCCATGTCCAATTGTTTATAAAAAGTCTCTTTACCCATTTTTAAAATATTTGGAGATTTTGTACAAATTATCTTTGCGACCTCCATTGTCTTTTCATGAAGAAGCTTGGGCTCAAAAATATCATTAATTAAGCCAAATCTTTTAGCCTCTGACGCCTCTATAAGATCACCAAGTAAAAGCATTTCCATCGAATGTTTCTTGGCTATAACTCTAGAGACAGGAACTAGTGGTGTATGACAAAACAACCCGATATTCACACCAGGAGTTGCAAATCTAGTTTCGCTGTCAGCATAAGCCAGGTCACATGACGCCACTAATTGACATCCAGCTGCGGTGGCAACGCCATGGACCTCTGCAATAATGGGCTTTTTTAAGTTAGGCAAAAAAGTCATTACTTCTTTACAGCTATTCAAAAGATCTCTGTAAAAAGACTCATCTTGATTTTCATGAACCTCTTTCAAGTTATGCCCAGAACTAAAACCCCTGCCAATTCCTCTTAATATAAGTACTTTAGTAGACTTCTCCTCATCAGCCTCTTTTAAAGAGGCCAATAATTCTTTCAGTAAATTTTCAGATAAAGAATTGAAGGAATCTTCATCATTAAGACTAATTAAAGAAACCTCTTCTTCCTTTTCGAGAGTTACCAAGTTGTTGCCCTTTTTCATTTGTATTTGATTATACCCCTTATAGAGTTGAAAATGTGTTGATGAACGATTACTCATCTCACATTGGAATTATAGGAGGAGGAATTGCAGGCCTTACAGTTGCTTGCGCGTTAAAGTTGCGGGGTATTAATTCTGTGGTCTTTGAAAGAGACAAGAAACTAAGCGAATATGGAGCCGGCATATCTATTTCGCCCAATGCACTAGGGCCCCTCGAAAGGCTAGGTTTAAGAAATGATTTAGTAAATAGATCTTTTAAGGCAAAAAAATATACTTTGCATTACAAAAGGAAAGAAATTTATAGCACCAAAAACCAAGTTGTAACTTCAAGTAGACAAACGTTGATTAGAATCCTGTACCAAAAGTTTATTGATCTTGGGGGTAAGGTTTTATTTGATCATGAATATAAAAAAGTTAGACAAGGGTCTTGTGAAATAACTTTTAAAAATGGTGAGGTTTACAAGGTTTCTCATATTTTGGCTTGTGATGGAATTAAATCATCCATTAGAGAGTGCCACACATCTTCTTCAGGAAAACCTCCTATTTATAGTGGTTACAGCGCCTGGAGGGGAATAGGGATTTCGGATTTAAAAAATATTCAGTTACATTTTGGTCCAGGAACTCATCTTGTCAGTTACCCAATAGATCTTAAAGGAAAAACCAGTTTTGTTGGGGTTCTTAAGGAAAAAAATGTAACAGATGAATCTTGGAGGGTTAGGGGATCAAAAAAAACCCTCTTAGAGGACTTTAAATTTTTCAACGAAGATATTTTTTCTGTAATTAATTCAAGCCAGGAGCTTTACAAATGGGGTATTTATATAAGGCCTCCTTTAAATTCTATTTACTCAGATAACATTACCTTGCTTGGTGATGCAGCCCACCCCATGGTCCCATTTTTGGGTCAGGGGGGCTGCATGGCAATTGAGGATGCTTACACTTTTGCTACACTTGCAAACAAGTTAGATTGCGATTTTAAAAAAATCCAGATTCTTTATGAAAGGATCAGACTAAATAGAAACAACCAAGTTCAATCAGCATCATTGAAACAAGGAAAACTAAATCATATAAAAAACCCGCTAGCTGCACTCATTCGCAACCTAATAATTAGCTATACTCCCCTAGTAAGGTTAAGGCTTGGAATGGTTTGGGATTACGACATCGAAGAGGAGGTCTTAAAGGCTTTAAGCTAGAGCCTGCTGCTCTCTAAAACGACCTTTGATAACCCAAAACAACATGATGACTGGTTTTCATCTGAAGGTTATTTTTA
>MDTE01125427.1_pt1 | contig 22011 bp, 22 predicted proteins | sample 811231 | NCBI WGS metagenome assembly MDTE01 (sample SAMN05326651, study PRJNA326480) | marine metagenome | isolation source: seawater | place: Indian Ocean: Red Sea | collected 2010 | reverse complement strand
TTCTAATGATGACTATTTAGCTTTATCTGAAGCTATAAAAAGGAGATGCAAAAATTTACAAAAAAATAATTTAGCTTTACCAGAAGTAATTTTAATTGATGGTGGCAAAGGGCAATTGAACACAGTGAAGAAAAATCTAGATATAGATACCAAAAATAGCATAACCTTCATATCGGTTTCAAAAGGCCCCAATAGGAAAGAGAAATACGATATTTTGCATACGGATAATAAAAAATTTGAATTAAAAAACTACAATATGACCAAAAAGCTTCTTCAATTGCTGCGAAACGAATCACATAGATTTGCTATAAATCATCACCGTAAAAGAAGGTCGAAAAATCTTTTAAAATCGAATCTTGATGATATAAGTGGATTGGGTCCTAAATTAAAATTGAATTTAATCAGATATTTTGGTGGAGTTGATAAAGTAATGGAGGCTTCAAAGGACGACTTGAAAGCTGTCCCTGGAGTTGGCGTTAACAAGGCGAATCAAATTTTTAGATTTATAAAGAGTCAATGAATTTTCCAAATCTTTTATCTGTATCAAGAGTAATCCTTATAATTCCGATTATTCTTTTGTTTGAAATAAATTATTTTTTAACTTCATGTTTCATCTTTATTTTTGCTTCTTTGACAGATTTTTTGGATGGATATTTAGCAAGAAAAAATAATTTGGAATCAGATCTAGGCGGTTTGCTAGATTTACTTGCTGATAAGTTATTCGTTTCAATTCTGCTAATTTGGCTATCATTTAAATTTGATAGTTATTTCTTATTAATTTGTTCAGTTTTGATAATCTCCAGAGAGATATCAGTAAGTTACTTAAGACTTTTCTTAGTTACAAAAGCAAAGGAAATATCTGAAATAAGTTCTGATTTTTCTGGAAAACTGAAAACTGCTTTCCAAATGACCGGCTTAGGATTATTGTTAATTTCTTCATTAAATCCTTTTTATTTTTATAATTTAAGCTTGGCTCTGATTTTCCTAAGCACATTACTATCTTGGTATTCATTTTATAGTTATCTAAAAAAATGGATTGTTTGAATCAAATATATACAATATCGTTCTCGGCTGAGTGGCAGAGTGGTCATGCAGCGGATTGCAAATCCGTCTACGCCGGTTCGATTCCGACCTCAGCCTCCATTTTAAAGAATAAAATAACCTTTTATTCTTGGGTATAATAAATCTGTCATTTAATCGAAGCCAAACCTAATGAAAAAAGTAGTTGTAAGTGGAGGATTTGACCCTCTTCACATTGGTCACCTAAGAATGTTTAAACAGTCTAAAAGCATAGGTAGTCATTTAACAGTGATTCTGAATAGCGATAATTTTTTGCTCAAAAAAAAAGGATTTAAATTTATGCCTTTTTCTGAGAGAAAGGAAATAATTTTAGGCCTTGAATGTGTTGACAGAGTAATTAAATCCATTGATCAAGACCAAACAGTATGTAAGACATTAGAAGCGCTTTCGAGAAAAAATGAAATAGATATTTTTGCTAATGGCGGTGACAGAAAAAACAAAAATCAGATTCCAGAATATGAAATATGTAAAAAAAATAATATAAAAATGGTTTTTGAATCTGGAGGTGACAAAATTCAGTCAAGTTCTCATTTGATAAACAGATTTATAAATTATAAAGAATCTAGACCATGGGGTACATTTGAGAATTTGCATGAGGATAAATCCTTTTTGGTCAAAAAACTTGTTGTCTTGCCAGGACAAAAACTTAGCACACAATATCATTTTCATCGTCATGAGAACTGGATAATAGCTAGCGGAAAGGGAGAAATTTTAATAGGTAAAAAAAAATATCAGGGAAAAGTAGGTAGCTTTTTTAAAATTCCTAAAAAAGAAGTTCATAGTATAAAAAATATTGGAAAAAATAACTTAGTTATTATTGAAGTCCAAACAGGATCTAAATTATCAGAGCTAGATATTGTAAGATTAAAGGATTCATATGGAAGAGATGATCCTCAGAAGAAATGAAAAAGGTTCTTGTTACGGGTGCAGCAGGCTTCATTGGGTCAAGTTTTATAAAAAAACTTTTAGAAGAAGATAATTTTGAAGTTCTTGGATTAGATAACATAAATGATTATTACTCAAGAGAACTAAAACTTTACAGATTAGAGGACCTAAGAAGCAGAAACTTCTCGTTTGAAAAAATAGATATTAATGATCCTAATTTATTAGAAAAAACTTTTATTGATTTCGAGCCTGAGATGGTCATTAATTTGGCAGCACAAGCAGGAGTAAGATATTCATCAAAAAATCCTACTGTCTATGTTGATTCAAATATCAATGGTTTTTTTAATTTATTGAATCTAAGTAGAAAATATAAAATTGAAAGATTTATATACGCATCAAGTAGCTCTGTTTATGGTTCTTCAGAAATAATTCCATTTAACGAAAATAAATCACCTACAAAGCCAATTTCTCTCTACGGTTCAACAAAATTATCTAATGAAAAAATGGCTATATCTTTTTCAGAAAATTTCAATCTTAGAACATTAGGGCTTAGGTTTTTTACTGTTTATGGCCCAAAAGGAAGGCCTGATATGGCTTATTTTAGCTTTACAAAAGATATTTTGAATGAAAATCAAATTACTATTTTCAACAATGGAAAAATGAGCAGAGATATGACTTTTATAGATGACATTTGTGAGGGTATTTTTAATTGTTTAAGCTTTAATTTCAAAAAACGTCCCTTCGAGATATTAAACCTAGGAAATGATTATCCTATTGAATTGATGAAACTTATTAAATTTATTGAAGACAGGGTAAAAAAGAAGGCAAATATAATTTATAAAGATTCTCCTGAAGAAGTAAAGCAAACCCATGCAGACCTTAATAAGTCTCTTGAAATGATTGACTATTCTCCACAGACTTCCTTCGAAGATGGAATGGATAAATTTTTAAAATGGTATTTTGAATATTTTAATGAGAAATAACATCACGAAAATAACAATAGTAGGAGCTGGCTATGTAGGTATGTCTTTAAGTATTTTGTTAGGTCAAAAAAATGAAATTACAGTTCTTGATAAAGATCAAGATAAGATAAATCTTTTAAAAAAAAATATTTCTCCTATTGAAGATGAGGGCATAAAGACTTTTTGGAAAGAAAAAAAAATTAAGATTCAAGCCACTTCAAACAAAAAAAAAGCTTTAAAAGACGCTCATTTCGTTGTTGTTTGCACCCCTACAAATTATGATGAGTCAAAAAATAACTTTGATACCTCTTCTGTAGTATCAGTAGTAGAAGATGTTAAAAATTTTTCCGAAAATATTTCAATAATTATCAAATCTACCATTCCAGTAGGTTTTACTGAAGAATTAAAAGAAAAATACAAATCCGAGAATATTTTCTTCTGTCCTGAATTTTTAAGAGAGGGACAGGCTTTGCATGACAATTTGAATCCATCACGAATAATAATAAGCTCAAAAAAATCAGAAGCAATCAAATTTACTGAGATTTTATCTGAAAGTGCTACAAAAAAAGATATTCCAATACTATTCATGCCATCCCGCGAAGCAGAAGCAGTTAAATTATTTTCTAATGCGTATTTAGCTATGAGAGTTGCTTTCTTTAATGAAATTGATAACTATTCTCTATTAAATAATTTAGATCCAAAATCAATAATAGAAGGAGTGAGTCACGATGAAAGAATTGGCCATTTTTATAATAACCCCTCTTTTGGGTATGGAGGATATTGTTTGCCAAAAGATACAAAGCAGCTCTTAGCAAATTTTGAGAGAGTTCCTCAAAAGTTAATCCAAGCGATTGTTGAATCTAATTCTGTAAGGAAAAATTTCATTGCTGAACAAATAATAAAAATGCATCCTAATGTCGTCGGAATTCATAGACTTTCAATGAAATCAGGCTCAGATAATTTTAGATCGTCTTCTATCATAGAAATTGTAAATAAGCTCAGCTTAGCAGGTATTAAGATATATCTTTATGAGCCTCTATTAGAAGAGGAAGCCTTCATGGGAATAAAAGTTCTTAAAGAACTTGAAAAGTTCAAAGCTTCGTGTGACCTAATAATTTGCAATCGTAACTCGAAAGAATTACAAGATGTCAAAGAAAAAATCTTTACAAGAGATCTTTTCGGGGAAAACTAATAATGTTGTCTAAAAAAATGGATAACTTTTAAGCAATTTCAATATTTTTTGTTCAAAAACAATTTGGTAAGTTTTTTTGATTTCTATTATCTTCTCTGTAAGGCGATAAGATAAATATGTAAAAAATAAAATATGTCTATACAATACTCCTACGTTTGAGTATGGTTTCTCAAATTTTGTCATTTGATGGGAAATAAGAAATATCTTTTTCAAAATTTGTAACTAATTTTTATGAACAAAATCAAGAAAGCCATAATTCCAGTCGCAGGCCTTGGAACAAGAATGCTGCCTGCAACTAAAGCAATACCAAAAGAATTACTTCCTATAATTGATAAGCCATTGATTCAATATGTTGTGGAAGAAGCTATTGAAGCGGGAATCAGAGAAATTATCTTTGTTACTAGAAGCGGAAAAGAAGCAATAGAAAATCATTTTGATGCTAATTATGAACTAGAACATAGATTAGAATCTTTAGGGAAAAGAAGCATTTTAAAGTCTGTAAAGAATTTAGTTCCGAAAGGTATAAAAATATCTTCTATAAGGCAAGAAAATGCTTTAGGCCTGGGGCATGCAATTTTGTGTGCAAAACATTTAATAAACAAAGAGGATTTCGCTGTGTTATTGCCTGATGAAATTCTCATACAAAAGAATAGAGTAAACGATCTATCAAAAATGTTAGAAAGTTATCATAAAACTTCTTTAGGTCAAATATTAGTTGAGAAGATAAGCAAATCCGAGCTAAAAAAATATGGAGTAGTAGATGTTGATAATCAAAGTCTTAAATCAAATTCTCAATTGCTAATTAAACGTCTCGTAGAAAAACCTACTGCTAGACAAGCTCCATCTAATTTAAGAGTAGTGGGGAGATATATTTTATTGAATGAAATACTTTCTTTCATAGGCAAAACAAAGGCAGATAATAACGGCGAAATTCAATTGACCTCTTCAATTGATAAGTACATAAGGAAAAATAATGACTCAGTTGAAGCTATTCTGACTAATTCAGAAATTTTTGATTGCGGATCAAGAAAAGGGTTCATTGGTGCTAATATAGCTTTATCTTTGAAGGATAAAGAACTAAAAAAATATATTAAGGAGTTACTAAACAGGAGCCCGGGTGGTGGAATTGGTAGACACAAGGGACTTAAAATCCCTCGATAGCAATATCGTGCCGGTTCAAGTCCGGCCCCGGGTACCACTCATAAAGTATTATTTGAGACTAATCCATGAATAATCCAAACTTAGATAATCATCTTTTGTCTGAAAGAAATTTAGACTTAAAGAAACTAACATCTATTCTTATTAGGTTCAGGCTCTTGTTTGTCGTTGTTACAAGTCTATTTACTTTCTCAGTAATTATTTACAGTCTTACTATTCCAAATACTTATATTTCCAAAGCCATTCTTAGTCCAACAGAAGAACAAAGCATTATGGACCAATTTGCGGGTAGTTATGGAGGAATAGCTACACTAGCTGGAATAAACTTAAGATCTCAAAGCGATATGAATAATTCTCAAAAAGCACTAGAAAAAATCAATACCTTGAGCTTTTTCGAGGAAAGTATCTTGCCAAATATTTTTTTGCCGGACCTTATGGCTGTGAAATCTTGGAATGAATCTAATAATACAATTTCCTATAAAGAAGATCTTTATGACGTTGCATCTGAAAAATGGGTAAGAGAATATTCATTTCCCAAGACGCAAGTACCCAGTTCTCAAGAAAGTTTTGATGTCTTTCACGATAATTTAGATGTTTCTGAAAAAGGTAACGGCTTCATCACAATAAGTGTTAAACATCAATCTCCGTTTATTGCTAAAAAGTGGACAGAATTAGTTGTTCATGAACTTAATCATTTTTTCAGATCAAAAGATAAAGACGAAGCTCAAGCTGCATTAGATTATTTGAATAAGCAGATAGCAAAAACCAAATTTGTGGAAGTTAAACAAGCTATAGCACAGATATTGCAACAAAAAACACAACAGCTTACGCTCATAGAGGTAACAGATTTTTATGTATTTGAGTATATAGATTACCCGGTTGTAATGGAAAAAAGAGCAAGCCCCAATAGACTTTTGATAAGTTTTATTGGAGTAATACTAGGATCAATCATTGGATTAATTTCCGTTTTGATAAGATATTTCTTTTTTAATAAACACAACCTTGTCAGTTCGTTCCTTGAGAAAGAATAAATGAAGCCAAATTTACAACTTTTGTCTTAAAAAAATTATGACTTCAAAAATCAATCTAACAAAAGTTTTAATTTTACCGAGTTCGTAATGGTATTAAACGAGAGCAGAAAAAGAGTTTTAGTTACTGGTGGAGCTGGTTTTATAGGGTCTCATCTTATCGATAAGCTTCTTGAACAAGGGCACTATGTAATATGTGTTGATAATTACTTTACAGGATCAAAGAGAAATATAAGTCATCTCGAAAAGGATTCTAATGTGGAAGTCATTGAACAAGATATTACTCTTCCACTGGATGTTGAAGTTGATGAAATTTACAATCTAGCTTGCCCAGCTTCCCCAAAACATTATCAATTTGACCCAATACAAACAACTAAAACTGCTGTTATCGGTGCATTAAATATGCTGGAATTAGCAAGAAGATTAAATGCAAAAATTTTCCAAGCATCTACGAGTGAAATATATGGTGATCCAGAAGTTCATCCCCAAATAGAGGAGTATTTTGGAAATGTAAATTCTATTGGTGAACGAGCCTGTTACGATGAAGGAAAAAGATGTGCTGAAACTCTATTTTTTGATTTTCATCGCCAGCATGATGTCGACATTAGGGTAGCAAGAATATTCAATACTTATGGCCCAAGAATGCATCATGAAGACGGAAGAGTAGTATCTAATTTCATTGTTCAATCTTTGCTTGACAAGCCTTTGTCTATATATGGCAATGGGAAACAAACAAGATCATTTTGTTACGTTGAAGATATGGTAACAGGAATATTAAAGCTCATGAATTCCGATAAAGATATTCATAGTCCTGTAAATTTAGGAAATCCAAAAGAATTCTCCATTTTGAGCCTTGCCAAGCTGGTAGTCTCAAAGACCTCAACAAAATCTGAATTAGTTTTTAAAGCTTTACCTTCTGATGATCCTAAGCGGAGGAAGCCAGATATTGAAAAAGCAAAATCTCTTTTAAGTTGGAATCCTGAGATTTCTCTCGATGAAGGCATAGCAAAAACTGTAGATTACTTTAAAAAAGTTTCATCAGATTTTTAGCAGCTTAGAGATCAATTTATAATTGCTCTTTTCATAAGTGTGAAAGAGTTATTTATGAATTTATTATATTTTTTTTAAAATAATAGAAATTTACTTAAAAAATAATGCTGAAAAACACCTCAACGAACTTAATCTCAATCATCTTGGAAAGGGGGTTTATCGCTTTCACAGGAATATTTTTAAGTATACTTTTTGCTAGAACTTTAGGTCCAAGTGGTCTTGGAGATTGGAAGCTTTTAATGAGCGTTCAGGTCGCTTTTTTATATTTATCCACTTTCGGTCTGGGAATAATGATATTTCGTTATGCTGCAGAGTTTTCTGCAAATTCAAGATCAAAAGCACTTTGGGAACTTTTAAAAAAAACTTTTCCATATTTCTCTATATCACTGAGTTTAATTTTTATTTTATTAATTTGGATGTATTTTTTTGACAGGCCCTCAAATTCTCTTATTTTTACCAAAGAAAATTCTTTTTTAGTTGCTTTCTTTCTTTTTACTTCAATTTTAAGTGACGTATATTTTAGACCCTTAATTACTGGTTTGGGATGGAGATCTGTTGTTGCAATTGTTCAAATTTTAAATAGATTAATAATAATTACCATTGTTACATCCCTTGTATATGGCGATAAATTAAATCTCATTCAGGCAATCTTGGTTTTTTCTATAGCAAACTTATTGGAAATAATGCTTTATTTTTTATTTCTCCAAAAAAAATGGTGGCCTAGAACAAAAAAAGAGTTAAAGAATGTTTTAGATCTTTCCGATCTGACAAAGGTTAAAAACTTTGCTTCAAACCAATGGTACTTTAGGATTGTCCAGTTCTTTAAAGAGCAGGCTGCTGATGGCCTTCTTATCGTTTATCTTTTAAACATTATAAGCCTAGGAATTTATAGTGCCGCAGCAGCAATTCCAGTATTTCTTTCAAGTCTTTCTCCCGGAAAACTTTTTTTTGGATTCATCGTGCCTAAATTAGTAACAGGAAATAAAAGTACAGAAAAAGAGAAATCATTAAGAATTTATATGATTTTCAGAATATTACAAAAGTCCAACATAATCTTTATCTGGCCTCTCATAGCTATCTTAACTTTTTCTGGTTCAGATATTTTACATTTAATGTTTGGAGAGGAATTTTCTAGTTCGTTAATAACTTTTCAGCTATTAATGATTTCGGTAATAATTTCTACTTTTGCAGACCCATATTTTTTAATCGCGATATCCTTGGAGAAATCTGCATTAACTTTTCAAGTATCTTTGTGGCTTTTGTTGAAGTTTGTCATGTCTTTGATTTTAATCCCGTATTTGGGCATAAATGGAATTGCAATTTCGTCAATAGTTATTTCTATACTAACTTTTCTTCATTATTTTTTAAAACTTCGTGTTGGCGGGAAAAGGTTATTTTTCCCTTTAAAAGAGGCTTTGAAAGTTTCTTCTTTTATATGTTTAATTTTATTGGTTTTAACAGCATTGAATGTACTTTTTTCAAACTTTGAAAGTTTTTATCTTTTAGTTTTATCTGTATTTTTATTTTTATTTTCTTATCTAATCTTTATAAGGAATGTAAAATTATTTACTCCAAATGAATTTTTCCTTTTAAAGAAAAACATTGGAAAATATATTCAAATTTTTTTCAAAGAGGCTTAAAAATATGACAACAAATCTATGTTTTTTGACAATGGGAGATACAAATTACTTCAATAGCATTGCGTTATCTGCGATTCGTTCAAAAAGCATTTATCCTGAAGCAGAATTTGTAGTTTATGATTGGGGCTTGTCGGAAAAAGAAGTAAATGTGCTTCGTAATGAGTTAGGAGCCAAAGTTGTTGACTATAAAGAACTTTTTCAAAAAGAACCTGTAAAGCTACCTAATCGACTTTCGCGCATTATTCAAACCTTCACTGGAGGGGGTAGTTTATTTTTTAAATATATTCAATTAAAGGCGATATTTGCAGAGTTTAAAGGGTTTGGCATGGCTCAAAAAGAATGGCTTCTCTGCCAAAAGCCTTTTGTAATGCTCGATTGGGCAAAGCAAAGCCATCATGAATATTTAGTTGTCTTAGATGGCGACGCATTTCTATTTAATAAAATAGACGAACTCTTTGAAGATGAAGTAGATTTAGTAGTTACAACCAGAAGAGAAGAAGAAATTGATTTTTCACGAGGCCATTGCCAAGTAATAAATAGCGGTGTAATTGTTTTTAACAACAATTTAAAAAATCGTATCTCTTTAATCGAGGCTTGGATAGACAAGATGCAGGAAAGTTTTGAGTATTTAGCTGAACAATCTTCTTTGACACGCCTTATACTTAATGACAATTTTATTCCATCAATTGGGGAGCGCATTGAATTCTTTCATAATGAAAAGTCTTTCATAGCCCAAATCGAATCTTGCGATAATTACAATTTTAACTGGATAGAAGAAGGTGTCGATAAGCTTAAAAATAAAATTTTGCATTTCAAAGGTGGACGACATGGTTACGAGCAGTTTAAAAAGCTAGCTTTTAGTATTGGATTGGAGGAAGATTTTAGGTCAATAGAAACTTTAACAAACAATTCCTCATAATAAAAAAATATAAATAAAAAATTGGATTCTTTAAGTTCTCTAAACCTTCAGTGTGCTTGTGGCTCTGTTGTGAATGTAAACCATGAATTAGATTTGGGAATTTGTTCGAATGACAACTGCATCCATAGCACAGAAGAATCAGCTTATAAGGTAGTCAGAGGAGTACCAATCATGATTAGTGAAAAGCTGACTGATACTGCTTTTTCTGGATTCGCTGAAGAATCTTATCTTTTAAGAAATAATTCTTTTCTAGAAAAAGTAAAAAGAACCTTGCAGTTCGCAAATCCTCAAATTACAAAAAAAAATGCTGAAATTTTTATAGACGAAGTCTCTTCTATTTCTACTTTCAAACCAAAAGTTCTTATAATTGGAAGCGGCAACATTGGTTTTGGCGCCGATGCAATTTCACTTTCATCTAATTTTTCTATTATAGGTACGGACGTTTACATATCAGATACTGTAGACGTAGTCTCAGATGCGCACTACTTACCTTTCGAGGATAACTCTTTTGACGGAGTTTGGATACAAGCCGTTTTAGAACATGTTGTAGAACCCAATATAGTTATTTCTGAAATTCATAGAATATTGAAAAATTCTGGAATTGTTTATGCAGAAACGCCTTTTATGCAACAAGTACATGAGGGGGCACATGATTTTACCCGGTTTACTGAAACAGGACACAGATTCTTGTTTAAAAGATTCAAAGAGATAAAGAGCGGTACCATAGGTGGAAGTTCAATGGTTCTTTCATGGGCATTTCGACATTACATTCTTTCAATAACTCGTTCAAACTTTCTTTCCAGACTTGCATTTATAATAGCTAAGCTTTTTACATCCCCATTTATTCCTTTTGAAAGCAAAAAAATGAGGTTTGACAATTGCTCAGGAGTCTTTTTCTTAGGAAAATCGTCTGAGAAAATAGAAGTAACTCACAAACAGATTATTTCAAAATATAAAGGAGACCAATAGTATGAGTAATCTTGCTGTCATGGCTACTTATTGGAATGAAGCTGACTGGATTGAAAGTTCTTTGAAACAAATTTCTTCTATCGAGCCAGAATTCATTGTGATTTGCGAGGGTAATTTTGATCCTAGATTTAATCTTCACTCAAATGATGGTACTAAAGAAATTATCGATTCCTGGGTTAATAAAAGGGAAAATGCTTTAGTTATTTCACCTGTAAGAAAGCAAAAAAAAGAATATTTATTAAAACCTCATTTGTTTCAGACAGACCAAGATAGTTTGCCTTTTAAGTCTATATTAAGACTTTCACAGTCAATTTTAAGAAACCATCTGTATAGAATTAACCAAGCAGCAACTTTTGCTAAGATGGCAAGATTAATTAATTTAAAAATGAATACAAATAAACCTAAGTGGTTAATGACATATGATGCAGATCAATTTTATTCTGATGCTCTTATAAATTTTTTTAAAAAATCATTGAATAAGGTTCATGGTTTCCAAACATGTGCATTAGAAAAGACTTTTTTTCATAATTTTTCTGAATATACCACTTCATATGAGCAGAGAAGATGGAATAATATGCCATTTCGTTTTGAGCCCGGAATGACTGTTTTTCCCACTAGGCATTTCTCTTACAAGAGAGGAAAAAGTCATATTTTTACATATAAGGAAAATCTTTATGAAACACATCATCAATATATGCATTATAAATTTCGTAAGTCCAGCGAAAGAGATTACATGACCTATAATCTTGGCGATAGAAAACCTCCTGAAGAAGAAAGGGTAAGTGGACCTTATGAAAAATGCACAAAGAAAGACCATAATGAAATCATTCAATCTTTAATATCCAATGGATGGGGGAAAGATTATAAATAAATTTTTTACATATTTAAAAAGAAATGGTTTATTGAAAACCATCATAAGGACTTTTTCATGGATGGGCTTTTATTTTAAAAAAAAGTCGATTTTGAATAAAAGCGAAAATCGTCAAGAAATTTTTAGCAACATATATAGTAAAAATTTTTGGGGTAGCAAAGAAAGTTATAGCGGGAAAGGATCTGAAATTCTTCAAACAAACCTTATAAGGAATGAGCTTCCAAAAATTCTTCTTGAGCATGGATGCTCTTCAATTCTTGATGCACCATGTGGTGATTTCTTCTGGATGAAAAATGTAATTCAGGATTCAAATATTAAATATATTGGCTGCGACATAGTTAAAGAGTTAATAGATCATAATCAAAAGAAGTTTGGGAATAAAAATATCGTTTTCAAACATCTAGACATTTGTAGTTCGGATCTACCAAATGCTGATATCATGATTTGCCGAGATTGTTTGATACACCTTTCTTACAAAGATATCAAAAGTTTTATTAAAAATTTTTTAAATTCTGAAATCCCTCTTTTATTACTTACTAATCATAAAAACTACAATAAAAAATTCAAGAATAAAGATATCCAAACAGGAGATTTTAGATTTATTGACATTTTTAGAGAGCCTTTTGGGTTTCCAGAGGAAGTTATTTATAGATTTGATGATTATGTTGAACCTGGTACACCTAAGGAAATGTGTTTATTTACCAAAGAACAAATAAAACAAGCTTCAATTAACGAAACTTAAATTAAAATTACCAAAAATTTTTAGATACTTTCAAATAATGATATTAAATCCTAGGGTTTCAGTTCTTATGAGTGTTTTAAATGGTGAAAAATACTTAGATGAGGCTATAGCAAGTATATTAAAACAATCTTTATCCGATCTTGAATTTTTGATAACCGATGATGGTTCCGAAGATAACTCTTTGGGAATTATCAAAAATTGGCAAGAAAAAGATAAAAGAATAAAAATTTTTATGAATGATGCTCCAATTGGTTTGCCGAGTAATTTAAATAAAATGGCCTCACAGGCTAAAGGCGATTTCCTGGCGAGAATGGATGCTGACGATGTATCAGATTATTCTCGTTTTGATCTTCAAATTTCTTTAATGAATAAAGACCCCGATGTAGATGTCTGCTTTACAAAGGCTAATCTAATTGATGAAGAGGGTAATATAATTTGCGAAAAGAAATCTCCCAACTCATCTAGCAAAATTCTTAGTTGGCTTCCTTATGTAAATTTTTTTGTTCACCCAACTGCATTCATTAGAAAATCGTCTTTTGAGAAGATTGGTGGATATGATGAAGAATTTCTCCTTGCTCAGGATTGGGAGCTTTGGCAACGCATGAACTCAAGAAAAATGAAATTTTTTATACTTAATAAAACTTTATTAGACTACCGTACACATATTGAAAGTAATTCAAAACTTCTATCAAAACCTATTTTAAATAATAAATTTTTTTTTAAGGCTAAAATTTTAATTTTCAATGGGGAAAAGTTAAAGTCTATGTATCTGTTTCCAAAAATAAATATTCTTGCTTGGCCTACCTTAATAATTAGGTTGCTACTTCCTCTTCCAATTTTTTACCAACTAATTAAAATCAGAACAAAAATTTATGGCGAAGCGATACAAAATAAATTGTGGGAGCAAAAATCAAATAAAAAAAATTATTTTAAAAAGAAAAAAATTTAAAACCTTTTTTTAAGGATCTATTATAAAAAATTATGAGTAATGCCTTACTTTTCATCTGCCTTGCAGGCATGTCAATATCTTTCAATATTAGTTGGTTTTTTATTGCGGGGGGACTTTCATATTTTGATCTCCTGATACCGTTATTGATTATTATTTTTTTTATAAAATATCCAAACGCAAAACTTAACTTTGATTTTATCTTTGTAGTTCTTGCTCTTCTATCTGTCATCAGCGGCATTAGCTCATTACTTACTTATTTGAATCCTTCTTTACCTCCAGCGGATCCAATTTACTTTTTTAGAGCACTTTTTTTCACTGCATTATATTTTCTTGTCAAACACTGGCCAGTAACTATAGATAAAGTAATACTAAGTGTATTTTTTGGTTTGTTAATTTCAGTATTCATATCTACTTATGTATGGACTACTTCACCTAGATATTTCGCTTTTACTTACATTCCCATGTTCCATGTTCTTGATTCACCTCTTGGAATTGCTATAAATCGAAATCAAGCAGGGATGTGTTCAGCTTTAGCCTTTGTGATAGCCTTTTATAGTTTCTTATTTGGCAGATTTATGAATAGATTTTTCAGCCTAAGCTTAACAATTTTTCTTTTTATCTTTTCACTTCTTACTTTTTCTAAAGGTACTTGGGTTCTTATGACAGTAGGATTTTTTCTTGTTATATTTGAAAGATATAATTTCCTAGGTAGATCATTATTTTCTCTAGCATTAGGAATAATTATACCTATTGCCATTATCCTTCCTAGCACTTTAAGAGATAGCATATTCGTTAGGCTAGAAACTTCTGAGGATACAAATTTACATAGAATTCAATTTATTTATGATGCTTTTGAAATTGGAAGTAGATACCCTTTGTTTGGTATTGGGCCAGGTAATTATGGCGCTATTAGTTCAGGCCCCGAATTTATGAAAACTGTTGATCCTCACAATGCTTATTTACAGACTTTTTCTGAACTAGGTTTTTTTGCATTTTTTTTACTTTTATTACTCTATGCGTATTCTTTCTTAACAGCATATAAGGCTCGTATAACTAATTTAGACAGCAAAATAGTCTTTATACTCTTAGGATGTCTATTTGTTGATGGATTTGTTTCAGGACTTTCTCTAACTTCTAAATATTTATATATTTTAGTCGCCTTGATTGCCTCAATTAGGCTCTTTGAAAGAAAAAAATTACAAACTCCCTCAAAAAAAATAACTATATGAGGAAGATTCAAGTCGCTCATATAATTCCGGCAATGAATTTAGGTGGCGTAGAAGTTGGCATTTTGAGATCTTTTGAGATTTTGAATGATAAATTTGATTATAAAATTTACTTTATAAAAAATTTTGGAAAACTCGATGTCGGTCAGGAAAATTTTATTTATCTCATCTTAAAAATGTTTTTGTCTAAAACAAGGCCTGACATAGTAATCACATCTATGTGGTGGTCTTATCCCATAGGGCTCATAGCAAAATTCTTTGGCGTAAAGTGGATAGTTTTTTTTCATAGTTCTGGTTTTTCATCTTTTCCTGAAAAAATCTTTACTAAATTAGCAATAAAATTTGCTAATTCATTTTTTTATGATTCTTTTAAGACTAAAAAAATTCTTCTTAATGGCTCGAGTAAAGAATCTTTTCATATTCCTTACTTTTTCCTAGATCCTTTTGAAAATTTGAAATTAAAAAAAGATACTCAATTTGATTGCATATGGGCAGGAAGGAATTCTCAAGAGAAAAGACTAGACTTAGTTTATAGAATTTTATCTGATTTAAAGAATAATTTTCCAGAAATAAAAATTTGTATTCTCATAGCAGGAAAAATCCATCCCTCTCTTGAAAAGTTACGTTCAGATTTCTTAAATACAGTTAATATATATTACGATTCTCATCCAGACTTTGTATTAAAGTGTTTTGAAAAAAGCAAAGTAGCTTTATGTTTATCTGATTATGAAGGTTTTTCAATGACCACTGCAGAAGCTGCTTTTAGTGGAAATTTGATCGCGGCGAGAAGAGTAGGAGAATTAAGTTCATACTTACCAAGTTTCGAAACAATCTGGCTGGATGATACTTCTGATGAAAGTATAAAAAGGTTTACTTCTGAACTATATTTTTTATTTGAAAATAAAGACGAGTTATTCGAAAGAAGAAAGAAAACTCATAATACGAGCAGATTTTATCTACAAAGACTTTCTTACGTTGACTCATTTACAAATGCTGTCAATGTTATTTTAGAAGGTAATTAAATGAATATATTATTTGTTCTTAATGGCCATAAATTTGTTAGCTATTTTTATGAGCCCTTAGCACAATATGCAAATTCATTGGGCTCAGAGGTAGATCTTGTTTTACCAAAGTTTGGAAAATTTAACGATTCCCAATGGCCTCTTTCATCAAATAAGCCCTCTAAAATTGAACTTGTTAGAAATCCATTTAACCTCATTGGATTTTTAGTTGAAATCTTCCAGAGGTCATTTATTCCACAAAAAACTGATATTTTGCATGTTGTTACTACACATATGATATTTCTATGCATTCTAAGAATTGCGATCCGAGTAGAGAAATTTAATGGTTTATTTCTAATGCACTTTATTGGACTAGGGAGGTATTTTGGTACAAAGGGAGTTTTCCCCTTTGTATTAAAATTTTTTTTTAAATTAATCTGGAAATATCGTAAAAAAGAAAATGTTGCATACAAATGTGTTTATTTAAATGATGAAGACCTCACTTTTTTAAAGTCTATTTTTGGAGAAAAAAATATAAAGTATTTAAAGGTCCCTGGCGCTGGCGTACGCTTAGATCAGTTTGAATTCAATTATGTTCCAATTGATCAACCCTTAAAGTTACTTTTTTTAGGAAGGCTCATCAAGGAAAAAGGAATTGAAAAATTTTTATATTTAGTTGATGACTTAAATAATCATACAAAATTTCAGGTAAGTTGTGACATTGTAGGAGAATTTGAAGACAGTGCTTACAAGAAGAAAATAATGAATTTAATTCAAGATCTTGAACTTAAAAAAGTAATCAGATTGATTGGAGGTGTTGAAAAACCTAGCAAATTTTATGAGGCAGCCCATTTCTTTATCTTTCCATCTTATTATGGGGAGGGTGTTCCTACTGTTTTAAATGAAAGTCAATATTGTGGAACGCCGTGCTTAGCAAGTGATATAGCAGGTTGTAGGGAAGCAATAGAAAATAAAATTACTGGGTATTTGGTCCCTTCTGATCAGAGAAATGATTGGTTTAATAAATTTAAAGAAATGGCTGAAAGTAAGAATTACGAAAAGATGTGTTATGCAGCCCATGAGAGAGTGAAAGAAAAATTTGATGCAAAAAAACTTGCTAAAAGAACTATTGATTGGACTATAAAAGAATTTGAAGAATTTTTAGTCAGATAAAAAAAAGAATGATTGATTTAAAATATTTCCTAGATTTTGTTGAAGCAAACAAAGCCTCCTTCGTTAAGATCTTATCTGAGTCTGCAAAGTTTGAAGTGAAAGGAATATTGAATAGTGAAATGCTTCTCTTTTGTATGTTAGCAAAATATTTAGATTGCGAAGAAATAATAGAGTCTGGAAGAGCGCGAGGTCAAAGTACTGAGATAATAGCTAGATATTCAAAAAAAATAGCTAATAATATTAAGTTTTCCAGTATAGAGTTTGATCGAAATTCTGAGGATGTAAAAATTGCAGAAAATCGGTTAAAAACTTTTAATGAAAATCTTGAATTACTTTATGGGGACTCCTTAGACCTTTTGCCAAATATTATCAATCAAAGCGAAAGAAGAAAAATTATTCTTATTGATGGCCCAAAAGGATTGGATGCTTTAAGCCTAGCGTTTTTATGTTTAAAAAATGAAACCGTTAAGGCAGTTTGTATCCATGACATTCACAAAGATACAAATTATCATCGCTCCTTGGCAGAACTTTGGCCCTTTTACTATGTCTCTGATTCGAAAAAATTTGTTGATGACTATTCTTATTTGGATGAAAAATGTTGGAACGAATATCAAAAATATCAAGAATTTAAAAATTGGGGTCCTTACCAAAGATCAGATAAGGCAATGAAAAGTTATGGACCCACTTTGTTTTGTTTGATTAATGACATTAATGAAAATGAGAGAATCTTTTTATTAAAAAAAATAGATAAAAAAATCAAAAGATTTAAAATTTTGAAAAAAACGTTGAATATTCTTAGACCTCTCATACCAAATTTTTTAAAAAAAAATAGCTTAATAAAAAAATTTACCTCCCCTTTAAGAGAAATTTAATTTTCTTAGAAAATGATTGTTTTTGAAAATAACTTTATTTGAAACTATAAAATTAATTTAAAATATTAGGCAGAATGATAATTTTGATTGAATTGAATGAGATAAATTTCGATTTTGTGCTTGAATACGTCAAAAATGGAGAACACTTACCAAATCTTAAACTTCTGACAGAACAGAACGGTAAATTATCGTCCTGTGAGAGTGATTACGAAAATTTAGAGCCTTGGATCCAGTGGCCGTCTGTACACACTGGAAAGACTTTCAAAGAGCACAAGGTTTTTCGATTAGGAGATGGAGGAAAATATAAAGGCGTTCAACTATTTGAAGAGATTGAAAAAAGAGGCTATTCAGTTGGAAATTTATCCGCAATGAATGTGGTAAATAGACTAAAGAATCCAGCTTTTTTTATCCCTGACCCTTGGACAGATACGCCTGCAGATAGAAGTTTCATTTCTAAAGGTTTGTCCAGAGCGTTAACGCAAACAGTAAATGATAATTCTGAAAGCAAAATAACCTTTGCATCTCTTTTAAATATCTCATTAGCCTCATTATTTCTTATCTTGCCGCACAGATATTTATGGATTATAAAAAAATTTTTCTGGGCTATTAAAAAACACTGGCGAAGAGCAATTTTTCTAGATTTACTGCTATCTGAGTTTTTTATAGGTTTGATCCGTAAGAAAAAACCTGATTTTGCTACAGTCTTTCTGAATGGTGGGGCTCATATTCAACATCATTTCATGCTTTCCTCATCAATTATTAAAAATAAAAAGTTTCTTAATCCTAAGTGGTATCTTGAAGAAGATGTTGATCCTCTATTGGAAGCATACAAAGAATACGATGAAATAATAGGAAGATTATTGAGCATAAAAAATGCTAAGTGCATAATGGCAACTGGCCTTTCTCAAAAACCTTTTGAAAAACCTGTTTTTTACTATCGTCTGAATAATCACTCTAATTTTTTTAAATTGCTAGGAATTAAATTTGCTTTTATTGAGCCAAGAATGACTAGAGATTTTTTAGTACATTTCGATGATGATTCAGATAGAGATAATGCTGTTGATAAACTCAAGAATTTAAAAATAAAAGAAGTTCCATTATTTGGTCAAATAGAAACTAGGCCTAAAGAGTTATTCGTTACTATGGATTACCCGCTTGAAATTTCTTCAAAAACATTTTTGGATTTAAACGAAAATAATGCGCAAGTAAATTTGAGCGAACACGTAAGTTTTGTAGCTATAAAAAATGGAGAACATCAAGAAAAAGGATTTGTCTTTATTGACCCAGCCATAACTGGACATACCTTCCATGATGGAGATCATATTGCAAAACTTTTCGATACAATAATTGAGCAATTTCCAGATCGAGGTAGCTTTAATACTTTAACCTAAAGATTAATAAACAAAATAATTAGATAAACCTCTATAAACATAAATAAAAAATGCTTAATTTTATAAAAAATTTAGTCAGTAAATTTTTTATAAAAAAAGAAATCATCCTTATAGATTCACTAGACAAAATAGAATTCTTTATTAGTCATTTAAGTAAGCAATCTCTATTGGGACTGGATACCGAGTTTGATTGGAGAAATACTTATTTGCCAAAGTTGTCTTTAATTCAAATATCTTCTTCAACAAAAATTTTTTTATTGGATGCTATAAAAATTAAAGATCTTTCATTTCTTCGAAGCATCTTAGAAGATAAAAATAAAAAAATAATCATGCATGCTTCAAGAAGTGATACAACTGTCTTAAGTTCAAATTTAAATATATACATTGAAAACGTTTTCGATATACAAATAGCAGAAAAAATTATTTTTAATAATGAAATAAAAAATTATGGATCAATAGTTAAAAATCACTTTAATCTCGATTTAGAGCAGTCTCAAACTAATTCAAATTGGCTAAAGAGGCCCTTTTCAGTGAATCAGATATCATACGCTGCAGAAGATGTTAGCTTTCTTTTACCAATATATTCCAAACAATTAAAAATTTTAAAAAAAATTGGGAAATTAAATAGTGCCTTCGATCAGTCATATCAGGAAGCAAAAAAAGGAAATACAAGTTTGCATATTACAAGATTAAAAAAATTAAAAAAAGCTACCGACAGACAAAGAAAAATTTTTTTGTGGCGTGAAGAAAAAGCATTTTCTGAGGATGTTCCTCCTTCGTATATAATCTCAGATAAAAATCTTAACAGACTTTATAAACTTAATTCTAAAGATGCCAATGCGATTAAAAAACTAAACTCATTCTTGGGAAATTCTTCATTAGCTGAGGATTTTAAAAGTCAATTTTTATGATATTTTGGATACTATATTTTTCTTTGTCCGCCTTGATAAGTATTTTGCTCAGCAAGCTTTTCTCCAATAAAAATTTAAAAATATTAGTTTTCTCTTTTTTTATAAGCCTTTTTATCTCAGTTTGGTTTAAGTCACCTGGAGAAGATCTCTTGGCTCCGGTAATTTCAATTTTTCTTTTGGAGTCGATTTTTCTTGAAAATAATGGCTTACTGAGAATAGGAAGACCTTTCTTGTTAACTTTTTTTACTATCACACTATTATCATATTTATACATTTGGAAAATTAAAAGTTAATAACTTCAGGCTTTAGTATTTCTGTATTTATAATTCCAACTTGATTTTTTCCTTTCATAAATCCTGCACATTCTCCCGGATTAAAAATCAAGCAATTATTTTTTTTTTCAAGCCTGAATCTGTGAGTATGTCCATGCAAAATAAGATCGTTGTTTAAAAGCATCTCAGAATTAATAAGCTCTGGATGATGTAATACTGCGATTTTTAAGTCTTTTAATTCCAAATAATATGGTTCATCAACAATTTCACAATCAAATTTTTTTGAAATTTCTTCAAGATCTTTTCTTTCTTCAACGTCATTATTTCCAATCACGGAAATAAGAGGACAATTTAGTTGTTTGAAAGCTAATAATGATTTCGGAAGAGAGATATCTCCCGTATGCAGAACTAAATCTGTACTATTCTGATTAAAAATAGTACAGATTTCGTTTATATTTTTTAGATTATTATGCGTATCGCCGGTAACGCCAATAATCACAAAATTAGACTTTTTCTAAAATGTGAATTCCACATGCAGTACCAAGACCAATCACATGAGTCATTCCCATTCTTGCTCCCTCAACTTGTCTCTTTCCTGCTTCGCCTCTCAAATGAGTACAAACTTCATAAATATTTGCTATTCCCGTAGCACCAAGAGGGTGTCCTTTAGACAAAAGACCTCCAGAAACGTTTACAGGTACCTTACCACCAAGTTCAACATGACCTTCATCAATCATTTTTCCTGCTTCTCCATCTTTACAAAGACCAAGATTTTCGTAGTGGAGCATTTCAGCAGTTGCAAAACAATCATGAAGCTCTACCAGATTTATATCTTCCGGACCTACGCCTGCCATTTCATATGCTTGTTCAGCAGCTAATCTTGTACAAGCATTAACATCAGGCATAACCAAGTCTCTATCGGTGTATGGATCACTTGCTAAGGCAGAGGCTTTAACTCTTACAGCACGTCTCATTCCTAATTCTTTTGCTTTCTTTTCCGAAACAAGGACTGCTGCAGCAGAACCATCAACATTTACAGAGCACATAAGTTTTGTATTTGGGTAAGAAATCATTTCGGCATTCATAACAACATCCAGAGGAGTTTCTATTTGATACATTGCCTTAGGATTCATCGTGGAATGATGATGATTTTTTACTGAAATCTTGGCAAATTGTTCGAACGTTGTTCCATGATCTTTTGAATGTTCCATGCCAGCTTCAGCAAATACGCAAGGCATAGTACCTGAACCTAAAAGTCCTTCTTTTGGAATACCGTCTCCACCACCAGCACCACCTAAGAGGCCTTTACCCATCTGTTCAACTCCTACAGCTAGTACTACATCATAAATACCGGCTTTAATTGACATCCATGCTTCTCTAAAAGCGGTAGCGCCAGTTGCACATGCGTTTGCACAATTGACTACTGGAATGCCTGTTTGACCTATCTCTTGAAGAATTCTTTGCCCAACCATAGCATTTGCTTGACCGAGGTTTCCACAATACATAGCTTGCATATCCTTGATAGTCAAGCCAGCATCGTCTAACGCCATCAAAGCTGCTTCTGCACCAATATTTGGAACAGTTCTATCTGGAAATCTTCCAAATTTGATCATATCGACCCCTAAAACATATACATCACTCATAATTTCTCCTTTGTTTGGTATATTTTATGCTGGTTCGAAGAAATAACTCAAGTAAGAGTTTCCTTCCTTATCTTTTC
>MDTE01119633.1_pt1 | contig 22015 bp, 17 predicted proteins | sample 811231 | NCBI WGS metagenome assembly MDTE01 (sample SAMN05326651, study PRJNA326480) | marine metagenome | isolation source: seawater | place: Indian Ocean: Red Sea | collected 2010 | reverse complement strand
GAAGATGATCTTGAAATACCAGCATTTTTAAGAAGACAAAAAAATTAATGGTCTTCGAAAAAATAAATGGAAGCCACCATGTTACCGGATGCTCCAAAACATTATCCGGTATTGCTTAATGAAATTATTAGCATTATTACCCCTCAACATGGTGGCACATTTATAGATTGTACATTTGGACAAGGTGGATACACAAAAAAAATTTTAAGTTATGATCATACACAAGTAATTGCCATAGACAGAGATAAAAAAAGTAAAACTCAGGCAGATAAATTAAAAGAAAAATATGAAGGAAGATTTATTTTTAAGAATCAAAGATTTAGTAAATTAAATAATTTAAAACTTAAAAACAAATACATTAGAGGTATAATTTTTGATTTAGGTTTTTCTTACACACAAATTAAGGATGAAACCAAAGGTTTATCATTTCGCTCTTCTGGAGAGTTGAACATGAGAATGGGTATCAATAATTTTTCAGCAAAAGACGTAATTAATAAATTAGATAAAAAAGAGTTAGAAAAAATATTTAAATTTTTTGGTGAAGAAAAAGAGTCAAAAAAAATTTCAAATATTATTGTTCAAAAAAGAAGAAATCACGAAATTGATAACAAGTCTCTATTAGAAATTATTAAAAGAGTTAAAAGAAAAAATAATACGAAAATTCATAATGCTACAAAAATTTTTCAGGCTTTAAGAATTTTTGTTAACAAAGAAATTAGTGAACTTATACATGGATTGATCGCAGCTTCAAAAGTTTTAAAGAAGGATGGTGTTTTAGTTGTTGTTACTTTTAATTCTATTGAAGACAAAATTGTAAAATATTTTTTTAGGACTTTATCTGAAAAAAAAAGCATTTCACGTTATGTTCCAAAATTAGAACAACCAGAATCATTATTTAAACTAGTAAAAAAAAAACCTATTTTTCCATCAAGTCAAGAATTGAAAGAAAATTTGCCTTCACGATCTGCAAAATTAAGGTATGGATTTAAAAAGAGAGATTTTTATAATTTTGATACGGATATATTTGAAAAGTTTAAATATTTATTAGATGTAGAAAAAATTGGTGATAAGTTATGAATAAATCAATCATAATTTTAACTATTTTATTTCTTATATTATTTACTGCATTAGTAAAAAATTCTACCAAAAGAATAGAAGATAAAATCTTTTCAAATGAGGAAAATATTAGAATTTTAAAAAAAGATTTTGAAAAAATTAAATTAGAATATGGTTATTTGAGTTCTCCAGAAAGATTGATTTATTTTCAAGATTTATATTTTGACGACAAGCTAAAGAAAAAAAGTATTGATGAAATCAGTATTATTAAAAAAGAATTAAAAGTTCTTAATATTAAAAAAATTGACTTTTTCAAAATAAATGAATAATAAAAATTTAAGAATTACTCTAGAAGATAAGCAAAACGAATTTTCATATCAAAAAAATAGGTCTAATCTAAATATTACGTTCAATAGAGTTGCATTTATATTTTTTTTATTTTTCGTTATTTCAGTAATTTATTCTATTCATTTGATTCATTTAGGATCCAGAGGAATTCAACCGAAAATTATTAATAAAAATATATTATCAAATAAACTTTATAGAGCAGATATAGTTGATAGAAATGGTGATTATATAGGCAAAACTATAAGTTCGATAGATATAGGAATAAGTCCTTCCAAGATAATAGATGAAAAAAAATTATTACTAAATTTAAAATATATTTTTCCAAATAAAGATTATGTTGAAGTAAAGGAAAGAATTAAAAAAGGAAATTTTTTTTATTTTGAAAAAAAAATTTCAGAAGAAAATTATGAGAAGTTAATGCAATTAGGAGATAAATCTATTGAACCAAGAGATAATTTAATAAGAATCTACCCTCAAAAAAACTTATTTAGTCATATTATTGGACAGATTGACAGTGATAATAATGGAATTTCAGGTTTAGAAAAATCACTTGATAAAGATTTAAAGAATAACCAAGAAAAAATTGTATTAACATTAGATAAAGACTTACAGTTTTTTATTAGAGATGAACTAATTAAGTTTAATGAAATTTTTAATACAAATGGTAGTGCAGCTATTTTAATGAACGTAAACAATGGAGAAATTTTATCTTTAGTTTCATTACCTGATTTTGATCCAAATAAAAGAGAAAATATTTCTGATGCTAATTTTATAAACAGAGCCACAAAAGGAGTTTATGAATTTGGCTCAGTTTTCAAAACTTTTACACTAGCAGCAGCTCTGGATGAAAAGCTTATTGAACCAGAAACAGAATTTATTGATTTACCAAAATCACTAATGTGTGCAGGATTTAATATAAGAGAATATGATAATAAGATACCCGCATCTTTGACAGCGGAGCAAATTTTAATTAGATCTGGTAATATAGGCTCAGTAAGAATTGGTCAAAAATTAGGTGAGCAGAAATTCAAATCATTTTTGTCGAAAATTGGCATACTTGAAGAATTAAAATTTGATATTGAAGAGGTCGGTAAACCTTTAAAATTTAATTGGGGAAAATGCCCATTAGCAACGGCCTCATTCGGTCATGGTATTACAACAACATTGCTTCAGATCTCTAAAGCATATTCAATCATTGTAAATGGAGGACATGATTTAAATCCTACTTTTTTGAAAAAAAATCAGAATAGTAAAAAAAAATTAATATTAGATAAAAATGTATCAAAAAAAATCTTACCTATTTTAAGAAAAATCGTGTCTACAAAAGAAGGTACAGCAACTTTAGCAAATATTGATGGTTATGATATAGGAGGTAAAACTGGAACTGCTCAAAAAAGTATAGGAGGAAACTATTCCAAAAAAAAAATAAATTCTTTTATTTCAGTATTTCCAATATCAAATCCAAAATTTATTTTAGCTGTAATGTTGGATGAACCAAAAATAAATTCAGATTATATTTATCATTTTAGAGATGGATCTAATATAAAATATAAGGGCACTCCATTTAATACAGCTGGTTGGACCACTGTAGAGGTGACAGGACAAATTATACAAAAAATTGGGCCCATTTTAGCCACAAAATATAGTGAGGTTAATTAGGCATGCAATTAAGAAATTTTATTCCCGATATAGATAAAAACTATTTTTCAAGAATTTGCATTAATAGCTCTAATGTAAAAAAAAATGACATATTTTTTGCAATTAAAGGAAATAAATATGATGGAAACAAATTCATAAATATTGCTTTAAAAAAAGGAGCTAAAATTATTGTCTCAGAAAAGAAAAAAAAAATAAAAAAGGAAGGAATAATATTTGTTAATACTTCAAAAATAAGAAAACTATTAGCTGAAACCTGTTATAGTTTTTTAAAAAAAAAACCAAAAAATTTAGTTGCAGTTACTGGAACTAATGGGAAATCATCAATAGCTGATTTTTATTATCAAATATTAAATTTAAATTCAAAAAAAGTTGCATCAATTGGAACTTTAGGTGTGAGATATAAAAATAAAAAAAAAAAACTAAATAATACAACCTTAGATCCAATAAACTTATGTAAAATATTAGTTAAGTTGAGACACGAAAAAATTAATCACATAATTATGGAGGCCTCAAGCCATGGACTACAGCAAAATAGACTAGATGGTCTCATGTTTGATACGACTATATTTAGCAACTTATCTCATGATCATTTGGATTATCATAAAAATATGAGGAATTATTTAAAAACTAAATTATATTTATTTGAAAAATTAACAAAAAAAGAAGGACATATAATTACTGATGCAAGTATACCACAAAGTAAAGAAATAAAAAAAATTTCAAATAAAAAAAAAATTAATCTCAACTTAATCTTTGATAATAAAAAAGGTATTGAACTAATTTCTCACAAATTTAAAGACGAAAAACAAATATTAAAAATTAGATTTAAAAAAATAAGTTACAATTTTGAGCTTAACTTGTTAGGAAAAATACAAATTAAAAATTTGTTAATGGCAGTATTAGCTGCTCACAAAAGTGGAATTAAATTTGAAAAGATAATAAATGTAATTAAAAAAATAAAACCAGTAGAAGGAAGATTAGAAAAAATTGGTAATATAAAAAATAAAAGTAAAGTAATTTTAGATTATGCACATACACCTGATGCATTGGAGTTAGCACTATTAAATTTAAAACAGCAGTTCCCTAATAATAAAATTAATTTAGTTTTTGGTTGTGGTGGAGAGAGAGATTTTAAAAAAAGAGCTCTTATGGGTAGAATTGCAGAAAAGTACTCAAATAGAATTTATTTAACAGATGATAATCCAAGAAATGAAAATCCCAAAAAAATACGAATAGAAATTAAAAAGGGATTTAGAAAAATTAAAGTTAGCGAGATTTCTAATCGGAAAAAAGCAATTTTCCAAGCTGTGAGTGATCTTAACTCCGGTGAATTGTTACTAGTGGCTGGTAAAGGACATGAAAAATTTCAAGATTATGGAAAAAAAAAACTATTTTTTTCTGATAAAGAAATTATTTTGAGATCAATTAAATCTAAAAATAACAATTTATCTAAAAATTTGAAATTAAACATTATTAATGAGGAGGCTAAGCGCAACTTATCAAATCAAATCTTAATTAAGAAAATTTCTATTGATTCTAGATCTATAAAAAAAAATGATGTGTTTTGTGCCATTAAAGGAAAAAAAGTTGATGGAAATACATTTGTTTCTGAAGCATTTAAAAAAAAATCAAGCTTAGCAATAGTAAATAAATTCAACAATAAACATTCATTACTCAAACAAGTGAAAGTAAAAAATTCACTTAATTTTTTAACGAAATGTTCGTCTATTTTCAGACAAAATATAGATGCAAAAATAATCGCAATTACTGGTAGTTGTGGAAAAACTACTTTGAAAGAAATGGTAGGTCGTACTTTAAAAAAAATATCAAAAACTACTTTTTCTCCTAGATCATTTAATAATAAGTACGGAGTTCCAATTAGTTTGATTAATCTGAGACAGAATGATGATTTTGGTGTTTTTGAGGTAGGAATGGATAAAAAAGGTGAGATTGATAATTTAACAAAAATAATTCAACCAGATTTAGGTGTAATAACGAATATAAGTTATGCTCATTCAAAAAATTTTAATAACATAAATAAAATAGCTGAGGCGAAAGCGGAAATAATGAATAATATTAAAAAAGATGGAATAATTATTTTAAATAGTGATGATAGTTTTTACAAATATCACAAGAAAGTTGCAATTAAAAAAAAATTGAAAGTTATTTCTTTTGGAATAAAAAATAAATTATCAAATATTAAACTGATTCAGTTAAAAAAGTTGATAAACAAATTTGAATTAAAGATTAAAGTAGATGATTTTAAAACTTCTTTTTATTCAACCAACGTCAACACTAATAATCTATACAATATTTTAGCAACTATAGCTGTTATTCATTCGTATATAGATATTCGAAGATTTAAAAAAGATATTTTCCTGGATTTTAAAACTCCAAATGGCAGAGGAGATTTATCAAAAGTGAAACTAAAAGATAAGGAAATTTTTTTAGTAGATGAAGCGTATAATTCAAATCCTCTTTCATTAAAAACTGCAATTGAAAATTACGATAAATTAAAATCAAAAAATTCAAAAAAGTATCTTATATTAGGGGATATGCGTGAGTTAGGTAAACACTCACTTCAACAACATAAATTGATAAGTGAAATAATAAATAAAACCAAAATTGACCAAGTGTTTGTAATTGGAAAATATATAAAGGAGACTTATAAAGGATTGAAACTTAGCAAAAAAGCTCAAATAATAAGTAATAAAAATGATATAATAAATCTGATTAATGAAAATTTAAATAATAATGATTATTTGATGATTAAAGGATCAAATTCTACAGGCCTTCACAAAATAACAAAAGATTTAAAGGTAAAAACTTCAAATGTTATATGAACTTTTTTTAAATTATATAGATACATTTACTTTCTTAAATGTGTTTAAATATATTACTTTTAGAACTGGATTGGCTTTTTTTACATCCTTATTTATTGCTCTTATTATTGGCGGACCGTTTATAAAACTTTTCTCAAATAAAAAAATTTTTAATCCAATTAGAGAAGATGGACCTTCTGATCATATTATAAAAAAAATAGGCACACCAACAATGGGTGGAGTAATCATATTGATTGGGCTTATAATATCGGTTTTACTTTGGGCTGATTTATCAAACATTTATATTATATTTTGTTTATATATTGTTACTTCATTTGGCCTTTTAGGAGCTTATGATGATTATAAAAAAATAATGAATAGTAGCTCCATTGGAATTTCTTCAAGATTTAAGCTAGTTGTACAAGTTTTATTGGCATTAATAGGATTAATAATTTTAACATATTTTGTTGAATACGATGAATTTACAAATCTTTATTTTCCTTTTTTTAAAAATTTGATTTTTAACTTAGGATGGTTTTTTATACCTTTTTCAATTTTTGTTATTGTTGGTTCATCTAATGCAGTAAACTTAACGGATGGTTTAGATGGATTAGCTACAGTGCCAGTGATTTTAGTTGCGGGCTGTTTCGCATTTATAAGTTATGTAACAGGAAATATTGTTTTTTCAGAGTATCTTCAAATTATTTATATAGAAGGAACTGGTGAAATTTCAATTTTTTGTGGCTCAATAATTGGAGCTTGTTTGGGTTTTTTATGGTTCAATGCACCACCAGCAAAAATTTTTATGGGTGATACCGGATCATTATCATTGGGGGGTTCATTGGGTGCGGTTGGAATAATTACCAAACATGAAATAGTTCTTGCTATAACTGGAGGTCTTTTTGTGCTCGAGGCTCTTTCTGTCATGGTTCAAGTAATTTCTTACAAATTAACTGGTAGAAGAATATTTAAGATGGCACCCATACATCACCATTTTGAAAAAAAGGGTTGGCCCGAGTCTACTGTGGTTATTAGGTTTTGGATAATATCAATTATTTTAGCAATGATTGGTCTTGCTACGCTGAAATTAAGATAGGGATATAAGTTTGAATATTTTTCTACAAAAAAAAATATTGATATACGGTTTAGGCAAGAGCGGGCTTTCTACTTTTGAATTTTTGAAAAATAAATCAAGAGTTTTTATATATGATGATTTTAAATCAAAGATTTATAATTCAAATGTAAAAAAAAAAATTATAAGTTATCAAAAAGTAATAAATTTTAATTTTGATAGAATAATAATTAGTCCAGGTATAGACGTAAATAAATGTAAGTTATCAAATTTTTTAAAAAAAAATTACGATAAAGTTTTTACTGATTTAGATATTTTTTACTCATTTTTTAAAAATAAGTGTATTACAGTTACCGGTACTAACGGAAAATCCACAACATCTCAACTTTTATATGAGGTTTTATTAGATCAAAGATATGATGTTAAATTAGCTGGAAATATTGGAACTCCAATTTTATCTATAAAAAAGATAAAAAAAAAAACTTTATTTGTAATTGAGGCTTCATCTTATCAATTAGATTATAGTAAGATTTTCAAATCTAAATATGCTATAATTTTAAATTTATCCCCAGATCATATTGAGAGACACAAATCAATAAGAAAATACATTTTAGCGAAATTTAAATTGATAAAGAGCCAGTCTAAAAGTGATTTAGCATTTGTAAAAAAAGATGATGTTTTGATTAAAAAGGAATTACGATCAGGTAAATTTTCAAGTAAAATTATTAAAGTAGATACAAGAAAAAATAATTTTTTAAGTAATATAAATAATGATTATTTTACAACAGAAACTAATAAAGAAAACTTATCGTTTGTTTTTGAGATATCAAAAAAACTTAAATTAAATCAATATCTTTTAGAAAAAACTATTCAAAAATTTCGAGGATTAAAATATCGTCAACAAATAATTTTCAAAAATAGAAATTTAACCATAATAAATGACTCAAAATCAACAAGCTTTTCATCCACTATTGGTCTTCTCAAAAGAAAATCTCATATTTTTTGGTTGATTGGAGGTGTGTACAAAAAGGGAGACAAATTCATTTTGAAAAAAAAGTATTTTAAAAATATACGAGCTTTTATATATGGAAAAAATAAAAAATATTTTAATAAGAGTTTAAAAGGCAAAGTAAAACGTGAGAATTTTAGGAATTTATCTGAAGCATTAAAAAGAGTTTTTGCACTTATAAAATTTCAGAAGTCCTTAAATCAAACTATATTGTTTAGTCCATGTGCAGCTTCATTTGATAGTTTTAAAAATTTTGAAGAGAGAGGTTTGTATTTTAATAATTTGGTCAAAAAATATTTAAATGGAAGTCAAAAAATCAATATATAGCTCATTCTATGAATGGTGGAAGAATTTAGATAAATTTATATTTTCATTGATAATTTTATTATTTTTTACAGGTTTATTTTTTTCATTAGTTTCAACTTCTTTAATTGCTTCAGATAAGTTAAATACTAATGACTATTCTTTTTTTTTTAAGCATCTTATTTTTATATTATTAGGTCTAATGATAATTTTTGTAATTTCCTCAATGAGTCAAGAAAGGTTCTTAAAATTTTCTTCATTTATTTTTTTAGTTTCTTTGATTTTATTAATTTTGGTTCCTTTTATGGGTGTTGAAGTCAAAGGATCTAAACGTTGGATAGATTTATATTTTTTACCAAGATTTCAACCAATTGAATTAGTAAAACCTTTTTTAATTATTGTTATAAGTTTAATATTAAGTAACCAAAAATATGGCAATATTTATTTAAAATATATTTTAACTTTTTTAGCAACTCTATTAATTGCTCTATTTCTAATCTTTCAACCTGATATAGGACAGACATTGTTAGTTTTTTTAAGTTGGTCTATCTTAATTTTTGTCTCTGGTGCTAATATGATTTTCTTATCAATTTTGTTTTTATTTTTTATCTTTATTTTTTTATATTTAGTTTTTTTTGTCTCAAAATTTGGATATATAAAAAATAGATTATTATCTTTTTTTGACAAGGAAACAGGGACACATAATTTTCAGTCTGATAAAGCTATAGATTCTATTACCAGTGGAGGTTTTTTTGGCAAAGGAATTGGGGAAGGTGATTTAAAAAATAGAGTACCGGAGGCACACACAGATTATATAATTTCAGTTATTTCTGAGGAGTTTGGTGTAATTGCAATAATCTTAATTTTACTATTGTTTTTAATATTAATTTATTCTGTATTTAAAAAAGTATATTTAGAAAGTGAGGAGAAAACTAAATTAATTTTAGTAGGATGTATTAGCCTTATTTTAATGCAAGTAATGATACATATTGGAGTAAATATTAGACTATTTCCAACTACAGGTATGACACTACCATTTATAAGTTATGGTGGATCTTCAATAATAAGTATTTCGATTTTATCAGGAATTATTTTGAATTTAACAAAAAGAAAAATTAATTGAATGAAAAAAAATTTTTTAATTTCTACAGGTGGTTCAGGTGGTCATGTAATACCTGCTACAATTCTTTATGAACACTTATCAAAAAATAATAATGTTATCATCTCAACCGATAAAAGAGGGTTAAAATTTTTAGACAAGGATATTTATGATTTCGAAATAATTGATACACCGAAATTAAATAATATTTTTTTTTTCCCTTTAAATTTTTTCTTAATTATTTACTTAATTTTTAAATCTATTTTTTTACTTAAAAATAAAAAGATAGATAAAATTTTTTCTACAGGTGGATACATGTCCTTACCTGTGATTTTTGCAGGAAGATTATTAAATCTGAGCATTTTTTTAGTTGAACCAAATTTAGTATTAGGTCGTTCTAACAAATATTTTTTAAATTCCTGTAAAAAAATTTTTTGTTACAACAAACAAATTAAAAATTTTCCAGAAAAATTCCAAAGCAAAATAGTAAAAATTGATCCTTTGGTAAAAGAGAATATTTATAAGTTAAAAGATACTAAAAAAGAAACTGATAAATTTACAATTTTAATAGTTGGTGGGAGTCAAGGTGCAAAAGTTTTTGATGAAAATTTAAAAGATTTGATAGTGAAAATATCAAAAAAAAATGATTTTCGAGTGATCCATCAAACAAGTGAAAATAACATTTCAATTTTAAGCAATTTTTACAGTAAAAATAATATAGAAAACAAAATTTTTAGTTTTACAAATGATTTTGCTAATCTTATTCAGCAAGCGGATCTTTGTATAACAAGAGCTGGTGCATCAACTTTGGCAGAATTGTCAGTTTTAAATATTCCTTTCATAGCAGTTCCTTTACCATCTTCCAAAGATAACCATCAATTTGAAAATGCAAATTTTTATAGAGAAAATGACTGTTGTTGGTTGATTGAGCAAATCTTTTTACAGAAGGGAATTGAAGAAATTCTAGATGATATTTTTATTGATAAAAATGGCTATAAAAAGAAAAAGGAAAATTTAATTAAATTAAATTACCAAAATACTTGGAATAATGTTAATCAAAAAATAAAACAAACAATAGATGAAAATTAAATTAGCAAAAACTGAAATAATTCATTTTATTGGAATTGGTGGAATAGGTATGAGTGGATTATCTATGATCATGCAAGGTAAAGGATTTAAGGTTCAAGGAAGTGATTTGATAGTTAACAAAAATATTGATCGTTTAAAAAAAGAAAAAATTAAGATTTTCATTGGACATAAAAAACAAAATCTCAAAAACGCAACAATTGTTGTAATTTCCTCAGCAATAAAAAAAAATAATCCTGAAATTATTGAGGCAAAAAGAAAAAAATTGCCGATCATAACAAGAGGTAAAATGTTAGCTCACATTGTATCTCTAATGAAGAACATTGTGATAGCTGGTTCACACGGAAAAACCACAACGACTTCTTTGGTTGCCTCAATTTTTCAAAAAACAAAATTGGATCCAACAATTATTAATGGAGGAGTTATCAACTCTATTGAAAATACTGCTAAACTTGGAAAAAGTGATTGGTCAATTTTAGAAGCAGATGAATCTGATGGAAGTTTTATTCATATACCTCCCACTTATTCAATTGTAACTAATATTGATCGAGAACACATGGATTTTTATAAATCTGTGCAAGATTTAAAAAAATATTTTATTCAATTTATTAACAAAGTTCCATCATTTGGAAAATCATTTATTTGTTTAGATGATAAAATCAATAAAGATATAATTAAAGATTTGAATAATAAAAATTTTTACACATATGGAACAGATTATAGGTCAAACTTTTTAATTAGAAATTTGAGACAAAGTAAAGAATTTACTGATTTTGATTTATACATAAATGTACCAAATAAAAAAAAGTTACATATCAAAAGGATAAGAATACCACTTCTGGGTATTCACAATGTTCGCAATGCTGTCGCAGCTGCAGCCATAGCTTTAACCGTTGGAATATCAGTGTCTATTATTAAAAAAGGTTTATTAAAATTTCGAGGTGTGCAAAGGAGATTTAATAAAATATTTACTTATAATGGTATGGATTTTTATGACGATTATGCACACCACCCAACAGAAATAAAATTTGTTTTGGATGGTGTTGGTAAAGTTTATAAAGGTTATGATAAAGTTTGTATATTTCAACCTCATAGAATCTCAAGGTTAAAGGATTTACGAAAAGAATTCTCTTATGCTTTTAAAAGTGCTGATATTGTAGTTTTATGCCCAATCTACTCTGCAGGAGAAAAAATAAAACTTGGTTTTAGCTATGATGATTTTGCAAAAAAAATTGTAAAAAATTCAAAAGTAAAATTATTTTTGATTAATAACAATATTCAATTAGCTAAATTTATAAAAAATAACATGTTTGGTAAAAAAATTATTATTGGAATGGGTGCAGGCTCTATTTCAAATTGGATGAGAAAACTACCTGAGCTGATAAAATGAAAATAAAAGAATTAAAAAATTTATTGTCTGAATTTGGTGATTGTGTAAAATTTGAGGAAAATTTAAAAAAAAAAAATTGGTTTAATATTGGTGGTAAAACAAAAGTTTTTTATAAAGCAAATAATCTCAAACAACTAATTAGATTCTTAAGAAAATTAAATAAAAAAGAAAAAATATTTATTCTTGGGGCTGGTTCAAATACTTTAATTTCTGATGATTTATTTGATGGTGTTGTAATTAAATTAAGTAAAGATTTTAGTAATATTTCACTACTTGGAAAAAATGTAATTATTGCAGGTAGCGCTGTGTTAGATAGAGCTCTTTCAAATTTTGCCTTATCCAATAATTTAAGTGGTTTCGAATTTTTATCATGTATCCCAGGCACTGTTGGTGGAGGAATTAGAATGAACGCGGGATGTTTTCAAAAAGAATTCAAAGATGTCTTAATATCTGTTCAAGCAATTGACTTTGTTGGAAATATAATAACAATTCCATCTAAAGATATCAAATTCGATTATCGGAAGAATAATTTGTCAGAAGATTTGATATTTTTAAGCGCTTCTTTTAAAGGCTTTGAGGAAAAAAAAAGTAAAATTAAGAAAGTTATGGATGAACTCAAAGCTCAAAAAGAAAAAAATCAACCAACTCAAATTAAAACTAGTGGTAGTACTTTTAAAAATCCAATATCACAAACCCAAAGAAAAGTTTGGGAGTTGATTAAAGAGTCTGTTCCATTAGATAAAAGCTTTGGAGATGCTCATATTTCAGACAAACATTGTAATTTTTTTGTAAATAAAGGTAATGCATCTTTTAAAGATATGAATAAATTGATTAATTTTGTTACAGAAAGTGTATTAAAAAAAACTGGAATAAACTTAGAAAAAGAAATTAAAATTTTAAAATAAATTGAAAAAAATATTAGTAATTTCTGGGGGTATATCTAAAGAAAGAGCTGTTAGTCTTGATACGGGCAAACAAGTTGCAAAAGAGCTCATTAAAAATAATTATAAAGTAAAAATTACAGAACCTAACTATAACTTACTAAAAATTATTAAATTATTTAAACCCAATGTTATTTTCAATGCTCTCCATGGCCAGTTTGGAGAGGATGGTTATATACAGTCAATTTTAGAAACAACAGGTGTTCCATATACACACTCAGGTGTAGTAGCCTCATCTATTGCCATGGATAAAGAGTTATCCAAAAAAATTTTCATTAAAAATAAAATTTTAACCCCTAATTATATTATTTATAATTATGATATTCCTAAAAAAAATTTAATTAAGTATGTTAGGAAAAAGCTAAAATTTCCTGTCGTTATTAAGCCAATTAATGAGGGTTCTAGTGTCAATGTCTTTATATGTTCAAGAGAAAATTTAATCCAAAAATTAAAAGTATTAAGAAGTTATAAAAGAATAATCATAGAAAAATTTATTGCTGGCAGAGAAATTCAAGCGGCAATAATTGGTAAAAAAAAACTTGGGGCTATTGAACTTGAGCCAAAGAGAAAATTTTATGATTATCAAGCAAAATATAATTCAAAAGCAAAGACTAAACATATCATGCCTGCTAATTTAAAAAAAAAAGATTACAAAAAAATAATGAACTTAGCTTTTAAAGCACATAAATTAATTGGATGTAGTGGTGTAACACGCTCAGATTTTAAATTTTTTAAGGGAAAATTTTATCTCCTTGAGATTAATACACAGCCAGGAATGACAAATCTTTCTTTGGTGCCCGAAATAGCAGCATATCATAAAATTAGTTTTTTAAAACTAATTGAATTAATACTTAAAGATGCCTCGACTAAAAAATAGAAAAATTTTTTTATATATTTTTTTGCTTTTATTTATTGGAACAATAAATAATAAAAATTTAGATAATTCTCTTGCTATGAACATTAGTGAAATTGTTGTGACTGGCTTAGAAAAAAAAGATTCCCTTGATTTGGTGAATAATTTAAAATTTTTAGAAGTGAAAAATTTATTTTTTTTAAAACCAAATGAAATAAAAAAAATCGTTGAAGATAATAATCTTGTAGAGAGGTATAAAGTTTTTAAAGAATACCCATCAAGATTAATTATTGAGATAAAAAAAACTGATTTTTTAGCCCAGACCAGAAGAGATGGACATTTTTTTTTCCTTGGTTCAAATGGTGCATTTATAAAAACGTCATCCAAACAAAAAAATATTCCCTTTATTTTTGGAGATTTTAAAAATTCTAATTTTTTTGAACTAAAAAGAATTATTGATGATTCAACTTTTAAATTTAATGAAATTAAAAATTTATTTTTTTTTAAATCTGGGAGATGGGATATCGAAACATCTGAAGGACTTATGATAAGATTACCAAAAGATAATCTTGAAGATGCAATAAAACTTTTGATTGGTTTTTTAGATCAAGGTAACGAAAATATAAATACAATAGATTTACGGCAAAAAAACCAGATTGTTACAGATGAAAAATAATTTTGAATATGAAACCTTTATTTTTATTAGTTCATCAAAATTGTCCATAAAAGTAAATTCAAATCTAAACAAAACGATTTACGAAAAAAATTTTATGATTAGTGAAAATAATCATGACCTAATTTTCAAGAAATTAGACTCTTTTTTAATGGAAAATATATTTGAAGTAGAAAAAAAAATTCAAAGTTTCATTAAAAAAACGTATGTAATTTTAGATTTAGAAATTTTTTTTCCAATAAGAATTTCTATAAAAAAAAAAAATTTTGAAAATTTACTAGATATTTCAACTTTAAATTATTTGTTATCAGAGGCTAAGGATTGTTGTAAAAAAACAATAGATAATTTAAAGATAGTTCATATGTTAATTGACAATTATCAAGCTGACGAAAAAGATTATGATTATTTTCCTAATGAAATTAATTGTAAAAGTTTTTCTATTGATATAACTTTTATTTGTATTTCGGATAAATTAATCAAAAATTTGGAAAATGTATTAAGTAAATACCATATTTCTCTAAGTCAGGTTGTAAATGCTCATTATATTAAAAATTTTTTAACTAGTGAAAAAGGTGATATTTATGAAATGACACAGAAAATTATAAGGGGACACAACCCAAATGAGGTAATGTTAACTAAAAAAATCAATAAAACTAAGGGTTTTTTTGAAAAATTTTTTAATTTTTTTAATTAATCTTGTATTTTCTAGTAACATTTCTTGTTTTTTAGTTTTCTAAATTAAATATTAGAAACTCTATGTGTCAGTTCTCAATCAAAAAACAGTAAAAAATACGATCACATTCAGCGGAGTGGGTCTTCACAGCGGTCAATTGGCAAAAGTTAATATCAAACCATCTGAGCCAAATAGTGGAATAGTTTTTAAAAGAGTTGATTTAAAAAATAATAACTTAGTAATACCAAATTTCTCCAATGTGACTAATACATCTCTAAATACGACAATTTCAAATGAATTTAATGTGAAGGTCTCTACAATTGAACATTTAATGGGGGCCCTTTTTGGTTTGGGAATTGATAATGCTTTAATTGAAATTGATAAGGAAGAAGTTCCAATTTTAGATGGATCAGCTAAAAAATTTATAGAGAAAATAATCTCTGTAGGTTTTAAGGTTAGCGAAGCTCCTATCAAGATAATTAAGATTAATAAAAAAGTTGAGTTTAAAGATGGTGACAGAAAAATATCAATATCTCCTTCAAAACTGAGTCTTGATATAGATTACGAGCTCAAATACAAAAATCCTATCATTGGAAATCAAAGAAATAAGATTAGTGTTTATGAAGATGACTTAAAAGATATATTTAACTCAAGAACATTTTGTTTGTTTGAGGATATCGAAGCAATCAAAAATAATGGGTTAGCAAAAGGTGGTAGTTTAGATAATGCTTTAGTTGTTAAAGACAATGAAGTATTAAATAAAAGTGGTCTTAGAAATTCAAAAGAATTTGTAAACCACAAAATATTGGATTGTATTGGAGATTTATATACATCTGGATACAGAATGATTGCAAGCGTTACTTGTTCTCAAGGCGGACACTTCTTTACAAACCAATTACTGAGAAAAGTATTCAAAAATAAAGATAATTTCTCAATCGTTGAAATTAAAGAAAGAACTATACCACACACTGCAATTAACAGACATTTTCTTAGATCTATAGCATAAAATAGATAGAACTTTATAATTAGTGTTTATAATTATATAAATCATTTTATGATTCAATTTAAATACTTTTTAATTTTTTTGACTCTATTTTTTTTCAATTCTTGCTCCAAAGAGGAAAAAACAATTTCTAAGATCAAAGAAACTAGTCAAGATTTAGAAATGGTATCAGCTTATAAAGATGCTTATGAGGCTTTAGAGGAAGGAGATCCATACTTTGCAGCAAAAAGATTTTTAGAGGCAGAGCTTATGTTTCCTCAATCAGAGTGGGCGTCAAAGTCTGCTTTAATGGCAGCGTACTCATATTATTTACAAAATTATTACGCTGAAGCATTAAGTAATTTAGAAAGATTTTTAAAAACATATCCTAATGATAAAAATCTTGTTTATGCGCATTATCTAATTGGTATGTGTTATTATGAAACAATTGAAGATGAGAAAAGAGATTCAGGTCCATTAAATCAAGCAAAGATAAAATTTAAATTTATAGTTGACGAATATCCAAATTCAGATTTTGCAATGGATTCAAGATTTAAATTAGGGTTAATAGAAGATATTCTTGCTGCTAAAGAAATGTATTTAGGAAGACATTATATTAAAAAAGAAAAATGGATAGCAGCAACCAATAGATTTAAATATGTAATTAATAATTTTGACCAAACTATTTTTATTGAAGAAGCACTCCATAGATTGGTCGAAATAAATTATAAGATAGGTCTTATTGATGAGTCACAACGATATGCTAATTTATTGGGTTATAACTACCTTTCTAGTGAGTGGTATAAAAAATCTTACAAAGTTTTTAATAAAGATTATGAGATTGGGGTTGATAAAATTCAAAAAGATAAGAAAGGTGTTTTAAATAAATTTAAAAAGCTTTTTGATTGATATGGATAGTGACTTAATCAAAAAAAAATATAAGAAAAAATTAGACTTAATTAAATATTATAATCAAAAATATTATAATGAAAATATCTCTGAAATAAGTGACTCTGACTATGATATTCTAAAAAAAGAATTAATTACTCTAGAAAAAAAATATGGTTTTCTTAAAAGTAAATATTCACCTCAGATTCAGGTAGGATATAAACCTTCAAAAAATTTCAGGAAAGTTACACATAGAGTTTCTATGCTTTCATTAGCAAACGCATTTACGGAAGAGGATTTAAATAATTTTGAAAAAAAAATATTAAATTATTTAAATAAAAATAATGATTTTAATATTCAATACAGCGCTGAGCCCAAAATCGATGGTATATCAGCATCATTATCTTATAAAAATGGTGAACTTATTGCCGGTTTATCGAGGGGTGATGGAAAAGAAGGTGAAGATATTACTGAAAATTTAAAAACTATTGAGGATATTCCCAAAAAAATTTTTTCTAAAAATTTTCCAAAAGATATCGATATACGAGGAGAAGTTTTTATTAAGAATAGTGATTTTGAAAATTTAAAAGATAAATTTGCAAACCCGAGGAATGCCGCCTCTGGCTCGTTAAGACAAAAAAATCCGGAGGATACAAAAAAAATACCTTTAAAGTTTATTGCTTATACTCACGGATTTGAGCAAGGGATGAATATTAATTTTCAAACTGATTTTTTAAAAAGATTAAAAGAGTGGGGATTTAAAACAAATCCATTGAACAAATTATTATCAGGCACTAAAAATTTGATGGCAAATTACCAAGAAATTGAGAAACAAAGATCAAATTTAGATTTTGATATAGACGGAATTGTATACAAGATTAATGATTTTGCACTTCAAAAAAGATTGGGCAATGTTGCAAATGCTCCGCGATGGGCAATTGCACACAAATTTTCATCTAATAAAGCAATTTCTAAAATTTTAGACATTGAAATTCAAATTGGAAGGACTGGAGCTTTAACACCTGTTGCTAAAATTAAACCAATTAATATTGGGGGCGTGATTGTATCAAATGCAACTTTGCACAATGAGGATGAGATTAATCGAAAAGATATCAGAGTTGGCGACACAGCAACTGTTGAGAGAGCTGGAGATGTAATACCGCATATTCTTTCTGTTGATGTAAACAAAAGACAAAGAAATAGTTCAAAATTTGTATTTCCAAAAAATTGTCCGTCTTGTGGATCAAAAACGATTAAGGAATTTAATAGCATTACAAAAAAAAATGACGCTGTTAGAAGATGTTCAAGTGAAGGTTATTATTGTGAAAAAATTTCAATAGAAAAATTAAAACATTTTGTATCAAAAGAAGCTTTTAACATCGATGGATTTGGAAAAAAAATTGTAGAAAACTTTTGGAAATTAAAATTGCTTAAATTTCCACAAGATATTTTTCAGTTGAATTATGATAAAATTGAGAAATTGGAAGGGTGGGGAAAACTTTCTGCTCAAAATTTAAAATATTCTGTAAATGAAAAAAAAAATATATCTCTAGAAAGATTTATTTATGCCTTAGGAATTAGACACATTGGTTTAGAAAACGCCAAATTATTAGCTAAATATTTTGGAACTTTTTTAAAATTTAAAGACTTATCAAAAAATAATAAATTTAAAGATCTTTTAAACATAGATGGTATTGGTGAAACACAAGTTAATTCGATCAAAAATTTTTTTTCAAATAAAATGAATTTAAAAGTTTTAACAGAATTAGAAAAAGTTCTTAAAATCAATAAAGCAATATTAAAAAAAAAGAATGGCTCATTAACAGATAAAACTTTTTTAGTTACTGGAAAATTAAAAAATTATAGCAGAGCAGAGATTAAATCTTTAATTGAGGAAAACTCTGGGACCACTGTCAGCACAGTATCAAAAAAACTAAATTATTTAATTGTTGGTGAAAAACCAACAAAAAAGAAAATTGAGAATGCAAAAATGTTAAAAGTTCAAATTTTAGATCAGGGTCAATTTTTAAAAATGCTAAATAAAACTAGCTAACCATTTCTTTTCTTTTAAGTTTAAATGTTTTGAAAGTTTCGAATATACATCCAAGTGGTAATCAAATAGATAGTTTTTTTCTGATGATGTTAAAAGTTTATAATTAATAAGTTCTTTTTCAATTGGTGCCATAGTTAAATTTTTAAAAAAAATTTTTTTCTTCACCTTTTTAATGTAAACTAAATTTTCTATTCTAATTCCAAATTTATTTTTTTGATAATAACCTGGCTCATTACTTAATATCATACCTTCTTTTAACTTAATTTTATTTAGTTTTGAAATCGCTTGTGGACCCTCATGGACGTTTAAAAAAAAACCAACACCATGTCCAGTTCCATGAGCATAATCTAAATTTTTTTTCTTTAAGTACCTTCTTGCTCTAGTATCAATTTTTTTTCCAGTATCATGTTTATTAAGATCTGAAGTTGCAACTGCAATATGTCCTTTTAAAACATATGTAAAAATGTCTTTAATTCTTTGCGAGGGTTTAGAGAAACAAATTGTTCTTGTAACGTCAGTTGTGCCAAATTTATATTGGCCTCCAGAATCACATAAAAAAAGGTCATTTTTTTTTATATCATTACAATTTTCTTTTTTGGCTCGATAATGAATAATTGCTCCATTTTTTCCAGATCCAGCGATTGTATCAAAACTTGGATAAATAAAATTTTTATTCATTCTTCTAAATTTTTCTAGTTTATTTTGTGCATCAACTTCATTAATTTTTTTTTTATTTATATTTTGAATCCAAAAAATAAATTTTGTTAAAGCTATGCCATCTAAAATATGTGCTCTTATCATGTGATTAATTTCTACATTATTTTTAATTGCTTTAAGAAAATAAGTCGGATCATCTCTATATTTTATTTTAAATTTTGATTTAATAATATTTTCATAAAAAATTGAACAAGACTTACCATCAATAGCAAAATTTTTACCATTTAAGTTAGAAATTATTTTTGAAAATTTTTCAATATTTATAACTTGCTTAGAAGTAACTATTTTCTGCTTAATCAAATTTTTACATTTCTGAAATTTACTGAAAATCAGAATTTTTTTTGATTTGCTTATTATCATTCTTGAATTAGGTATTGGGCTATAAGGTCCATCATTGCCTCTAATATTTAAAATCCACGCGACATTTTCAGGAGCACTTATAAAGATATAATCAATTTTTTTTCTTTTAAGAAAATTTGAAATTTTATTAAGCTTGGAATTTGTACTCTCTCCAACAATTTTTTTATTTAAATGATAAAAAGGTTTCGTATTTATAATTACTTTTTTTTCTATCTGATCTATTAAGTTTTCTTTGATGTATTTGATTTTATTATTTTTAAGAAAAAATTTTTTAATTTGTTGGTGAGTAAAAAGTTTAGGGTCTATACCCAACGTAAGATTTTTAAATAAGCTACAATTTATTAATTTTCCAAAGTCTTGAATGCTAAAATTTTTGCCTGACTCAATTTGGCTTTGAAGAGTGTATCGTCCGTCCGTAAAAAGATAATTTTTCTTTTTTAAAATAATTGCAACTCCTGCTGATCCAGTAAAATTAGATATTATTTTAAGTCTGTTAATTTTAGAATATTCTGTAAAAAAATCGTCATTTTTAGGTACAATATACCCATCAATGTTATATTTTTTAAATTTGCTTCTTAAAATTTTAATATTTTTTATCACTTAATTCTTTTTTGATATCTTATCCAACCAGGACTTCTTGTTGTATCCTCTACCTCAAAATCTTGATTAAAATCAAAATCATCTTCATTATTGTCCTCAAAGTGCGTATTTTTATCTAAAAATTCATCTGGAAGTTCCTCAATGAATCTGGAGGCCATACTATCAATCCAATCTCCCTGATAGAATCTGTTCATTGAAAAGGAAATGTAAGCTCTTTTTTTTGCCCTGGTAATTCCAACATAAGCTAGTCTTCTCTCTTCTTCTAGACCACTTTGTCCTTTTTCCTCTATAGATTTTTGATGAGGAAATAGACCCTCCTCCCAGCCAGGTAAAAAAACTGAGTCAAACTCCAATCCTTTTGCAGCATGCATTGTCATCATATTTACTTTTTCACCATCCCATTCTTGATCGATCGATGTTGCTAAAGAAACGTGTTCTAAAAAACTTTCTAGAGTATCAAATTCTTTCATAGCACTTAAAAGTTCTTTAATATTTTCTAATCTATTTTCATTTTCCAAGTCTTTCTTATTTTTCAACATTGCAGAGTAACCTGAATCATCCAAAACATTTTGTAATAATTTGACATGACTAATTTTTTTCAAATTCAAATCATTTCGCCATTTTGATAAAAGATCGAGAAATATCACTAAACCAATTTTTGTTTTAGGTTTTATTAAATTTTCTTCAATCATTTTTCTGGAAGCAGACTCTAAGTTTAATTTATTTTTTTTTGAATATTGGTGAATTAACTTAATTGAACTATCCCCAATAGATCTTTTAGGATTATTAATAATTCTCTCAAAAGCTAGATCGTCCTTACTTTGATAGATAAGTCTTAAATAGGCAACACAATCTTTTATTTCAGCTCTTTCATAAAATTTAGTTCCACCTAAAATTCTGTAAGGTATTCCAACTTTTAAAAATCTTTCTTCGAACTCTCTAGTCTGGAATATTGCTCTCACAAGAATTGCAGTATCATTGAAAGAAAATTTTTTTTTATTTTTTTCTATTTCATCTGATATCCCTATAGCTTCATCTTTTCCATTCTTAAAACAATTCAATTTAACTAAATCACCTTCTTCAAGAGTTGCTTTAAGAGTTTTTCCTACTCTATTTTCATTATGGGCAATTAATTTTGATGCTACAGATAAAATGTTCTGTGAGGATCTATAATTTTCTTCAAGTCTAATAACCTTTGTATTTTCATAGACTTGATCAAATTCTAAAAAATTTTTTATTTCTGCTCCTCTCCAGCTATAAATAGATTGATCATCATCTCCTACACAACAAATATTTTTATTTTTTTCAGACAATAGTTTAAGCCATTTACTCTGTATAAAATTTGTATCTTGATACTCATCTACAAGAATATACTTAAAATTTTTTAAATAAATTTCTCTTATATCTGAATTTTTTTCCAAAATTTTTACT
>MDTE01035825.1_pt1 | contig 22017 bp, 17 predicted proteins | sample 811231 | NCBI WGS metagenome assembly MDTE01 (sample SAMN05326651, study PRJNA326480) | marine metagenome | isolation source: seawater | place: Indian Ocean: Red Sea | collected 2010 | reverse complement strand
GGACACTCTTCGGTGGCTGCGATGGAGCCTGACGAGAGCAATGCCCCCGCCTCTTCAGGCCCACCTCCCACCGGGCGGAAGCCAGTTCCTGCGAGACCCAAAGGAATCAACACTTCCTCTTGAACCAACGCTTCAAGTCCTCGGCCGGAGATCCGCTCCAGCAGAACCATGAGCACTAGAAAACCCACATCCGAGTACACAGCTGGCTCGCTCGGGTCCCGCTCCAGGTCCTCTGCAAGGGCTGCCTTCAAGATCTCTGCGGAGCCGTCACCACGGACCTGCTCATAGTATGGGCGCCACGCAGGCAGCCCGCTCCTATGCTCTAGCAAAGCTCTAGGTGTTACACCATAAAGGCCTGTCACTTCTATAGTTCTTCCCACGTCCATATCGAGATCGAGCTCGCCCGACGCAACGAGGCGAAGGGCAACCGTTGCCGTGTACAGCTTGGTCAGAGAGGCCAAGTCGTACGACGTGTCCACCTCGACGGGAGCTCCCGGTGGCCGGGTCGAAACACGCCCCGTGGCGAATTCGAGGAGGGTCGAGGGACCACTCAGCGCTTCGACGCGCGCCACAGCGCCCGGGAACACACCCTCAGCGACAGCCTGATGGAGAACCTCAGCGACGCCCTCAGCAGCACCCTCAGGTCCCAAGGCCGCTCTCCCGGAAACGAACAGTCCCCTCTCCGGCATCCACGTCCACTTTGATGCCCAGTGGAAATGCCATGTTGGGCGAGCCGTGGCCAAAGGGCAGGCCCATCAACACAGGAACAGGAATGCGCCGAAACACTCGGTCGATAGCATCGCGGAATCCAATGGCACCATCGGGCTCGTCACAGTTCACGAAGTCTCCGAACACCACCGCCTCGGCCCCATCGAAGAGACCGCACTGCTCCAACTGGGTCAGCATGCGGTCGACGCGGTAAGGCCGTTCTCCCACATCCTCCAGAAAGAGAACAGCTCCCGTCGTGTCCAACTGGTAGGGCGTGCCACAGGTCGCCGCGAGCAGGGACAAGGAGCCACCCACAGCTCTGCCGCGCGCCGTGCCCGGCGCAACACACCATTGGTAGGCATCAGGCAGCTGACTGGTGAGTTCTTGGCGACCCAGTTCACCCGCCAGCAGAGCTCGAAGCTGGGTCGTCCCAGCCTCATCACTGCCCCGTCCGAGAGACCCAACCATGGGCCCGTGAAAGCACGTGGTCTCAGCTGAAGACACCACCCACTGCAAGAGCGCGGTCAAGTCGGAGCAACCCACGATCACCTTGGGGTGGTCCCGAAATAGGTTGGGATCCAACAGAGGGAGGACGGTCGTCAGGCCGTAGCCGCCCCGCACCGGCAACACCGCCCGCGCCTCTTCATCAGCCCAGGCTTCATGGAGTTCTGCAGCCCGCCGCTCCGGGGCCCCGGCCAGATAGAGTTCTCGGTCAGCAATGTCATCGCGCATCCGCACCCGGTAGCCCCACGACTCCAGCACTTGGACACCAGCATTGAGGTCTTCGGCTTGGAATGGGGACGCCGGGGCAACGACGCGAACGACATCGCCAGCCTGGAGCGGCAGAGGCTTGGTCATCGGAGACGGTCTGGGCACTTGCAGACTCTTGGAGAGAAGTGGCGCTCCCGGCAGGATTCGAACCTGCGGCCCTTCGCTTAGGAGGCGAATGCTCTATCCTGCTGAGCTACGGGAGCAGTTTGCGTCTTTTGGGGGCGGCAAAGCCTCGCGCAGGTGCGCCTCTTTTGCAAGGCCCAGACACAACCAAGGGGACTGTCTTGTACCTTGACCCCCCTGAGGTCAGGTGCTAGCTGTCTGGGCAGGCCGATTGGATGCCAGAAGGGCCTGGCGACCAGCCTGACGAGGTCTCGATGTACCGCAATCCACCTCTAGTTCGCGCCTTCTGGCCCCTCTTCTACACAGCACTGTTCGTAGGAGCGGCAGGCTGTGGCTGCGAGGAAGATCCGGGTCTCGACCCGCTGGAGCCAGACCCAGTAGTCGACGCGTCCTGGAACCGAGGCTTCTACTTGGACATGGCCCTCGACGGAGAGGGCGACCCCTGGCTCGCGTACCAGGACCGCGACACCACGGCGCTCAACATTGCCCACGGCACAGGCGATCCCGTGGAGTTCACCCACTGGGCAGTGGATGGACATGGAGCAGCGGAGGGCGGAATGTTGGTGGGCGCCTTTGATGGTGGCTATTACGCATCGGTGGCGGTGAGCCCTGAAGGATCGGTTCACGCAACGCACTGGAGCCGGGACAATGACGGTCAACTTCGCCATGCGGTGCGGCAAGGGGACAGCTGGACCACGACCGTTGTGGACTACGGCGGAGTAGGACAGTTCACCTCGCTGGGCCTCCGCAATGGTGAGCCCATCGTTGCCTACTACAACTACGATGATCGAGCGCTCAAGGTGGCATGGAAGAGCGAGCAGACCTGGTCCAACGAGACTGTGGATGCGGGCGAGTTGACTCAGGACGGCATTGACGATGGCGCCACACTCGCTGATGTGGGCCGCTACGCCGACCTCCTGGTCACGGCAGACGGGACTACCTACATCGCCTACTTCGACCACGCCAACGGGAACCTCAAGGTGGCAGTGGGCGGCCCGGGCAATTGGACCGTCGACACCTGGTATGGAGAGGGCACTGGCCGCGCTGGAGCTTGGCCTAACCTGAGCGAAGCAGGCGGCGCTGTCCACGTGGCCTTCCAGGACGAGACCGCCTCTGCTGTCCTGTTTGGGCAGTGGACAGGTGCCGAGCTGGCACCTGCCGCAGGAAGCACCACCGGCCTCACCGTCGCGGCTCGCCAGTTCGTAGGTCCCGACCCAGCCACCGCCTGGGTGTCGGGCTCGCCGGTCATCATGTATCACGACGGCGTCGAAAACGACGCCCTGTTAGCCACCATGGGGCCTGAGGGATGGACCTCTACGATCTTCGCGGCCGATGGCGCCGTGGGCTTCCACAACCAAATGGCTGCGGACGACTCAGGCAACGTAAACTGGGCTTGTTTCAACCACAGCACAACCGACATCAGCTTCCAGCGATTCACCCCTTGATGGTGGTTCTGCCCGGTGCCCAGTCTCCTCGCTCCCCAGACCAGGACGGTAGCTAGAGAGGGGGGCAGCCCCGTGGTCTCCATGACCCGCTGGGCAATCGCTGTCGCCATCCTGACGGCCCTGTTGCTACCGGCACATGCGCTGTCCGGCGAAGGTTCTGGAGTCGAGAACGACCGCCTGGCTAGCCGCTACGGTCCGAAGGTACGCAAGACCCGTGCTCAGGCACTAAAGCAAGACTTGGACAATGACGGAGTGCCGGACAAGTTCGACGAGTGCCCCGGGCAGAAGGAAGACCTCGACGACTACGAAGACCAGGATGGCTGCCCCGAGCTGGACAACGACGAGGATCGGATCCCCGACGTCTATGACACCTGTCCATTAGAGGCTGAGGACATCGATGGCTTTGAGGACGCCGATGGCTGTCCGGACCCAGACAACGATGGAGACGGGATCCTCGACGTCCTGGACGGCTGCCCCAACCTACCCGAAGACTTCGATGGCTTCGAGGATCTCGGGGGCTGCCCCGACCCAGACAACGATCGAGACGGTATCCGCGACGATGAAGACACATGCCCGGATCGACCCGAGCGCTGGAACCGCTATCGAGACCGCGACGGCTGCCCCGACTGAGCTGCGGGATCAGAGAGCGTCTGTCGTCTTGTCGTAGATCACGCTCTCTTCAGGTCCGTACTTGACCTCGCGGACCTCGCAGGCACCTTCCGCAGGCTCGCACCAGCAATCCCGCTTGGTCTTCCAGACACCGTACTTCTTCCCCTCACGATACGTGCCTTCAGAGCACACCTCAGACCGATTTCGGGAAGTCCAGGTGCCGCGGGTTGCCATTCCCGACGGATCGCAGGTGTAGTAGCGCGCCCTCGGGCGGCTCTGCCACTCGCCGTGTAGCTTGCCGTCTCGGTAACTCCCCTTCTCAATCCACCAGTCACACTGGCCGTCGTATTTCACATAGGCGCCCGTCTTGCGGCCCTCGACGTAGATCTGGGTGCTGGCCAGTGTGCTGCTAGGAATCGCCGGATCCACGGGCACCGGCATATTGTGGAACGCCCACTTGCCTGTGCGCTGGTCCGCCTTGAACTGTCCCTTCTCCTTCAGATCTCCGCTGGGGTAGTTGGCGACGTAGGCCCCCTCCTTTTTGCCCTCTTTCCACTCGACCACGCTCTTGAGAACATCCGGCGCATGCCAGTGGGAGAACGTCCCATCCTTCAACAACCGACCGCTCTGGTCCGTTCGACCCCACAGCAACATGCCGCGACTTACAAGAGCGCCATCATCCCTCCAGGTCTGCCACAGCAAGTGCGTATCCCCCGACACCGGCGCGATCTCTTCAGCCAGCTGCGCATTCTCAGCCCAAGCGCGCGTCCACACCAGCCGACCTCCATCGTCGTAGTCACTGGACCGGCGCTTCTCCCCCGAGTCGTACCACTGCCGGTCTCGCACCAGAATGCCTCGCTTGAAGTGCTGTTCCTCTACCCGACTCCCTGCGACCGACCACCGGTCGGCTCGCAGTCGGCGTGGATCCAGTAGATCTCGGTCAATGCGGTCCAGTTCAACCACTCTCGGCGCATCACCAGCCCCAGGAACCACCTCGAGCGCACAGACAGTCCCGACCATCCCATCGAGCCGGTTCATCACCTCCAACTCCGAGACCTCGCCCGACGGAGACCATCCATCGATGGAAGTGACCGCATCCCCTGTCTGCAGGCCCGCGGCAGCGGCCGGCCCCGAGGGGACGACGCGGGCGATCAACAGCCGCTCTCCCACCTGAACCTCAAGACCCACCGAGCCCGCATGGTCCGACGGAGCCACCGTTGCAGGCACCGACTCGTCGTAGACCAGCTGGCGCATCTTCGCGCCAGAGCCATCGAACTCGGCGTAGTCCATCACCCGCCCGGCTTCGCCGTAGGAGCGGGCCACGCGGACTGCACCGGTGTCGTAGTAGTCGTTCCGTTCGGTGGGATAGCCAAGCACAAACTCGGTTTGGTTGAGGAGAACTCCCGCCTCGCTCCAGCGCTTTATGCGGCCCTTGGGGCCATGGACCCCTTCCTCCTCGTAGATCATCGTGCCGGTGTCCGCCCAGCGCTGCCTGAGTGTCTGGACGCCATCCACCCAGGTCGCATACTCCACCTTAGTGCCGCTCTCGGACCACCGTGTCTCACGAACTCGCAGGCCTTGCTCGTACTCTTCTTCGTGCAGAACTGCGCCGCTCTCTGCACGCTGCCTGTGGGTTCCCACGGGGACTCCGTCCTCGAATGGGCGAACGAGCTTCTCGACACCGTTGGGATACCACTCGGTCCATGTGCCCCAGTGCTTGTCGTTGCGGAACGAACCGGAGGTTGAGCGACTGCCATCGGCATGCCAACTCTCAAATCGCCCGTGCTTCAACCCGTCCTTGAACTCGCCCTTGTCGGCGATGCGCCCATCGGCGTACCTTCGTCTGAATGGTCCGTGTGCCGTCCCATCGGACAACTCACATCGGAAGCCGCCATCGTCGAGCGTGACCTTGGTCGCCTGATCGGGACACCGGGTGATGTAGTCCGAGAGCTGTCCACCACAGCCGCGGATGCCCAGCACGAGCACCACTCCCACCAGGGCAAGGATCAGCACTGCCGGAAGACGGGATGGCCCCGATCCTCCGTTCTCAACGGCCTCTTCAGTCATCGGAAGCTCCCACCGCGCGCCCCCGCTCTCGGACTTCCGGGAGCTCCTAACGCAGCGCTCAATCTATCAGAGCCGGGACGCAGAGGCCCAACCCACCCGCTAGGCTCAACCCGAACCGCAGGTATTCAAAGCCTGGTTCATCTTGGTGAGAAAACGATCCGCCGGCTCGAAACCGGTGAGCGTAAGTTCATCCACCACCGACCCGTCAGGACAGATGAAGTAGACCGCCGGAAGTCCACGAAAGCCATAGCGGTCCTTCAAGGCCTCGAACTCGGGAGTGCTGCGGGTGCCATCGATCATCACGGGGACAAACTCCGCGGCACAGTCCATCACGGCAGGATCCGTGTACGTAAAGTGTTCGAGTTCTTTGCAGGCTGCACACCAGTCAGCTGTGAAGTCCAGAATGACCGGCTTGCTTTCGGCCTGCGCTCGCACCAGACCGTCCTCGTGGCTCCCAGACCAGACCATGCCGGCCTCAGCCTCCCCGCCCCGCAGCGTCCAGAGCCCACCCGCCAACAAGCACACACCGAGCAACAAACGGATGGGCTTACCGGAAGCAAACAGTCGCACGTTGGCGTCGCCTCCCGCCAACGAGACACTCGAGCCCGCCGCAACACCCGCACCCAGCACAATGGTGAACACCCACAGACCAGTGACTACGGAGCTAGCCAAGCCCGGCACTTCGCCCTTGCCATAGGCAACAGTCACAGCTTGGTCGATGTAATAGACGGCGACGGCAACCAAGACGGCTCCGAACACTTTCTTGACCGTGACCATCCAGGGGCCCGAGCGGGGCATGGACGCCAGCGTGCCAGCGAATGTGCCGATGACGAGAAACAACATGCCCAGACCCAGGGAGTAGGCCAGCATCACGAGGAAGCCTGGCAGGAGGCTATGGGGAAAGGACTCGGCAATCCAGAGCAACAGAAACGCAACGATGGGCCCCGTGCATGGCGCCGCGACAATCCCGGCCACGATGCCCACCACGAACGCACCGAGACTCCCCTCGCCTCCCGCCTGGGAGGCGCGCGTCGTCACTCCGGTGGGCAACGCGAATTCATAGGCGCCAAACATGGCGGCCGCGAGGGCGACCATGACCAGAGCAACGCCAGCCAGCACCCGCCAGTCCTGAAGGGCCTCCCCAAACATCCCACCAGTCTTGGCAGCGAACAAGCCGAGGACGGTATAGGTGGCGCAGATCCCCGCCACGTACACCACCGTCAGGTAGAAACACTTGAGCCGACCCTGGTCGGCGGATGCGCCAATCACGCTGACGGTGATGGGAATCATCGGATAGACGCACGGCGTAAATGAAGAGGCTATCCCTCCCAGGAACACAATAAAGAGGACAGTCAGGAACGATCCAGAACGAAGCAAAGAGAGTCCACTCAGCGCCTCCTGTCCTTCGCCATCCTTACCACCCATGGCGACCGCCTCACTGAGTGACCCGAGGATGCGGTCAATCAACCCACCAGCCCCAGCCCCCTTGCTCCCGGCGACCCCGGAGCACGCGCTACTGGCAGCATCGGCAGAGCCCAAGGGACGCTGACTTATGGGAGCGGACCCGGCCGACTCTGCTCCGCTAGGAGCCGCCTCCGAGCCCGAGGCAGTTTCGCCCCCACCTTCGCCACCAGTCGCTCCAGCAACACCCGAACCCACAGGCGCAGAGGTGGCCCCTTCGACGCTCGGCACCGTGGCGCCCCCAGCGACCGTCAGGGCAAAGACCAGCTGCTCACGGGCTGGAAAGAGACAGTAGTTCTTGGGGATGTTGCAGCCCTGCCACTTCGCCTCCACGCCCACCTGACGAGCTCCCGGAGCAGCGTCCGCGGGGACCGCAACCGGCACGGTCACCTGGAAGTTCTCGAGGAACACCTCCCGTTCCATCTCACTGACCTTGTCGAACTTCACCTTCCCCGGCGGAAACTGGGCCTCTTGAGCTGATAAGCCCGCCGCATTCACGACCTCTACCGAAGACATGTCCCGATAGATGAAGTGGTCCTTGAGCACCTGATATTCGACAACCAAGTCCACAACGGAGCCCGGCGCGACGGGACTCGAGGGAGCCTTCGCAACCACAGCGAACGGATTGTCGGCATCGAGCGCTGGAGCGAGCCCCGGGATCAATGCCGCTCCCAAGGTAGTGAGGAAGAGAAGCAGGACTGCTGAGGGTCTTCGGAGCATGAGATCTCGGGGAGTGGATGTCATCAGCGGCGCGCTGAGTGGCGAAAGGGTACCGGGATTCCGCAAAAGGAGCGTCGAATATTCGTAGTGTATCCAGCGATACCGGGCAAGGGCTTGCGAACAACAGCCCCCCTTCTATCCTCTGCCGCCATGGACGTAGCGATCCTCATCCCGGCCCTCAACGAGGAGGCCTGCCTTCCCGGTGTCCTGGCTGCAATACCGGAGAGCCTCAGCGCACGCGTCATCGTCGTGGACAACGGCTCGACAGACGCGACGTCCGAAGTCGCGTTGGCTGCTGGGGCCGTGGTCCTGAGGGAACCAAGCCGCGGCTACGGTTCGGCTTGCATGCGAGGGATCTCGTGGCTTCGAGAGCAAAGCTCAGCTCCCGACGCGCTGGTCATCCTCGATGCCGACCATGCCGACGACCCGGCGGGTATTCCCGCCCTCGTAGCGCTCCTGACCAACGAAGCAGCAGATCTAGTCTTGACCACCCGAACCCAGGGCACGGCGGAGCCTGGATCGCTGAGCGCCATTCAATACTGGGGGAACCGCCTCCAGACCGCAGCAATCAACCGACGCTTTGGCCTCAGCCTGACCGACATGGGTCCACTCCGAGCCATCGCCTGGGGCCCCCTCCTCACCTTGTCCATGGAGGACGAGACTTGGGGCTGGAACGTGGAGATGGCCTGCAAGGCTGCAAGAGCGGGTCTGCGGATTGTGGAGGTCCCGGTGCCGTATCGATGCAGACCCCACGGCGAGAGCAAGATAAGTGGCTCGGTGCGCGGAGCGGTTCGTGCGGGAGGCCGGATCCTCTGGGCCCTGTGGCGCTACGCGCGCTAAGGGCAGGATCAACGAGCCGCAAACAGGTACCATCCCCTCCCCCTCCCCTGGAGCCGAGATCCGCCATGCCCCGTGGAATTCCCGAGTCTGTTCGCACCATCCACCTGATGGGAATCTGTGGCACCGGCATGGGAGCCTTTGCGGGGCTGCTCAAGGCGGCTGGCTATGAGGTGACGGGCTCGGACTCGGGGGTCTACCCCCCCATGTCCGATCAGCTGGAGGCGGCCGGCATCCCGTTGATGGAGGGATACCGGGCCGAGAACCTCGCAGCCAAGCCAGACCTCGTCGTCGTAGGCAACGTCATTCGACGGGACAACCCCGAGGCAGAGGCGTTGCGAGCCTTGGACCTCCACTACGCCTCCTTCCCCGAGACCCTCTCGACTCTCTTCCTTGCACACCGGCACCCGGTCGTTGTCACGGGAACCCACGGCAAGACGACGACGTGCTCGATCCTCGCCCACTGCCTCCATGCCCTGGGAACTGAGCCCGGCTTTCTCGTGGGAGGGGTCCTAGAGAACTTCGGCCGAAACTACCGAGTGGGAAACGAAGGAGCGCCTTTTGTCATCGAGGGGGACGAGTACGACACCGCCTACTTCGACAAGGTGCCCAAGTTCGTCCACTACCGACCCCAGAGCGCGATCATGACGTCGGTGGAGTTCGACCATGCGGACATCTATCGAGACCTAGACCACGTCAAGACCGCCTTTCGGTCCTTCGTCGACCTGCTCCCATCGGACGGCGTGCTCGTGGCCTGCGTAGACGGCGAGCACGTCCGAGCCGTGTGCTCCGAGGCCCGGTGTGCGGTCGAGGGCTACACCACCCGAGGTCATGCGGAGGCCACTTGGCAAGGAGAGGTGGTCGAGGCCAATCGGGACGGCATGGAGTTCCTCGTTCGCCGACACGGCGAGGAGGTGGGGCGATTCCAGGCCTGCTTGGTCGGGGAGCACAACCTGGCCAACCTGTGCGCCACCGTCGCCCTGCTCTCGAATCTGGGCCACAGCCCGACCGCCATTGCCGAGGCCTTGGCCAGCTATCGGGGGGTCAAGCGACGCCAGACGGTCTTCGCCGAGCCCCACGGGGTCACGCTGATTGATGACTTCGCCCACCACCCCACAGCAGTCAAGGCGACCATCGAAGCGACTCGACTTCGTTTTGGCGCGAGCCGGCGACTCTGGACGGTGTTCGAGCCACGGACAAACACCACCCGTCGGAATGTGTTCCAGGAAGACTACGGGAAGGCATTCACGAGCACCGATCTCCTGCTCGTAGCCCCAGTGCATCGCGCAGACTCGATCCCCGACGAGGAACGCTTCGATCCGTCCCAGCTAGTCCACGATGTACAAGACGGAGGCGTCGATGCCCGCTTGACCGTCGGGGTCGATGACATCATCACCCAATTGGCGGACGAGGCCCGTCCCGATGACGTCGTTCTGATCCTGTCCAACGGAGGCTTCGACGGGATCTACGAGCGCTTGCCCGCGGCCCTCCTCCAGGGTGGGCGCAGCTAGCTCCCCGCAGCAACCAAAACCCATGCTCCCTCTCCTGCCCGAAGAGCGCCGAATCACGCGGGCCGTGGACATCGCTCGCTCTCTCCCAGCGCGGCGACTCCGTGGATGGTTGTCACGCCTGCGTGGCCCCTCCACTCGCCTGGAGGCCCTATGGCTCACCAATGCCTCGGGCTATCGCATCCACTTGCATGTGCACGAGCCCGACGACGAGACCCCACGGGCAGCCGTTGTCCTAGTCCCGGGTCGAGACCACGCGGGCTCGGTGTTCTGTCGGGGTCTCTCGCTAATCTCGGCGGACGAGCTTGCCGCCGCTGGCATTCGAACGGTCCATTTTGACCCCGTGGGTCGCGGGCGCTCCTGGGGTCACGATGATTTCTGTGGCGTCGAGGGTCAGGATGCTCTGCGGGCGGTGCTGGACTTCGTGCACAGCCGACACAATGTTCTCCCGGACCGGGTGGGGGTCCTCAGCATGTCCATGGGACTCTCGCTTGCAGCGCCGGTGCTCGCCCGCGAGGGACGGCGCCTCAAGACCTCCTTCTTGTTGGACTGGGAGGGGCCAGCAACCCGAGATGTCCTCCTGCGGGGCAGTCCAATTCCATCGACAGCCCGAGCGGCACTCGCTCACGATCCAGACACGTTCTGGGCGGTGCGAGAGCCGATCGCCTGGATCGACCAGCTGCCCTGCCGATACGTGCGCATACAAGCTCGGAGGGACCACGCGCTGGGCGATCAGGGCATTGGCTGCGCCCTCAGCCTGCTGAATCAGGCCACCCGAGGCGCAGCCCGAGCCACTGAGCTCAACGACAACCCAAGCGACACAGCTTGGCGCCTTGACCAAGTGCCCGACTTGGACTGGGCACCGGAGTCCAGCGCAGCTCTCAATCGGCTCTTGATCCGAAAGATTGTCGAGCTGACGGGCACGCAACAAACCACCGGTTGAGACAAAGTAAATGGGCCACAGGACGCCTGAGTAGAAACGCGGTGTTGTCCCGCCCGAGAGACGGTGTTATGGCTTCGCGGATAGCCCAACGCTTCTAGCCACTGGCTTTCTAAAACCCGCCGCTCAGCGGCCACAACGTGCCCTATGGGCACAACATGGAGCCATCCAAGATGTACGCCTTCGAACGGATTCTCGTCCCCAGCGACCTGTCGAAGTGTGCGCGAAAGGCCCTCGGCCTCGCGATCTCTCTGGCAGTTCGGTACGACGCCGAGCTCTTCTTGCTGTTTGTAGATGACTCACGGCCCGACTCAGGGGCTTGGAAGAGCCACTCACGCATGAAGGCGGAGATGGACAACCTAGAGGACAACGAGCAGAAGCTGCTGTCCATCTATGAAGAGGTCGCTCAGGAAGTCAGCGAAGCAACAGGTCTGCCCCCCATCAACCGGGACCGACTGGCTGTGCGGGTGGGTGCCGGCGAGCCATCCCGCGAGATCCTCGCCGCCGCCGAGGACGCCCGCATTGACCTGGTGGTCATGGGCACCCACGGCCGGACCACCATCAAGGAGTTCTTCGTCGGTTCCACAACCGAACGGGTCGTCGAACAATCCACCTGCAACGTTCTCACGGTCAAGCCGGACGGCTATCCGTACCTGAGAGACTGACCTTGGCCGCGCCCCTGGCGCTGGAGGTCTCGGGGCTGAGCCGTGCCTACGGCAGCCATCGAGTGGTAGACCGCCTCGATCTCGAGGTGGCCGAAGGCGACATATACGGCTTTCTGGGCCCAAACGGCGCAGGCAAGACCACGACCATGCGGCTGATCCTGGGATTGATCCGCCGGGACGGGGGCGAGGTGCGCATCTTCGGAGAGTCCGATCCCGTGCGGTCCCGTTCTCTGGTGGGTGGGATCGTCGAAGGACCGCGCTTCTACCCCTATCTCTCGGGAATCGACAATCTGCGCGTCCTGGCGGCGTACTCGGGTGGGTGCACCGACGCTCGGATCATCGAACTGCTGGAGTTGGTGCGCATGAGGGACCGGGCCAACGACCCAGTGCGCACCTATTCGCTGGGCATGAAGCAACGTCTCGGCATTGCCCAGGCGCTGCTCGGTTCCCCGCGGCTCCTGCTCCTAGACGAGCCCAGCAATGGACTGGACCCCAAGGGCATGAAGGAGGTGCGGGACCTAATCCAGAGACTTCGAGAGGACCTCAAGGTGACCGTCTTTGTGTCCTCCCATCTACTCCACGAGCTGGACCTGCTCTGCACACGCATCGGCATCATCCAAGACGGAGTCAAGGTGGCGGAAGGCACCACTGAAGACCTCGTGCAACCCGGGGAGAACCTGGAGTCCTGCTTCTTGCGACTCACGGAACCCGGGGAAGCAGGGCAAATCCGATGAACCCTCCTCTGCTCGGGCTGTGCCTCGCCGAGTGGCGCAAAGCGAAGGGTCGCGGACTCGCCTACGCCGTCTTGCTGTTCGCCGCGGCCCACGGCGTCCTGGCAGCTCTGGTCTTGAAGGGGCTCGATGCGTTGCAGCAGAAAGCTCTGGCCAGTGGGGCACTGCCGTCTCCGGCTCTCGGGCCTGGCGCCGGACCCCAAGACCCCTTCGATCTGCTCGTCGCTGGCGAAGCCGCACTCCACATGGCCGTGTTCCCCGTCAACGGCTTCGCTCTGTTGCTCCTCGCCGCCATGGTCTGGGCCGAAGACTTCTCGCTGGGTACGCTCGCCATGCTCTTCGTCCGCCCGGTGTCCAGGGGTCGAGTGTTCCTGGCGAAGTCCATTGTGCTGCTGGCAGCAGCGGCCATGTCGATTGGAATCGCCCTGTGCACAGCCCTCACGCTGGGAGCCATCCTGAGCGGATTCAGCGCTGAACTGGAGCAGCTTCAGACGATGCCCCTGGTGGGCTGGATGGCCTCCGAGCCCAGCATGGGGGCTCGGGCTGCTCGGCTGATCTCGGGTTGGCTGGCCGGAACACTGTTGATGGCGCCAGCGCTGGGCCTCGCCGCTCTCGTTGCCGCCCTGACACGCTCACCGGTGCTGACCCTGTTCGGAACACTCTTATTGCTGGTGGGTGACTTCTTCGTCTTCCTTGCGCTGTCCGCCTGGGGCAAGACCTCCTTGGAGTCTGCTGAGTTGGCTGGCTTCTGGGCTGGTTGGACCCTATGGGGAAGCCGCTCGTTCTTCCCGCTCCATGGGCCGGCCACGATCGTCAGCCAAGGCCTGGGCAGTCTCTGCATCACCTTGGCCTACAGCATCTTGTTCTTCGGTCTGGCGCTCTGGCTCTTCGTGCGACGGGATGTCACCTGACACGCCTGGCATCAGGTGCCCGTTCCGCCCCTTCCATCGGGCGGCATCAAGCTAGTCCCACTCGTTGGGACGATCGAAGCCCACAGCAACGCGCTGGTACCCGAGGGTGCGGACCAGCTCGCGGAACCTCGCGTAGTACACCTCCCCGTCGGACAGGCCCAGCTCACAGGCTGTGAGAACAGCCCGATGCGCGTCCCGAACCAAGCGAATCTCAAGGGGGGGGATGTAGCGATCGTTCCCGGCCTGCTGAAGTTCGTAGAGCAAGGCATCCACCCGCCTTCTCAGAGCCTTCTCCAGGCGATCGGGGATCCGCGGAGGCAACTCGGGCAAGTTCATCTGTGCCATGTGCTCGTCGGTGGCGTCCGAGACAGTCTGTGTGGGTGATCGCCTTGGGCGCGGGGAACTCTCGTCTCGGTTGCGACTCATGACACTGAGCTCCCTCTGCGCGCGAGCGGTGTCCCCCAGCTACAGGCCGCGGTCGACCTCAACTCGAACGTTGGGCACCAGGCACTCGACACCACGGCGACTGTGGTCCGGCAGCTGTAGCGACGAAGCCCTCTTCGTGCCAGAGCAGTCTATCTCTGAACAGCCTCTGTGGTTAGTCGTGTTTGCCGGTGGGGCACCCAGCGGAGCTGCTCACCTCGGGGGGACTTGCTGGGGCCAGGACGGGGACGAGCGGCGGCCCGAGAGATCGAGGCGACTTCTCATGGACCAGGTGTTGGGGTCTGGGCTCCGAGGCCCCCACCCGAGACCCAACGCCGGGGAGCCGCTCCCCCCACGATCACGCCACCATCGGGCAGCAGCGCGAAGGTGCCATTGGCGCTGGAAGGCCCAACGACGGCCGTCCTCTGCCAACCGTCGCCACTGGGTTGGTAGGTCGTCACCTCGCCATTGCCACCGGCGACGAGCCGACCCGCCCCGAAGTCAATCTTCTCTACCGCGTACTGCGTAGCCTGTTCTTCCACCAACTGGACCCGCCAGACGCCATCGCCCGCCCGGCGACCCACGCTGGGCCGATAGCGAGCCAGCTTCCCGTAGTTCTTGTGCCAACCATCTCCGAACAACAACTCGTCCTTGCCGTCTCCATCGATGTCCTGGGCCCCCACGGCACGCACACCACGGACCGTAGGTACCATCTCGAAGCTGCCGTCTTCTTGAAGGACACGAAGATCGCCATCCATGGATGCGTCCTCCCCGTAGAGTCGACCGACGGCCACCTCGGGGACACCATCACCATCGAAGTCTCCGGCGGCCCGAGCCATTCCCATGCGAAGCCGGTGGGACTCCAACCAGCGGGGCTCCGCACCCGAACGCGACAGCACCCCACCGCGAACGACGAAGCGCGACTCGAAGGCCGACAGATACACATCGAAGGTCCCGTCTGGCCTGGGCCAGGGAAACACTGCCGTGGCCTGATTTCGCGGCCCCCGATCCTTCCAGAGGGGCAAGACGATGGTGGAGGAGCCCTGCTGGTCCAGGAGAATCACCTCGAGCGGCGCCTTCGGAAAACCCCGGCCGATGCCGAACGCAGCCACGACCTCGTCCCGCCCGTCACCATCCAGGTCCGAGGCATGCCATGCCTGGAGGCGCCCCTCTGCAGTCATGCGGCCATGCAGGGACGGTGCGGGAGCACTGGTGGGCCACGTACCCCAGCGGACCTCGTTGCCCGATGCGACGAGAAGCTCTTGGGCCCCGTCTCCATCAAGATCAGCGACGAGCACCTGATCCGCAGACTCCAACGGGGGCAAGGTGGCTCCGGAGGAAGGCTTCCTCTCTGCGGATGAGGAAGATTCTGCCTCTTTGGACGACAGCTTTGGCTGCGGTTCGGCTACGTCACCCTTCTCCGAGTGAGGCTGATCACCAGCGGCGTCGGAGACGCTCTCGGTCTTGCACGAAGTGCCGAGACCAAGGACAAGGCCCAAGGCCAGGAGAAGAAACGTCAACCCCGAAGCACGACCTCTCAGGCCCGCTGGGCGCTTGGATGGTCCCTGACCGTCATCCTCTACAAAGGCAGGCAAGGCAATGCCGCTGACTCGTTCCCTGAGCGCGGCATGGAGGGCTAGGCCCACATCCTCGGGGACGTCGAAGTGGGCTACACCGCGGACCCGATCGAGGCGATGCAGGTAATAGGGCTTGATGCCACCGTCCACCAGCCCTTCACACAGGGCTGTTAGGACCTCCACATCGTCGTTCACGCCCTTCAACAGCACCGACTGATTCAGCACCGGCATGCCCGCTTCCGAAAACGCTCGACAAGCATCGATAGCGGCCGGGGCCAGCTCGCGGGGATGGTTGAAGTGGGTGACGATCCAAACCGACAGACGGGAGCTGCCCAGAGCCAGCAGTAGACTCTCCGTGACTCGCTGAGGCAACACCACGGGCATGCGGGTGTGCACCCGCAGGCGGCGAACGTGGGGAATGCCTGCGATCTTGGTCACGAGGCTTCCCAGCGCGGCATCCGTCAGGCTCAAGGGATCGCCGCCCGAGAGGATGACCTCGGCTATGGATGGATCATCAGCTACTACCTGCAAGGCGGCCTCAAGGGGCGCCCCACTGTCGCGTAGTTCGTCGTAGGGATAGTTGCGCCGAAAACAAAAACGGCAGTTGACCGCGCAGGTCCCGGTCGTCACCAACAAGGCCCTGCCCGGGTACTTGTGGACCAGTCCGGGCGCTGGGTGGTTGGTCGGGCTCAGATCGCCCACGGCATCGTCCCGGTAGCCCTTGGGCGGCGCCGCCAGTTCGAGCGGATTCGGGAGTATCTGCTTCAGAATCGGATCATCCGGATCGGTGGGATCAGCCAGACTGAGATAGTGCTCGGTCACGCGAAAGGGAAAGGCCTCGGCCGCATCCGCGATGCTGCTGAGCTGCTCGCTCCCATGGCCCAGCGATTGCCCCAAGCGGGCCGGATCACGCTCCACCTGTCTGAAGGCATCGCGCCAGTCGGCATCGCCGCGGCGAGACAACAGCCGTTTCCTTAGCGCTGGCTTCTGTGTATGGTCCGCGACCGAAGGTGCAGGTGCCAGGCAGTCGTCGCCGGTAGCCCCACGACGAAGAGAGGGAGTTAAGCCATGGGAATGTTGAGTCACACTGAGCTCCGCAAAGGTGTCAAAGTCGAGATCAATGGCGAGCCGGGAATCATCGTCTCATCGGATTTCGTCAAGCCGGGCAAAGGGCAGGCCTTCACGCGCATCAAGGTCCGGAGTTTCCTGACTGGCAATACATTGGAGCGCACGGTCAAGTCCAACGAGAAGATGGAGAAGGCCGACGTGGAGGAACGCAACTGCCAGTTCCTCTACAGCGACGGCGAGTTCTACCACTTCATGGACTCCACTTCTTACGAGCAGCTCCAGTTGCCCACGGATGCCCTCGGCAACGCCATCAAGTGGATGACCGAGAACCTCGAGTGTCGGATGCTCAGTTGGCGTGGCAAGGCCATCTCGGTAGAGGCCCCCAACTTCGTGGAGATGGAGATCACCGCGTGTGAGCCTGGCGTCAAAGGAGACACCGCCCAAGGAGCCACCAAGCCCGCGACCCTCTCCACGGGCGCCTCGGTCAACGTGCCCTTGTTCATCAACGAAGGTGAGTGGATCCGCATCGACACCCGCACGGGCGACTACATGGAGCGGGTGAAGAAGTAACCTGGACACCCGCCGCACACCCCCTCTAGTTCTCAGCGGCTACACCGTGTCCCACTCCCCTCCCCTACCCACAGAGGAAGACCTGGTTGTGCTGCGCACGCGTGCAGCTGCCCTGGCTCGGATCCGTGAATTCTTCAGCGCCCGGGGAAGCCTCGAGGTGGAGACTCCCGCGCTGGTGGCGAGTCCGGGGGTGGATGCGCACCTCGATGCAATCGAAGCGACACTTCGGCCCGGCGGCGTTCATGGAACAGCCGTCCGTCAGTGGCTGCGCACCAGCCCCGAGTACCACATGAAGCGGCTCCTGGCTGCCGGGTCGGGGTCCATATTCCAGCTGGGCAAGGCCTGGAGGGATGGAGAGGTCGGTGATCTCCACGAGCCCGAGTTCACCATGCTGGAGTGGTACAGCACGGGCCTGAACGACTGGGAGCTCATGAACGAGACCGAGGAGCTCGTCCGTGACCTGGCAGCGGAATTTGGAGGCGGACGACTTCGCACCTCAAGCATGGAGGCTGTTGCGGAACACGGCGGCCCCCCGTTTGATCGGATCACCTTCCGGTCTGCATTTCTGCAGCACACTGGACTGGATCCCGAGACAGCCGATCCCCGCAGCTTGGGTCGAATGCTGAGAGCCAGCGGCACCAAGCCACCCGGCCAAGCCACCCGGGAGGATCTGGTCGACTTGTTGCTTGGCTGCGTTGTCCAACCTCAACTGGGCCAGGGCGTTCCGGTCTTTGTGACGGACTGGCCCACGGACCGAGCCGGGCTGGCTCAGATCCGGCCGGGGCGCGACCCCGACAAGCTCCCCGCCGCCGCTCGCTTCGAGCTCTACGCCTGCGGCATCGAACTGTGCAATGGCTACCACGAGCTCACCGACGCTGCCGAACAACAGGCTCGGATCGACCACGAGAATCGCAGGCGGCTGGACGCACAAAAAGAGCCATACCCCATGGACGAGCACTTTCTGGATGCACTGAGAGCAGGCCTCCCCCAGTGCGCCGGCAATGCGCTCGGTGTGGACCGACTCCTCCTGCTCCTTCTTGGCCTGGAGCGACTCTCGCAGGTGCGCTGCTTCACCTTGGAGTCGTTGTGAGCTCCCCTTCAGAGGCTCGTCCCTCGCTACCGGCCACCCCACTTCGGATTCTTCACATTGGCATGGAGTTGGCCCCGTGGGCGTCGACCGGGGGCACATCGGAGGTCCTCGCCGAGCTCCCCGCTGCACAGAGTCGACAGGGCGACCGGGTCACAGTCGTTGTTCCCTTCCACGGCACGGGCAGTTGGCCTCGCCATGAGCTCCAGACGGTCGAAGGCGCCAATGCGGCACTCCGGCTGGGTGACCAGAGGATCCCGTTCAAGCTGGGTCGCCTTCGCCATCCTGCCGGCTTTGAGGTCATCACCGTACGCAGCGAGCTCTTTGAGCGGGGCGGGATCTACAACCACCCAGACACTGGGGTCCCGTTCGATGACTCGCTCCTGCGCGCCTCTGTCTTGTGTCACGCTGCGCTGTACTACGCCCTGACCGCCGGCGGGCGTTGGCAGGTCATTCATGGTCATGATGCCGAGGGGGCGCTGGCCTGCGCGCTGCTGGGCCGTCGCTTCCAACCCACTCCACTCCAGCATGCGCGCTCTGTCTTGACCCTCCACGACGTGGGCCGGCTTGGGCTACTCCAGCCCGACCAGTTTCAGTACACAGGAATGCCCACAGAGGATGCCGCACCCGGCGGCCCCTTCGAGCTCGACGGCCAACTCTCCACGCTCAAGGCCGGCCTCCTAGGCGCCGACTGGGTACACACCCTGTCCCCAACCTACGCCCGCGAGCTCAGGAACGACCCTGCCATCGGCGGGCCACTCCACGACGTCTTCAGGTCGCGGGGAGAGCGTGTCGTGGGCGTCGTCGGGGGCCTGGACCTGAGCGGGTGGAATCCGAGCACCGATCCCTACCTGGCGGCCTCCTTCGACATCAACGACCTCTCCGGGCGCGACATTTGCCGCGAAGACCTCGAGTCGCTTGCGCAGCTCAAGACGGTGGAAGCCCCCGAGCCACGACCGGTCATCGTCGGGGTCATTGGACGCCTTCTCAGGCGGCGTGGCATGGACCTCCTGGCTGACGCCATCCCCAGGCTCATTGGCGATGGGTTTTTCTTTGTAGTTCAGGCAGATGGAGATCCAGATCTAGAGTCTAGCTTTACATCGATAGCCGCTCGCTATCCGGGTCGCGTACACGTACGTATCGGCTGGGAGCCTGAGACCGCGCGACAGGTGCTGGCGGGCGCTGACCTCTACTGCATGCCGAGTCGCTACGAGCCCAACGGCATGGCCCAGCAGTACGCCATGCGGTATGCAGCGCTGCCGGTAGTGCGGCGCACCGGCAGCCTCGCAGACACCGTCCCCGACGACGTGGGCATTCTCTTCGATGAGATGACTACAGAGTCGCTGTGTGCGGCGCTGCGCGAGGGGGGCGCCGCTGTCCGCGACGAAGAGGAACGCCGGAGTCGACAGCTCAAGGCAATGAGTCTCGGCACCACCTGGGACCAGTCGGCAGCCATGATCCGCGACCAGCTCTACCTCGAGGGTCGCTGACGCCCCAAGGACACCTTCCGTAACACACATATACGCGCGCGGGCGGCGCGGGCATATACGTGTTGCGATTGACAGACGGTTCCGGCCTGCGTAGCTTCCCGGTTCGCGCCTGAGGAGCTGGATATGACCCGTGGTTTTTTCGGCAGCATGTTCGGCATTCTCGTCGTCGTGCTGCTGCTACTCGCTACCTTGTTCAACATCTGGCAGTCCGATCGCATGGAGCGGCGCCAGCTTGAGTTCAACCACCGCCTGGACGCGCTAGAAGACGCAGCAGAGGCTGGAGCACTTTCTGCCCAGTCCGGCTCTACGACCGCAGCCCCCAGCGGCGGGATCTGGGGGGTACCCGAGCCCGCATACATCACCGCGGCGCTGCAAGATTCGGACAACAGTCTCAAGCGGGACCCCACCAGTTGGCTTCCACCCGATGCCCAACAAGGTGGAACCCTGCTGATGCGCCTGGGCCAGGACCCCAAGGGCCTCAACTACCTGGCCCACAATGCCGCAGACATCAGCAAGATTCAGAAATACAACACCATGTTGCTTGTCAGCCGGCACCTCAAGGATCCGGCGAAGTACGGCCCCGAGCTGGCCTACCACCTGAAGGTAGAGGACGACCACACGAGCTACACCTTCAAGCTTCGACAAGACGTCTACTGGCACGAGCCTGCGGTCGACTTCACGACGGGGCGCTTCGACTGGCTCAAGGGCCAGCACCAGGTAACGGCGCACGACATGGTCTTCGCCATGGACATGACCACCAACGATCAGGTGTCGGGCGCAGCTCCTGCACGGTCGTACCTCACCGACCTGCTGGACTACGAGGCCCTGGATGACTTCACATTCCGCATTCGGTTCAAGAAGAAGCTCTACTCCACGTGGTCGACGATCATTCCGGGCATCTACCCCGTACCGGAGTTCCTTTACGCACATGACGAAGATGGGCAGCGCTACGCGGACGAGATCATCGGGGCTCGTTTCCAGGACCACTGGTACAACCCCAACGGCATCGGCAATGGACCCTACCGCTTCGTACGCTACGAGCCCGGAGTCGCCATCGAGATGGAGCGGGCTCCCCGGTTCCCGCTGGGGGGCAACGCCCACGACAAGATCCTCTTTCAGATCCTGAAGGACCAGACCAGCTGGGCCCGCAAGCTTCGCACGAAGGAGCTCCATGCCACCTACCTGCAGCCTGCGCAGATCCGTTCTGAGGTCATCGAAGGAACCGAAGGCTCACCCTTTCTTGATGGGACAATCCAGAGCGGCGAGTACTGGACGCACAGCTACTTCTACATCGGTTGGAATGCCGACAAGCCGTGGTTCGGTGACAAGCGAGTGCGCAAAGCCATGTCGCACGCCTTCAACGCCGATGGACTGCTGGAAGATGTGTTCATGGGCCTGGGCGAGCGCTGCACGGGGCCCATGCCCACCTTCCTGCCCTTTTATGACAAGAGCCTTCCCCCCATCCCCTTCGACCTAAACGAGGCAGCCAGACTGCTCGACGAAGCCGGCTGGGTAGACACCAACGGCAATGGCCTGCGGGACAAGAAAGTGAACGACCGGCAGGTGGAGTTCGACTTCACACTCGTGGTGTACGGCAGCTCTGACGAGTACGTAACCCTGGGCAACATCTACAAGGAAGACCTCGCCCAGATCGGGATCAAGATGAATGTCCAGCCGCTCGACTGGGCCGTGCTCCTAAAGCGGGTGGATGACCGGGAGTTCGATGCCATCACATTGGCCTGGGTCTCCGGCCCAGATGTGGACTTTCATCAGATCTGGCACTCCAGCCAAGCCGATGTGCCCAAGGGCAGCAACCGGGTTGGCTTCCGCAATGAGGAGGCCGATCGACTCATCACCGAGCTCCGGGAAGAGTTTGAGTATCGGGAGAGGATCCGCATCGCGAACGAGTTCCATCAGTTGCTCTACGAAGAGCAGCCGTACACCTTCTTCTACACCCGGAAGCGCAAGTACTTCTGGCAATCCAACCTAAAGAACGTGTGGTTCCAAATGACTCGCCCCTATCCCAATCCACGCGCCTGGTATTTGACCGAGCCCGCCGCAGGCTAAGCGGGTTCGACAGAGGGGATTCCAGCGTTGATTCGCTACATCATCAAGCGGGTCCTGATGATGGTCCCAACGTTCTTTGCCATCAGCTTGGTGATCTTTCTCGTTCTGAACTTTGCGCCAGGCACCCCAGGGGCCAGCTTGATGGGCGCGGGAGAGGCGGGCCAAGACGCGCAGCAAAACGACCAACAGCGAGAGAGCTATCGGATCTTCAAGGAGCAGTTCAACCTAGATAAGCCGAT
>MDTE01065828.1_pt1 | contig 22022 bp, 15 predicted proteins | sample 811231 | NCBI WGS metagenome assembly MDTE01 (sample SAMN05326651, study PRJNA326480) | marine metagenome | isolation source: seawater | place: Indian Ocean: Red Sea | collected 2010 | reverse complement strand
TTCCTGTAGGCGAGAACGAGGGTCGCGGGCCTGGAGAACCAGCTCTTGTGGCGATCCGAAGGCTTCGTGAAACCAATTTTGAATCAGATCGGATGTGGCCTGGTAGCCCGCATCCAGATAGATGGCGGCGATCAGAGCTTCAAAGGTGTCCGAGAGGAGAGAGTCCTTATCACGGCCTCCCGAAGACTCCTCACCACGTCCAAGAAGAAGAAATTCGCCGAGCGCAAAGCTACGTGCAAGTTTCGCCAGGCTTTCTTCTTTTACCAGCCGGGATTTTGTTGCGGTAAGGGGACCTTCTTCGCTGTCTGGTAAGGTCTGATATAGCCAGGTAGAGACGATAAGCTCCAACACGGCATCTCCCAGGAATTCCATGCGTTCATTATCATCGGAGATACCGGGATGTTCGTTGGTATACGAGCGATGAATGAGTGCCAGGCGCAGAAGTTCCGTTGCGGAAAATTGGTAGCCTATCCGCTCCTGTAGTTCGTCTAAAGGACGTGGATGGTCTGGAAATTCGGATTCAGACATGGCTTCCGTGTTCGGTATCGGAGGGTGAAGAATCACTGGCCGATTGAAAGGGTTCTGCATCCGACGCGCATTGTATCCAACCTCCACCGAGTACTGTGTCTTCCTGATACAGGACGACCGCTTGTCCGGGAGCTACTGCAAAGATCGGCGCATCGAAAGCCAGCTCCAACGTATTGTTGGTGGCGTGCCGTACGACGGCAGGTACTCCGGGGTGACGGTGTCGAATACGAGCGATGACATGCGTGCCGGGAGCGGCGGGCTCACCAAACCAATTGCAGTCATCCGCGATTAATCCCGCGCTTCCTACCTGGTTTCGTTGGGCAACAGTGACTGCGCCAGTTTCCGGATCGATGTTCTTTACATAGCTTGGTTCGGGAAAGGACACGCCAAGGCCTTTTCGTTGTCCAACCGTAAACTGGTGTATTCCGGTATGAGTACCGAGCAAGGTTCCGTTTACGTCGAGCATGGGGCCGCTCTTGGGAGGCTCAAACCCCATTCTCTCGGCATGTTTTTCCACAAAGCCAGACGGACCGTCGGCACCGATGAAGCAGGTTTCCATGCTCTCTGCTTTTTCGGCTACAGGGAGTTGAGCGGCCAATGCTAATTCACGAACGTCGGCTTTGGTTTTATCGCCCAACGGAAACAGGATATTGTCCAGCGCATTGGCTTGTATACCGTAAAGGAAGTAGCTCTGATCTTTCTTCGGGTCCACACCACGTAGCAACCTTGTGGGCGTGCCCGGTTCTCTCTGTATACGGGCAAAATGACCGGTGGCCAGCCACTTGGCTCCAAGTGCACGCGTACGTTGTAAAAGGGTGTCGAACTTCACGAAGGTATTGCAGCGGACACATGGCGATGGCGTTCGGCCAGAGAGGTAATCGCGGACATAGGGTTCCACGACGAGCTCTACAAACTCGGATTCATGGCTGATTACATAATGAGGGATGCCCAGGTGCTCGGCCACTCGACGGGCATCATAGGTGTCGTCCAGGGCGCAACAGGAGCGACGCCGACCATTATTGGGATCGAGTCCCTGGTCGTATAGCTGCATTGTAATACCGATGACTTCGTAACCGGCTTCTTTCATCAACAGGGCGCAGACGCTGGAGTCAACACCTCCGCTCATCGCGACAACAACTCGCTCAGCCATGGTGACCCTCCGCAAGAGGTTGGTTATTGGTATGGATTGGAACCGTTGGATCGGCCATTCGTACGGTTTGTACGATACCTGGTAGCACCGAAAGAACCGCGTCAATATCCGCGCGTTCTGTTTCGTGGCTCAAAGAGAAGCGGATAGCTGCGCGTGCTCTCTCCGGTGCCAGCCCCATAGCGACAAGCACATGGCTTGGCTCGAGGCTACCGGCAGTACAGGCGCTACCACTGCTTACGGAAATTCCTGCAAGGTCCAGGGAGATTAACAGGGTCTCGCCCTCGGTATTGTCGAAGCTCACATTCAGTGTGTTTGGAAGGGAGGGGACGCTTCCCTCGCCACCGTTTCGATGTACGCCAGAGACTCCCTGCTTGATTCCATCCCAGAGTATATTTCGCAATTCTTCGGTCCGCTTTTGGCTGGCGAGTCCTGGGCCTGTAGCCCATTCGACTGCTGCACCAAAGCCGCTAATCAGCGCCACGGCTTCGGTTCCTGCACGACGTTCTCGTTCCTGGTGGCCACCGACGAGGAATGGGTTGAGGCGAAGGCCTGCCCGTAGATATAGGGCGCCGATGCCTTTCGGACCGTGCACTTTGTGGCCGCTGATAGAAGCGCTACTGACTCCAAGTTCGTCCAGATTCAGATCGACCTTTCCGACCAGTTGTACGCAATCACAATGCAGGTGAATGTCCTGTCCCTGGAGCGCTTGCGCTACTTCCGCGACGGGATAGATATTCCCGATCTCGTTGTTGGCGCCCATCATGACCACCAGACATGTCTCAGGTGTAATGGCTCCAAGAACCTGTGATGCCTCGATTTGCCCATTCGCGTCGGGTTCGAGCCAGGAACATTCGATGGCGCCCGCTTCATGCATCTTCTCGACGGGTCCGATGGCGGATGGATGTTCGGTACGGCTGATCACCACATGATTTTTTCCCGCAGCTCGACCCGCTTCAATCGCGCTCAGGATGGCAGTGTTGTTCGCTTCCGTAGCTCCCGAGGTAAATAGTAGCTCTTCGGGGCGCACCCCCAGACCAGCCGCTATCTTTGCGCGTGCCGTTTCTACAGCGGCTCGCGCTCGTTGCCCGTCTTCATGAACGCTCGAGGCATTCGCCCAGACGTTGTCATAGATATCCATCATCACGGCGCGGACCTCCGGTCGCAGTGATGTGGTAGCGTTGGCGTCTAAGTAAATTCGTTTCATGAATGAATTCAATAATTCGAGGCCACGCGCTTATAGGCCATCTTTCCGTTAGAAAACAAGGCATAGGAACACAATCCAACCAAAATTGGAGTCCATAACGCGTCGCCGTGCACCTCTCGGCGAGGACGAATCCTATTTCTTCTTACCGCCTTTGGAAGTCTTCTTCGAGGTGTTGGGCTTCTTTTTGGCGGTCGCTGTTTTCTTGGTTTCTTTGGCGGCCTTGGCCTGGGCCTTCTCCTGGGCTTTCTTCTCTTTCTCCTGGTTTGCCAGGGCCCTTGCCTTGAGGTTGGCGACCTCTTGCCTCTTTTTCGCCTGCTCAGCCATTTTCTTGGCTTTCTCGTCCATATCCCCGTCTTTCAGGGCGGCACCATCGAGGACCAGGGGGCTGACCTCCTGGTCGACTCCTTCGACCCAGGCGGAGTCATCTTTGAGCTCATCGGCGGTCGGTGGTGTGTCCAGGCTGTCTTCCAGTAGGCCAAGAGAAGGGTCGAGAATGCGGGTCTGGCCTTCCTTGTTTTTCAGGTCTGCCATATGGGCATGAAAGGACTCGGAGTCCAGATCCAGAACGTCTATATCTACCATTGGATAGGTGGTGTACTCGTCGATATCAGCCATCGTAAACCGACCTCGCCAGGACATCGTCACCCAGTCTTCGTCTGTATGAATCATGAGTGTATCCAATGTTACGTCCATTGGTTCGCTTCCAAGACCACGGTTTACGAGTACTTTCGGTTGCTTGTCTGGGAGATCGAAAAGGATGGGGCCATCATGGCTGACGCCTTCAATGCGTACGGATTCTGTGCCATTCAAATTGGCGATTTGTTGGTCGTCCGGTGCACAGTTATGCATGCGGGCATCAAAGCGAGGGGGTTCTATATCTGCCAGCGCAATAATCGCATTTTGCTGGTCGGGATCGTTCGGATCCATATTCAGGATCATGTCGTCCATCTTCTCCCGAATTGCTGCTTGTCCCTCTTCATCGAGACCAACTCGGCTTGCACGGGGAAACCAGGATACGGGGATAGGCCCGAAACCTGCGGGGAACGGCACGCTATCGATCTTCTGGATATTGACGGGTACGTCGGTAGGAAGCAGCGGGCGGTTCGGATCTTCGATCTGCGGCAGTTGTAATGCCGAAAGAATATCTTTGTCGTAACAAACAGCATATCCGAGCCCCAATGGGTTGTTGGGACAGGGAAGCAGTGGATAGGGGGAATCCTCTTCGTCTACTTTCGGTTTGGGCGCATCGGGGGCAAAATCACCTTCCCACCCTTCGTCTACGAGTCGTTGTTCTACGAGTTTTGCTGGATCGAGGACCCTCGTGCTTCCGGCGGCTCCAGATCGTCCACCGGGTCCACCCCCCTCTTCGATCGCCTCATCTTTCGCCATGATGGGGATCCCAGCGTCGTCGGCCCGTAGATGCTCATCATCCAGGAGGACGTCATCACTACCGCGGCCTTCTTTGACGCGGCGTACGGAGGTGTCCTCTTCGACAGGGCGGTCCTCCGCCTCTTCCCACCAGTCTTCCTTATTCAAGGCGGCAGCCACTTCCGGATCCATATCGGGGCCACCAGGCGAAGCATCATCGGCAGCCAACTGGTCCTGCAATGCAGCGCTTTTTTCGACCGCGCTATCGTATAGAGCTTTATCGGTTGGAATGTACCGGCTCTTTCCGCCGAACGAGGATTCGTAACGTAGGGGTAGCTCTTTGATAGCGGTCGGTTCCGAGAATTGTGGATGTTGATACTTGCGACTCTTTCCGCGCCCTTTGGGAGGTACGTAAATACAGGACCTTGGTCCGGTTACATCCAGAGTCTTTGACCATTCCCCCACTTGTAAAACGACCTGCCACCGTTTTCTGGCTCGTTTTCCTGTGACTCGCGCCGTGCCGTGCATCAAGATGTCGACATTGGGTTTGAGAGGTACGATATCCGCAGGAAACTGAACGGATGAGCTCTGTGGATCGTCCCCTTCGAAAAAGCTGTCCACATAGTTCAGGTCGATGGGATCCGACCAGTCTTCGCAGGTTCCGTCGGTGTGGTTGATGGCGAATCGGCGTGTAAGAACGACACAGAGATACGCCTGTCCGGAGACTTCGGACGGAAACGACGTAACGGTATATCCTGCTTTTACTTCCATAGTCTGACCGGTCAGAGTCTATGCAGGGGCACACAAAATGTCATCTGCGTCGCAGCGACGAGTGCAAAAGTACCATCAAGCTTGTGTTCGAGGTGCTTCTCAGAGTATCCAATTCCTATGAAGCTTGGTCCGTATCATGTCCACCCCATCCTGACGGGATTCTTTGCCCTGGATGGGGGAGCTATGTTTGGCGTTGTTCCGCACCCGGTCTGGTCAAAGAAGCATCCACCCGATGAGCTGGGGCGAATTCGGCTGGCTCTACGTGCGATGCTGATACAGGGGAAGGAGCGCATCATTCTCGTGGATACCGGGGTGGGGCAGAAATGGTCTGACAAGCTCGCGGCTCGCTATGGTATCGACCTACAGGCACAGCGGTTAGAGCAAGAATTGGCGAGCCACGGTATCTCCCCAGAGGATGTTACCGACGTCATCTTGACCCATCTCCATTTTGATCATGCGGGTGGGGTAACCAAACGTGCCGATGATGGTGGTTCCTGTCCCACCTTTCCCAACGCTCGTCATTATCTTCAGCGCCGTAACCTCGAAGCGGCCCAAAACCCCAATGGTCGAGAGCGGGCATCCTATCTGGAAGAGAATTACGCCCCACTGGAACAAGCGGGTCTTCTTACGATTCTGGACGGTCCCTGTGAGCTTTTTCCTGGCATAGAACTATTCATGAGTGATGGGCACACCACGGGCCAGCAACTTGTTCTGGTACGGGGTGAGGAAGGTGATGAACTAGGAGGCCTGCTCTACTGTGGTGACGTGATTCCGACCCGAAGCCATGTTCCTGTAGCCTGGCATATGGGTTACGATGTCCGACCTCTGGTGATCATGGACGAGAAAGAGCATCTCTTAGAGCGAGCCACTACCGAAAATTGGGGACTCTTCTACGAGCACGATCCACATATGAGCGCGACCCGGGTTTATTCGACGGAGCGCGGCTATACAGCCGGTGAGGAGCTTTTATTTTCGGCGATAGTTTAGTTAGCCCACGATTACATCTTCGCTGGCCACAACCAGGACACCTTTTCCGCCGCAATGGGTTGTAAGATCCCCCATGCGGTGTGCCCCAAGACCGTTGATGAAAACGGTGCCACTGCAACCCGTAGCTACCCATTTATTGGGTCCACAACAGGAGCCATGGACACCTGGATCACCCGTTCGTAACGCGGCCATTCCGTTAACTTCGACGTCAGGAGAACCCGACACAGCAGGGCCGATAACCGAGTGAGTACAGGCGAGACAGCCGTGACCATCGGCGGGGCAATGTGCGCTATCTCCAAGTCGTCCTTGTCCAGGCATATGTTCTTTTCCTACGTCACGAGATGATGGTGTGGACTATACCAGTTTTCTGGTCCATGGGGTACCGTGTCCCCAGTCCAAAACCCTTATAGAGCAAAACTCATTCCATCTAGCTCTTGGGCACGCAGAGAAGTTCTGATAAGGTCAGAATCCCGATTGTTGAGGAGAGACCCATTTCCGAACAGATTTTTGGACGCACCCTGGGGTTGAAACCAGCGGAGTTGAAGGCCTTGAAGCGCCTTCGTACGCGGAAAACGAATCCTTCTGACGTGGTGGGGCTTCCTTTGGCCCGCAACCTGGCCAGTTTGTCTCGGGATTTGAATCGACGGATTGGTGTACTCCTGGACCGACGGGGTCGTGTTACCCATATATCCGTTGGTGACGCCACCAGAATCTGGGTTCCAGAGTTTGGTCGTGTCCGTGCGGGAAAGGGGCGTCTGCGTGGCCTTCGATGGGTTGTGACTTATCTCCGGGGTGAACCACTCACTCGTGATGACATCACCGACCTTGTTCGTCTTCGGTTTGATCTGATTGCCTCTATCGAGGCGTGTGACGATGGCCTACCTGGTCTTGTCCATATGGCCCATGTGGCGCCGTATGGGAAGGGTACAGAGACACGGGTTGATCCCTGTTCTATCCACGATCTCGATATGGACTTCTCGGCCTGGGTCGCGGAGCTTGAGGCGGATTTGGCGCAGTCGATGCCCGTTGGTACGGAGCATAGGGCCGGAGGACCACGAGCGATCTTGGCGTATGTTGACGTGCCAGGCGAGCTGAGCGCCAAAACAGTTATGCCCGAGTTACGGGAATTGGCTCGTACCGCTGGGCTTCAAGTGGTGGCGGAAGAGGTGCAGCGACGAAAGGCTGTAGACCATCGATATGTTTTTGGAAGTGGGCGTATCCAGGAATTGAATCTTCGCGCTCTGCAGATGGACGCGGAGATCATTGTTTTTGGTCGTGAGCTGAGCTCTACACAGATGCGCTCGATGAGCACCGTAACAGAATTAAAAGTCATCGATCGTACGCAGTTGATACTCGACATCTTTGCGCAACACGCGAAGACTCGTGAAGGTAAGCTGCAGGTCGAATTGGCCCAACTCAAATATCTGCTGCCCCGGTTGACCGGTCGCCGCGACGCGTTGAGCCGGCTTGCTGGTGGAATTGGAGGACGAGGTCCTGGTGAAACCCAGTTGGAGATCGACCGACGTCGTGCCAAGGACCGCATCAACCTCTTGGACAAAAAGATAAACCATTTATCTCGTCAGCGTGAGACACGTCGTCGACAGCGTCGTAAGAATGCAGTCCCCGTGGTGGGTATCGTTGGCTACACCAACGCGGGGAAATCGACCCTGCTGAATGCATTAACGGGTTCCGATGTCGTAGCCGAGGATAAGTTGTTTGCGACGCTAGACCCGACCACTCGGCGACTTCGGTTCCCAGAAGAACGAGAAATCGTTCTCGCGGATACGGTGGGTTTCATTCGCGAATTACCACCCGATCTGGCGAAGGCTTTTCGTGCCACATTGGAAGAGCTTGGTGACGCCGATCTACTGCTACATGTTGTCGACATCTCCGATCCGGCGGTCGTTGAACAAATGGAAGCGGTCATGGACACCTTAAAGTCCTTAGAACTTGGCGAGATACCCTCGGTAATTGTTCTAAACAAGACGGACCGCTCTCATGACGAAGAGCTACGATCGGCTCTAGAGGTACAGTGGAGCGCAGTCAGTATGTCCGCGATGGATCGGGGTACCCTGGCGCCATTAGTCGGTCGGTTAAGCCTGGCACTATTTGGTTTTGATGCGGATGTAGAGCGGGTTTTACCACCCAGAAAGCTGTCGAAGCCTCGACCCTCTGCAGAGTGGAGTCCACTGGACCCGTAAGCGTCGGTCTACTTTTTGGTTACCAAGCGAACGCTGTCACCTTTGGTCTCCACCTCAAAACTCGGTGCTTTCTCACCTCGTTTGGCGTTGGCTTCCCGTTGTTTCTCCAGGGAACCCTGAAAGGCCGCATAGGACGGAATACGATCCGCGGCTCCAATCGCGCGAGTCGCCATCACAAAATCTTTATACAGCTTTCGATCCTCTGCTGGATCTGCGGGCGTCTTCTGTTTCGCCTTTGGTTTCTCTTTTCGTTTGGGCTTTTCTTGTGCCTTGTCTGGCGTTGCAGGAGGAGGCGGGGGAGCGATTCGGTATCCTCCCTGCTCCTGGATTCGGTCCATTCGTTGCCAGTAGGAGCGCAGAACAGAAAGTCGTTGAATCAAATTCTGAAAGCTGAATTTCACCCGGGCCGGTGCACCATTGGGTACCGAGAAACGCCGGATTTCTCGCTCGAGTGCCATGCGTTCACGACCCGGAGCGCGAGTATCTACACCACGATAGTGGCGCTCAAATGCAGCACGAAGCTTCTCCAGGTCTTCGGATAATTTTCGGATTGTATCTTCCCACTCTCGTACGCGAGCGCGCATGCCTTCGCCCGAATCTTTCAATTCCTCGCCGGTCCAGCTGGTGGCGATTCCTTTGAGACTACGAGAATCCGCGCGGCTTATGCGTTGGGTGTTGGCGCGTCCACGCTGATTTTTTGGAGGAGTGGGCATAGGGACATCTTACCAGGCTTTTCCTTCCTGATAAATCTTGTCAGTCCGGTGAATAGCCGAGGGACGGGGCCAGCCATTGTTCAGCCTCTGCCACGGAAACCTTCTTTCTAGCGGCGTAATCGGCCACTTGGTCTCTAGCAATGGGACCAAGCCCGAAGTAGCGAGCCTGCGGGTGGGCGAAATACCATCCTGCAACGGAAGCCGCCGGGGCGATCGCGTAGGACTCTGTGAGTTGGCTACCTGTCACCTTCTCCACATTGAGAAGATCCCATAAGTCTGGCTTGGATGTGTGGTCTGGACAGGCAGGATAGCCGGGTGCGGGGCGAATCCCCTGGTATTTTTCTCGAATCCGTTCGTCATTTGAGAGGTCTTCTTCCGGTGCGTATGCCCAAACCTCACGCCGGAGGTATTCGTGTAAGCGCTCCGCAAAGGCCTCCGCGAGACGATCGGCTAAAGCCTTTACCATGATCGCGGAGTAGTCATCGTTCGAGTCGAGAAATGCCTTCTCCAGCTCTTCCACTCCGAAGATGCTGACAGCAAAAGCTCCTATATGATCCTGGATAGTAGTGTCGGGGGCAACGAAGTCCGCTAACGCCATATTGGCTCGACCAGCTGGCTGCTTTCGCTGTTGTCGGAGGGTATGGAGAACGACGGTCTCTGGCGTATCAGCCTGGGGTTGCAAGACGATATCGTCACCAACTCGATGTGCGGGAAAGATGCCGAGGACTCCCTGCGCGTTCAGCCCACCGGTTTCGATGATTTGATCCAGGAGACGGTTGGCATCTTCATATAGGCTCCGAGCTTGCTCTCCTTTGGTCTCGTCATCCAGAATTTCTGGGAAGTGGCCCGGGACTTGCCAGGTGGCAAAGAACGGTGTCCAGTCAATGTAGGGAACGAGATCTTGTACGGGATAATCGGATAGCACCTCGATTCCGACGCGCTGGGGGTGGACAACGGTCTTGTCGGAGAAATCCAATTGGAGTCCGTTTGCACGTGCTTGTTCGAGGGGAATTAGCTTGGCGTCTCCTTTTGCTTCATGGCGCGAGCGAATGACGTCATATTCTTTTTCGACCTTATCTGCGAAGGCCTCAACAGCGGTTTCATTGCATAGGGTAAGAGCTGTTGGAGCGGCCCGCGATGCGTCGCTAACATGAACCACGCAGCCCGGGTAGGCTGGGTCTATCTTTACAGCCGTATGTTTTTTCGAGGTAGTTGCACCGCCGATCATGACGGGGAGATTGAGACCAAGACGCTCCATCTCTTGGGCGATATGTACCATTTCGCGAAGGGAGGGAGTGATTAATCCGCTTAATCCAATGGCGTCGACTTTCTGGTCTACTGCTTCCTGAAGGATTTTGGCGCAGGGAACCATGACCCCAAGATCAATGACTTCGATATTATTACACTCAAGAACGACCCCTACGATGTTCTTGCCGATATCGTGTACATCACCTTTGACTGTGGCCATTAATACGCGACCAGCACGACTCGGCTCGGCGGATTGCGCTTGTTCTTCCTTCATATAGGGGGTCAACCAGGCCACTGCGGTCTTCATGACACGAGCGCTCTTTACGACCTGCGGTAAGAACATTTGTCCTGAGCCGAACAGATCGCCAACTCGGTCCATACCAGCCATTAGTGGGCCCTCGATAACGAAGATTGGGCGACCGTGTTTTTTTAGCGCTTCTTCTGTGTCCTGTTCGATGAACTCCACAAGACCATGTACGAGCGCGTGCTTGATCCGTGCGTCCACATCTTCCTTCCGCCAGGCTCGTTCTACTTGTCGAGTCTGCTTTGTGTCGGCGGTCGTCTGGGCCAGGGATATGAGAGCTTCCGTTGCGTCCTCTGTCCGATTCAATACGACGTCTTCGACCCTTTCGCGCAACGTTGGGTCGATTTGATCGTAGACTGCCAGCTGTCCCGCGTTGACGATTCCCATCTCCATACCAGCGGAAATTGCGTGGTAGAGGAATACGGAATGCATGGCTTCTCGGACGGTATTATTACCTCGAAACGAGAAGGAGACGTTACTCACACCACCCGATACATGGGCGTGCGGTAGGGTTTGGCGGATCTGTCGAGTCGCTTCGATGAAGTCTACGCCATAGTTGTTGTGCTCATCGATACCAGTGGCAACCGTCAAGATATTCGGATCGAAGATGATGTCTTCGGCCGGGAAACCCTCTTCGTCTACGAGGATTCGGTAGGCTCGGGTACAGATCTCTACCTTTCGATCTGTAGTGACCGCCTGTCCTTCTTCATCGAAGGCCATGACTACGACAGCAGCACCGTATTTCTGAATTAAGCGGGCTTTTTCGCGAAAATCCTCCTCCCCCTCCTTAAGGCTGATGGAGTTCACGATACCTTTACCCTGAATACATTGTAGGCCGGCCTCGATTACATCCCAATCCGAGGAGTCGATCATGATCGGTACCCGCGCGACGTCGGGTTCGGAGGCAACGATATTCAGGAATCGTTTCATCGCCTCGGGACCATCGAGAAGCCCCTCGTCCATATTTACATCGACGATCTGGGCACCGTTTTCGACTTGTTGGCGTGCAACGGACACCGCGGTTTCATAATCACCCTCCAGGATCAGTTTCCGAAATCGTGCTGAGCCCGAGATGTTGGTTCGCTCACCCACATTGACGAAGTTGGTATCCTCGTGAAGCTCGAAGCGTTCCAGGCCGGAGAGAGTGAGTCGCTTGGGGAATTCTGGTGTGGAGCGAGGCCTAAAATCTTTCAGAGCATCAGCCAGTGCCCGAATATGATCGGGGCTGGTACCACAGCACCCTCCTACGAGATTTACGAATCCAGCTTCCGCGAAGCTTGCCAGGGTCTCTGCAAGCTGTTCCGGGGTTTCGTCGTAGCCACCAAACTCATTGGGTAGCCCCGCGTTGGGGTGACAGGAGATATGACATGGGGCGACCTGTGCGAGCTCTTCGATATGAGGTCGCATATCCTGGGCACCAAGAGCACAATTCAAGCCGACGCTTAAGAGGTTCGCGTGAGAAATGGAAACCCAGAAGGCCTCAGGGGTCTGGCCCGAAAGCGTTCGTCCGCTGGCGTCCGTGATCGTCCCTGACACCATAAGAGGCACAAAGGATTCTTGCTTCGCCCTCTCAATTTCGACCGCATAAAGTGCGGCTTTGGCGTTCAATGTGTCGAACACCGTCTCGATCATGAGGATATCGGCCCCTCCGTCGAGGAGACCGCGAGCCTGGGTGGTATAACAGTCTACAAGCTCCGCCCAATCCACATTGCGTGAGCCAGGATCGTTTACGTCCGATGATAAGGAGGCAGTCCGATTGGTTGGTCCCAGCACGCCGACCGCGAATCTGGGTCGCTCTTGTGTTGACGCTTCTTGCGCGGCTATTTTTGCGAGACGGGCTGCTTCGACATTCAGTTCGTAGGCAAGATCGACCAGATCATAATCCGCGAGAGAGATCGCGTTGGCGTTAAATGAATTCGTTTCGATCAGGTCGGCGCCTGCCGCCAGATATTGCCGGTGTATATCGAGAATGATGTCCGGCCGGGTCAGGCATAGAAGGTCATTATTGCCCTGGAGCTCACTTGAATGATTGGTGAACCGGTCTCCGCGGAAATCAGCTTCCGTGAGTTCATGACCCTGGATCACGGTGCCCATAGCGCCATCCAGCAACAAGATACGTTGCGCAAGAAGCGGTTGTATGGGGTGTGTCGGTGAGGTCATAGAAGAATCTCATGCGGTGGATTAGCGCTTGAGTCAAGCAAATCAACGTTGATTTGGCGAGCTTGAATCTCTATGAGCTTGACCGGGTTTTCAGTTTGGGTGATTCAAAGGGTATGCGAATTGCTCATGTCACAGATATTCATGTTCTGGTGCCGCCTCGGTTATCACAGCTATTTGGTAAGCGCTTACTGGGTACGTTGAACCTTTACGTTTTTGGTCGTAAGAGTCATTTCTCAGAGGCAGCGCAGGAGGCCCTCGTGCGTGATGTGATGGCGTGTGAGCCAGACGCTCTGATCTGTACCGGTGACCTTACCGCCCAGGCTACACCCGAGGAATTTCGTGCAGCCTTTGAATTGTTGCAGCCTCTATTCCAACGACAGCCGACGGTGTTGATTCCTGGCAACCATGACACCTACACCCTCTCGGCCTGGAAGGGATTGCTCATAGAGAAAGATTTTTCTTCCTGGTTGGGCACGGGGGATTGGCCTCGTACACATATTCTTAGTCCGGACCTATCCGTTGTTTGCGTTGATGTATGTCGTGCTCATGTGTTGTCGACGGGTCGAGTCGATGAGGCCCAGCTGCGGGAATTAGATGTGGTCTTACGAAAAGAGGCCGAGGCGGGACGCAAGGTGATCATAGCCATGCATTATCCGTTACGAGACCGGCATGGAAACCCCTACGGAGCGAAGACCCATAACATCGATAATGGTCCTGATATAGAGAACTGCCTCTCTGCCTATGGAGAGACCATTATAGCGATGGTGCATGGTCATGTTCACCATGGGTACCAGACGATGGTACCAACCCAGTTTGGTTCCTTCCCGAGCTTAAACCCTGGTGCTTCCGGCTACGCCCATCTTCCGAAACTAAAACGCACGGGGCATTTCAGTGTCTATACGGTGGAATCGGATTCGATATCCGTGGAACGCTATGCCTTCGACGGGACGAGCTTCGTGCCTGAGGACGGTGGCGCGTATGCTACCGGCCGATAAATCAGCTAGCGGGCCCCATTGCGCTGGTTACTATCGTAGTGACTTCGTCGATGTCCCGCAGTTCGGAGAGGAATTCGTCCGTAGGAGAGACCTGGTATTTCCCATCCAGCTTCAAGGCGATGCGGCCGGATCCTTCGAGTCGTAGACTAGCATAAACAGGGACTGGCCCCGGGTGCTTTGTAAGGACAGTGCCGACGTTCGATATGAGTTGCGTGGCCTGGTCTTCACCGGTCTCCGAAGATAGTTCGAGAGTAACACCCTTGGCTTTTTCTAGACGGAAGGAGGCCAGGGTGATGATGGAGTCGGCGATGATGCTGACGATGCGGCTTTCTTCACTCTCTTCAATCCGAACTCGACCTTGTACGACGATTGGAAGGTCATCCGAGAGATTGGTTTCACATGCAGCAAAGGTGCGTGGAAAAACCACAACCTCCACTCGGCCGCTGAGATCTTCAAATTGAAGGATCGCCATGCGGTCTCCATTACGAGAACGTCGTTCTCGGATTTCCGCAGCAATGCCTCCGACGAGGATATTGTCCCCGTCGCTCGCTCGATCCTCGATATCGGCGGTAGTCCAGCCACCCAGATCTTTCACCTCTCTGGCATGTCCTTCCAGGGGGTGTCCTGTGAGGTAAAATCCTAATGCGTCCTTCTCGAGTCGTAGTCTTTGACGTTGCGTAAAGCGTTCTTCAGGTACTGCATACTCAATGTCGATGAGCTGCTGCTCTTCACCCTCTCCACCGAAGAGGTTGAATTGACCGAGCGCCTTGTCTTGCTGGTACCGAGTTCCACTTTCGATCGCTCGACTCACATTATTGAGAACGATATCCCGGTCCAGCCCCATGCTATCAAAGGCTCCACAGGAGACGAGCGCTTCAATGGTTCGCTTATTTACACAGCGCAGATCGACGCGACCACAGAAGTCGGTCAAGCTGGTAAACGGTCCTTCTTCATTGCGGGCATGAATGATCGCCTCGATGGCGGCGTCTCCAACTCCTTTTACTGCGGACAACCCAAACCGGATCGCTCGCTCCACGAGTGTAAAGTCATGGGCCGATTCATTGACGTCGGGTGGCAGAACGTCAATGCCCATACGTCGAGCTTCATACACGTATCGGACGACCTTTTCCGTTCGATTGGACTCACTCGTAAGCATGGCCGCGAAAAACGCTGCCGGATAGTGTGCCTTCAGATAGCCTGTCTGGTAGGTGAGAACAGCATACGCGGCACTATGGGATTTATTGAAACCGTAACCCGCAAAGTACGCCATCAGGTCGAAGATGCTGTTGGCCTTCTCGGAGGACACGTTATTTTTGGTGGCGCCTTCAAGGAAAATGTCGCGCATTCGCTTCATTTCCTTTTCTTTCTTTTTACCCATCGCGCGGCGGAGAAGATCCGCTTGTCCCAGGGAGAAGCCTGCCAGGATGGAGGCGATCTGCATAACCTGTTCCTGGTATACGATGACGCCGTAGGTCTCGCGCAGAGACTCCTCCAGGTCCGGGTGTGGATACTCTACCGGAGTCTGTCCATGCTTACGTTTAACGAAGTCATCCACCATACCAGAGCCGAGGGGGCCAGGGCGGTATAAGGCCACAGCGGCGACTACGTCTTCAAAGCAGTCTGGTCGAAGCTTTCGTAGGAGCTCTTGAAAACCAGATGATTCCAGCTGGAATACACCGAGCGTGTTGCCACTGGACATCAATTTGTAGGTGATCGAGTCATCGAGGCCCAGGTCATCTAGCCGGAAATCTGCTTTCAGGTGCTCCTGGACGAGCCGTTCCGCGTGGTCGAGAACGGTTAAGGTTTTCAACCCAAGGAAGTCGAATTTAACGAGACCAACCTCTTCCGTTTCGTTCATGGCGTACTGTGTCATCAGCTCGCCATTATTTCCGCGGGTCGTTGGCATATAATGCCAGAGGGGGGCGTCTGAGATGACAAGGGCCGATGCATGGATCCCAGCCTGCCGATATAGCCCTTCAAGCTCTAGGGCTACATCAAACAATCGCTTATAGCGCTCATCTTCTTCTAGCAGCTCGCGAAGACGCTTCTCTTTGTCGTATGCGCTCTCTAAAGTGATCCCGAGATCGGTCGGGATGAGCTTTGCGATACGATCTCCTTCTTGTGGGGTCATACCCAGAGCCCGTGCTACATCACGAACGACCGCCTTCGCTTTCATCGAACCATAGGTGATGATCTGTGCGACATTCTCACTGCCGTACTTTTCGATGGCATATTCGATGACGTCCTGGCGCTTTTGTTGGCAGAAATCGACGTCAAAGTCTGGCATAGAGACACGTTCTGGATTCAGAAAGCGCTCAAAAAGAAGACCATAGCGGATGGGATCGATATCGGTGATCCGTAAGGCGTATGCCACAAGAGAGCCCGCTCCAGATCCACGACCAGGACCTACGGGTACACGATTGTTCCGAGCCCACTGCACATAGTCTGCCACGGTCAGGAAGTAACCAGGGAACTCCATCGATTCGATGATTTCGAGTTCGTATTTCAACCGATCTGCGTATTCTTCGTTATCGACGGTTTGTTTCTGTTGCGTGATCTCCTCGATGCGTGCGTCCAGTCCGGCTTCGGCCATCTCGGTGAGCACTTCGCCAAGTGATTTACCTTCGGGGCAATCGTATTTGGGTAGGTAGTAGGTCCCTGTGCCGATGTGCACGTCGCACATCTCCGCGATCTTCAAGGTGTTCTCTAGGGCTTCCGGTAATTCGCTGAATTTCTCAGCCATCTCTTCAGCACTGGCGAGGTGGAAGCCCGTCGGCCGTTTCTCATTCGCGTCATCCCAATCGACCATGCGGCCCAGCTGGATGGCCATCAAGACCTCGTGCGAGCGCGCATGCGTTGGATCGAGATAATGTACGTCATTCGTCGCAACCAATGGGGCGTCTGCTTTTCGGGCCAACTCTACGATGCGCCCATTTACCAGGCGCTGCTCTGCGATTCCCTGATCGGTAATTTCGAGAAAGACGTTCTCGGCCCCAAAGATGTCCTGGTAGGTCTTGAGCTGCTCGCGTGCCGCGTCATATTCGTCACGTAGTAGGAGCTGGGGAATATCACCAGCCAGGTTGCCGGTAAGCATGATCAGACCATCGGAATGTTCACTTAGTATCGATGTATCAAGTCGTGGAACTCCGAGTGCATATCCGGTGGAGTAGGCGAGATGATTGAGTCGACAAAGGTTTCGATATCCGGTCTGGTTTTTCGCGAGTAGGACGATCTGACTCTGCGAGTTGTCTTCTTCGTCACTTGCGTCGACCTTTGCGATCCTTGGCTCGTAGCCCAGAATGGGTTTGATATCTGCGGCCGTAGTCTTCTTAAAGAAATCCAGTGCGCCGAGCATACTGTCATGATCGGTCAACGCTACGGCCGGCATATTCATGCTGACACAGCGTTCCACCAGTTCATTAATATGAATACTGCTATCCAGAAATGAATACTGCGAATGAAGGTGCAGGTGGACGAATTGCGACATAGATTTATTCTGTCCTTCCGTAAGGGGATAAGCCCGTACCAGACGAAAGATTACGGAGCCGAGACCGTGTTTAGATCAGCCGCATAGGGCCCGGGGTGTCAAGGTCAAAGTTTGTGGTCACAGCCCCCGATGAAGAGCCGATCCTGGAGTTCCTAAATTTTGGGAAACCATAGCCGCTGGTTTTTCGAGTACAGCTAGCAAAACCGCACTGTAGAACGAAAGCCTTGAAACCTGGACGTGCGTGTGTTAGAAGCCCCGAACCCGTTTCCATCCCGGTTACGGATAACTACGCACACTCCCAGAAGGTCCTTCGTGGCGCTTATACGCTTAGGGAGTGGAGGCGAACGAAGACCAGGAGAAAAAAAATGCCGAATGTAACTATGCGCGGACTCCTTGAAGCAGGCGTCCATTTTGGCCACCAAACACGTCGTTGGAACCCGAAGATGAAACCCTACATCTACGGGCAGCGGGACGGTATCTACATTATCAACCTGCAGACCACGATCGGAATGTTCCGTCATGCGTTGGAGCAGGTAACCAATATCACCGCACGCGGTGGTTCAGTGCTCTTTGTAGGTACGAAAAGACAAGCACAGACATTGGTACAGGACGAGGCTACACGTGCTGGAATGCCGTATGTAACCAACCGTTGGCTGGGTGGTATGCTCACCAACTTCAAGACGATCCGTAAAAGTGTTGAGCGAGTAGAAGAGATTGACCGTCTTCTTGAGAACGGCGAAGACAATCTAATCAAGAAAGAGGTTCTTCGACTGGAGCGTGAGCGCTCCCGAATTCTCAAGAACCTTGCCGGTGTGCGTGGTATGACCAAGCTGCCGGAAGCCGTATTCATTATCGATCCAGGTAAAGAGCATCTGGCGGTAAATGAAGCGCGCCGATTGAAGATTCCGATTGTGGCACTTACCGACACGAACTGTGACCCCGATCCGATTGACTATGTAATTCCCGGCAACGATGACGCCATTCGCGCGATCAGCCTTGTTGCAAAAGCCGTTGCCGACGCCTGCATGGAAGGCAAGGACCTTGGTCAGTCTATGTTCGCGAACGAAACAGTTGATGGTGTTGTGGTCTCGCAAGACGATGAAATGTCTGCAGAGGTCGTCCATCGCCCGCGCCGTGGCTCTGCCAAGGCTGGCGAAGAAAATGAAGAGACCGTAGAAGAAGCGGCTGAAGAAGCGGTAGAAGCGGCTGAAGAAGCTGTAGAAGCGGCTGAGGAAGCTGTAGAAGAAGAAGCAACCACCGAGGACAGCGAAGCGGCTACAGAGGCCGATGAGTCCAGCGACTCGTCCGAAGAGGACGCGTCAGACGCAGAGGAAAAGGAGTAACCGATGTCTGAGATCAAAGCGAGTCAGGTCAAAGAACTGCGGGAACGCACTGGCGCCGGTATGATGGACTGCAAGAACGCCCTCGTGGAATGTGCGGGTGATATGGCGCAGGCTGTCGAAGCTTTGCAGAAGCGAGCGGCTGCCAAAGCTGTAAAGCGTATGGACCGTGAGGCTTCGGAAGGTATTGTTCAGTCCTATATCCATGGGAAAGGACGTATTGGTGTTCTCCTTGAGTTGAACAGCGAGACGGACTTCGTAGCGCGAAACGATGATTTCAGTGAGCTAGCCCGTGAACTCTGTCTGCATGTTGCAGCGAGCGGCCCTCTCTTTGTCAGCCGAGAGACCCTTCCTGAAGGTGCCCTGGAGCAGCAAGAAGCGTTGTTCAAAGCGCAGGTCATCGAGAGCGGTAAGCCCGAAGCCATCGCAGACAAAATCGTCACAGGCAAAATCAATAAATGGCTTGGCGAAGTATGTATGGATGAGCAGCCCTGGTTCCGCGATGGTGACGTTGCGGTAAAAGAGGTGTTGCAGCAGTATATGGGTAAGCTTGGTGAAAACATCAAGATTCGCCGATTCGTCCGTTGGGAACTTGGAGAAGGTCTCGACTAATCATCAAGGAGTCATTCAATGACAGCGCCAGTTAGCACCATCGCGAGTGGGTCCGAATTACCGAAACGGATTTTATTGAAACTCAGCGGTGAGGCGTTGATCGGTGAGAATGGCTATGGAATCGATCCACCCGTTCTTCAACGGATAGCCGGAGAAGTCGCTGAGGTGGTTCGGCTTGGTGTTGGCGTCGCGATTGTCATCGGGGGAGGTAATATCTTCCGTGGTGTACAGGGGTCGACCCATGGGATGGATCGCGCCTCTGCCGATTATATGGGGATGATTGCGACCGTTATCAATGGACTCGCTCTACAAGACACGCTGGAAAATGAAGGTGTGCAGACGAGAGTTCTGAGTGCAATTGAAATGAAAGAGGTTGCAGAGCCCTATATTCGACGGCGAGCAATGCGACATTTGGAGAAGGGCCGCGTGGTTGTGTTTACCGCAGGAACGGGGAACCCATTCTTCACCACGGACACAGCGGCCGCGTTACGCGCGATGGAGATCCGAGCGGATATTCTCTTCAAAGGAACGCGTGTAGATGGTGTGTACGATTCGGATCCAGAGAAGAACCCGGATGCCAAAAGATATCTAGAGCTAACGTATGACCGGGTACTTGCAGAAAACCTGCGAGTCATGGATGCTACCGCCATTAGCCTATGCCGAGAGAACGATATGAATATACGGATCTTCAGTCTCGTAGAGCCAGGCTCGATTGTTCGAGCCGTGAGCGGAGAGGATCTGGGAACAATCGTTTCGAATCGGAGAAACGTATTTGTAGAGGAATCCGATGATTAACGAAGTGATGGAGTCCTTCAACCTCGACACCGAAGCGACACTGGATAGCCTGAAGCGATCGCTCGGAAAGGTCCGCACGGGGCGTGCCCATGCGGGGATTCTGGATTCGGTACGTGTGGAATACTACGGCGCGAAGTCGCCGCTTTCACAGGTCGCCTCGGTGTCAATCCCCGATCCTCGGCAAATATTGATTAAGCCATGGGACAAAAACATCATTGGCGAAATTGAGCGCTCGATACTGAAAGCTGATCTCGGACTCACACCGATGAATGATGGAGAGACGATTCGGTTAAATATTCCACCTCTGAATACAGAGCGCCGTCGCGATCTAACGAAAGTTGTGCGTCGTATTGCAGAGGAAGCAAAGATCTCCGTACGAAACCACCGTCGGGACGCAAATGAACTGATTCGTGCTGCGGAAAAAGACAGTGATGTGACGGAAGATGATGCACGCAAAGGTCAGAAACTCGTACAGACTGCGACGGATGAGGCTATTGAGCGGATCGACGAAGTCGTGATCTCTAAGGAAAAAGAAATTATGGAGGATTAGGCCTGTTACCTGGCCGTCCTATTTCTTTATCGCGCCCCGTAGAGTTTCGATAGCCTGTCGGAACCGGTACTGAATCCGTGCTTTGCCCAGAATCTCCATGGTTTCGAACAGGGGGGGCGACGCTGCACGTCCCGTGGCAACCAGTCGAGTGGCCATGAAGAGTTCCTTTGTTTTCCAGCCCGTTCGTTCGCAGAAGTCTCGTAACCGTTGTTCGAGATCTTCGGCCTCTAGTTTCGGGAGGGTCTCAATCTCTTCCAGGATTGCTTTCAGAGCTTTGTTCAGGGCCCGAAGTGGTGCCTTGGGATCATCTCCGTCGGTCTCTTTGGTCGGCCATCTTTTTATCTTCAGATCGTCCACTGGGAAACCCACATCCATCGCGAAGAAGTAGTTCGTCAGCTCCGTGAAGCCATCGAGTCGATGGAGTCGTTCATGGATGAGTGGAAGGATCTTTGTAAGACGCTCTTCTGTCATGAACCCACGGATCTCCGTCGCCAGTTCTTCTGGGGACAGAAGTCGCATCCATTGGCTATTGAGCCATTCGAGCTTCTGCAGATCAAAGACTGGCTCGGTAACCTTGAGTCGGTTGAGGTCAAACTCGGAGACAAGCTCATCACAGGAAAAACACTCTCGTTCGTCCTGCATTGACCAACCCATAAGAGCCAGAAAGTTGAGCAAGGCCTGAGGAAGGAAACCTGCCTCACGATACCATTCAAGGCTCACAGGGTTTTTTCGTTTGCTGATCTTGCTACGGTCTGGATTTCGCAACAAAGATAAATGAACAAACACCGGTGGTTCCCAGCCGAAGGCCTCGTATAGAGCGAGGTGCTTGGGTGTGGAAGGGATCCACTCTTCTGCACGGAACACATGCGTGATTTCCATGAGATGGTCGTCCACAACATTTGCAAGATGATACGTGGGGAAGCCGTCGGACTTTAGCAGGACCTGGTCATCAATCTGCTGGTTGGGGTAGCAGATTGTACCGCGTAGGGCGTCTTCAAAGACCGTCTCTCCATCCACGGGCATTTTCATTCGCACCGTAAAGGATTCCCCGTTCTGCATACGAGTTTCGGCTTCGCCGGGATCAAGATCACGGCAACGCCTGTCGTATCCAATATTTCCACCGGCTTTGCGTTGCTCTGCACGCATTTCTGTAAGACGCTCCGGCGTGCAAAAGCATCGATAGGCGGCTCCGCTATCCAGAAGTTTGGTGGCGTGCTCTGTATAGATCGCCGTACGCTCGCTTTGTCGGTACGGACCTTTGGGCCCCCCCTTGTCGGGTCCTTCGTCCCATTCGATGCCTACCCAGCGTAGGTAATCACTGATGGCTTGTTCCGACTCCGGATTGGAGCGTTTCTGGTCCGTGTCTTCGATCCGTAGGATGAACTGTCCGCCGTTACGGCGGGCAAAGACCATATTGAACAGCCCGATATAGGCAGTCCCCACATGAGGATCGCCAGTAGGCGAAGGAGCTACTCGAACACGTACGGTCGACTTCGAACTCATGGCCAATTCATTAAAGGGTCGTAGGAGCGGGTGGATTTCCTACCCGGCCCGACGGTTGCCGTCAAGGACCGACGACGAAACCCGAACAAATTCAATAGAATTAGCT
>MDTE01183844.1_pt1 | contig 22024 bp, 33 predicted proteins | sample 811231 | NCBI WGS metagenome assembly MDTE01 (sample SAMN05326651, study PRJNA326480) | marine metagenome | isolation source: seawater | place: Indian Ocean: Red Sea | collected 2010 | reverse complement strand
CATCTCAACTTCCTTCTCCGAATCTTGCCACCCGACCAGAGTCTTCTAAGAAGTCCACCCCTCGTTCCCTAAGTAGCCCTCTGTTGCCTACGAACACTTATCTCTTCACCTTTAAGACTCCTAGCAGTTAATCTCACAGAACGGCGAATTTCAAATTTACTAATTTCGCCTATTTCTGCAAGGAAGGCTCCTTATAGTCAGTCACGATATCTAAGGGGGGACTTCCGATTCTCCACCTATCGAAATCACAACTACAGTAAAAGGGGAAGGGTTACCAATTAGTCCACCCTTGCCAAATGTCTGGGGACATTTGGAGGGTGAATCTAATCCCTAACCAGTAACCTCCCCTTCCCCTTTGGGTTCTTGTGCCTAATTCTGAAAACCCTGAGGCTAACCTTATGGAGAACCCACCTAAGAAGGTTACTCTAGTTATGATTATCGGGTGGAGATATCGGAATTCCCCGATATCGCAACTAACTATAAGGAGGCAGAAATGTCAAAATTAGTAAATTTAAAATTAGCCGTGATTAACTACTATGAGGGTGAAGAGAACGCTTATCGTAGGGAACAGATGGCTGGTAACGAGTGCTGGACTTCTAAGAAGGACTTAGACTGGTCAGGTAACAAGATGTCGGATAAGAAAGCCGAGATGTTGGAACTGCGAAGAGCGTCAGGTGCTGAAGTAGTAGATGTCAAGCTCGAGAAAGAGTTTAATATCTACAAGAGCATGGAGCAAGAGAACGCAGTAATCACCGAAGACCACGAGGCAAACTTAGCCGTGTTCAAGAAGATTACTGGTAAGGACTGGACACCAAGAAGTTCTAAGGTTTCAGACCCTAAGAACGCCCAGCAAATTAACAAGGAACTAGACAAGTTGCTTGGCTCTGTAACAGAGTAAAACTTAAGACTGAGTGGGAGTCGTCAGGCTCCCATTCTTTTTGCTCCGTAACAATTTGTAGGGCACTAATTGATACCCCCTCTCCCTCTCTCTGCATCTAGTAGAGGTGCTGGAGTGGGCGTGGCTCAGTGGTTTTAAGCCGAGTGGTGTCATCACATTAACATCAATCAAAAATCGAGGAGAGATTAAATGATTAAGTTCGCATCTATTTGTGTAGCATTATTTGCTTTCAGTATGATAGCAGTAGGCTTTCATATAATTGATATATCTGAAACAAGAATAATATACGCATCAACTATTGACCATATTCATTGGGCAGTAGGTTCAATACTAATTCTATCATCAATACTATTCGCTATGTTTAGTGTTCAACTATGGTGTGCAAAGGTATGAAGTATTATGTGCAAACAGTAGAAGGTACATTGATAGCTGAGTGTTACTCATTTGCTCACGCAGTTAGAGAACGTAACAAAATCTATGAGATGTGTCTTAAAGTAAACAGACCCTACCCAATAATTCAGTTCAAAACAGAGGACGATATGAACTGCACTCACAATAATTACTTTAAAGATTCGGAAGATAAAGCACCAAACATTGATGATTATAAATGGCTAACAAAATCTTCATATGATAAATAACTTATGATAGATAGTTTCCTCCCCTATCTATCTATCTTATCAGTTTCTAGGTATCTGATATCCAAACAAAAACCTAGCCAGTTTTCTCAGGGAAAGTTGCTACAATGGTCGCCATATACCTGAGAATTATTCTATCTGTTAAGTGGGACAGTCATACCAAACCTTATTGTCTAAAAGTAAGTAGACTTTCATGGTTTGATGCGAATCTTATTAACTAACTCCCTAGTGTATGGCAGTAAAGTTAGAGATAGAATCAATATATAGTGTTGCAATCTGCAACTAATAATATTATACTGCAATAGTGCATAAACTTTTAACAAAAGGAGAACCATATGTCAGAATTTAATGACAACCAGCACCTATCAGCTATGGATTCACTTGCAGAATCCTATCAAAAAAGAATTGCCGAGTATCATGCTCAGCAAATTAAACTTATCAATGCTATCTATGAAATTAAAAAGCATACCCAACTAATTGAACACCAGTTAGAGATGCTTCTTGTTGGTATGGGATTGCCGCAGATAGATAAGGAGGAAACTAATGATAATAAAAAAGCATAGACATTTCTTTTGGATACCTCGCTACTACTCATCAGATTGTGGGTTCACTCTCAAGTGGCTAGGTTTAATAGTGACCCACAGAACTTCCATTAAATATCGGGAAAGGAGAACCAAATCATGCCGTTAGATGGATTCAAAGCCGACTATGATTTTCCAATCGAAGTCGTACCAATGAACGCAGTCTTAGATAATCAAGACGTTGCCGTTCCTCTTACTATGCAAAGATGTATAGTAAGAACAGATACCAACGAACCTTTAGGCACTGTTGGTAAAAACTATAAGCCGATACTTCATGCAGATATAGTACAGAATGTACTTGATGCCTATGAAGACAGTAACTTATCGCAAGATACTGAGATAAATATTTCCACCTATGATAATGGTGCAAAATTATATGGAGAAATTATATTCAACGACCATGTAATTGAACCTGAAGTTGGAGATATTATTAAGTATCGTGTTAGATTCTATTCATCATACGACACTAGCTGGGCGTTCTGCGTAGGTAGTGATGGCTTTAGAGTATGGTGCAAGAATGGTTGTGCTAATCCATTAACCATAGCCAAGATAAATTCTAAACATACCACGCATTTAAATATCGAAGGTATTGGTAAGCGTATGGTTAGTGGACTAGATATCTTTATGAATCAGAAAGAACTCTATAAGCTATGGATAGATACAGTAACTACTGAAGAAGAAGTCGATAGGTTTATACGCAAGACTATATGTAAATCATATCAACGTAGTAAAGGTAGTACTAACTACAATAAAGTTCAGACTGAATCATTACTTACACAGATGCACTCTGAATCCCATAGTTTAGGATACACCAAGTGGGCATTGTATAATGCTATGACCCATTGGAGTACTCATACTTTGGAATCCTCAGTACCTAGAGTAACTCAAAAGAACAGAGAAAAAATGGTAACTGATGCTATGAAAACTAATTTGTGGCATAGGATAGGTACTACTGGAATCGAAGAAGATGATGAGGTCACTAACTATGTCTAGTAATGGTGAACTCAATGACGCTCGTGACGAAATATTTAATTACTTAGATGAGTTACGAGAGCTTGGTACTTGCAATATGATGGAGGCACCAAGAATTATCTCAGATGTTTTCGCTCTTGATATACGCAAAGCACGAGAAATCTTTACTGCTTGGATTAAACGATTCGAGAATTAACCCATGAGAAAAAGCAAACACCTCTTGTTAGGTGAGAGGTGTTTGTTTTCCTCACAACTCAACTGCTAATAAAAGGAGAATATCATGGCAGATAAAAAGAAGATTGCTTTCGTAAAGGAAGTAGAACAAGTCTTATCTCACTTAACGAGATTAAAAGAACGAGCAGATGTAGAAGGTTCACAATTTAAATATAAGATTGATACGGCACACAATTACATCAACGATATTATAGAGATATATAACGAAGTTTTGAATCGTGATTTCAATGAAGATTATAACCATAGACCAAAGCCTAAGGAGGTTAAGAATGACTAAGTATTTAACCCAAGATTTGTTACGCAGATTAAATAACAAAGCTATTAAGTATAAATACAATCGTAGTATTCAGCCTAGTTTTATCAACGAGATACCTGAAGATATGCGTATGCCAGTAACATTTACTATGCCGCATAATGATTCAGAGATGCGTTGTAAATTTGTAGTAGCTAATCCTTTTGAACCAACATCAGTTCACTTTGATGATGAAGGTGAAGTCATAGACGAAACCCCTAACCTAGTAGATGTATGGTTAGATATGTCCTTTAAAGATTACGATAAACTTCCAGAGATATCCAATGGCACAGTATAGATACTATAAGAATCAGATACGCTTTAATGTTTTGGCTGATGAGATTGCTCCGTTAATGAGTTGGCCTACACAAATAGTAAAGATGTCTGAGATTCTTGCTAAACATAATCCTAATTTTAATCGTAAAAAGTTTGAGCAACGAGCGATATCAGCTTGGGAAAAAGAATATCAGGAAAACTTACCTGAGTTTGATGACGAGATTCCTTACTAATGTCGCAGTTGTTTTTAATTCCACCTCAAAAATCTGAGAGGGAATATAAGCGTTATGCTCGTAGCGATTGGCTTATGGTGACTCCTCGTTCTAAGTCAATTAACTACGGCATAATGCTTTGTAACCACTATTGGTATAATCCAAAGCACAAGATAGTTTTGACTACACCAATGGAAGATATGTTTTATTCAATGATAGGCAAAGACGGAGATAACTTTGCGTTGCGTTGCGTAAGGCATGAAGTTAAATCAAATTCATTCACAAGAATAAGGAGAACCTAGTTATGAATGACGAAGAAAGATTAGCAAACTTATCTGCCAGACTTGAACGAGTTAATCCTCGCTCACACGCAAGACGAACAGACCCAGCCACAAGTAAAGAGGCTGGTTATTCTCTTGACCCTACCAAACTTGAACAAAAAGTATTACGCATCATTACCAACTTCGGTTCACATGGTTGTATATCCGACCAAGTGGAACACGAAATGATGAAGGTCTTTGATGTCAAAGGTTCAAGTGTAACACCAAGATATACCAAGCTAATTGCTAAAGGTCATGTAGTAGATACTGGTGTTAAGCGTAAAGCTATAAGTGGAAAACATCAGAGGGTACTAATGTGTAGTACTAGCTGGAACGATATGTCTAAAGAAGAACAAGATGAAATGTCCTAAGTGTAAGAATGAAACAAGCGTTAAAGACTCACGCCTTCAGCACGATAACTCTGTTCGGAGGCGTAGAGTCTGTCTTGTATGTACCCATACTTTAAGGACTCGTGAGATAATTATAACCGACCATCATGTTCATCAACGAGATGCAGTTGTAATACCTCAAAGAGTTAAACGTAAACTTAAACCAAAACCCATTCGTCCAAGAATAGAAACACTCACTGATAAAGATGTGGAGTCTATGACTGACGAGGAATTAGAAAATTTAATAGGAGAATAATGTGAAGTATTCAACAGACTATCTTGACGCTTATTGTAAGCGTGAATACGGACATGATAATTGGCAGTTCTTTAATGTAAATAATACAGATTTAAAAAAGGAAGTATTAAAATTATTAAAGACAAGCACATCAATAGCTACTGTTATCATTGTATATAAAGAACCTGATGGAGATGATGATGAGTAGATATATATATTCGTTAGGTATTAAAACCATCAAGCCTAAGATTAAGAGTTTCAAAATCTATACTGACGATACAGACGAAGACAAAGTATTGGTCGGAGATAATATAGAAACTGCATTAGAAATATTAGAGAACAATGGTTACATTATAGAACTGGAGTATGAACATGATTAGTATTCAAGTTGAAAATATCGAGGGAGCTTTAGCTTGGCTTAAGACTTGCCCTTATGAATACGCAGTATCATCTATGCAAGGTGGCTTTATTCATATTAAAATCTTTATTCCGATTGATAAAGTCGTAGAAAATAAGTGATTACAAATTGTTACAAATTGTTACAATACTTGAAATGGTACTGCATATATGCTACTAGTTATAAATGAAAAGTTATTTAGAATGTTTGACAGAATACTCAGAGGAAAAACAAGTACGCTTGAAGATTGGCTTCGACTTGGCTGGTATTCCTACGTCTACATATTATCGGGTATTAAATGGACAAGACATTAGATACTCAACGGCAAGAAAAGTCTATGATGCCATTAATTACTTTTCGTCATTACAAAAAAAAGATAGTAGTGACTGACACCTATCAAGATATAATCGCTCAGCTTGTGTCGGCTAGGCATAAACAAAAATTATCGCAAGAAGAATTAGCACATAAGATAGGGTGTGCTAAATCTCTTGTTCATAAATGGGAGCAATACAAACGAGTACCTAGTGGTTTCTTGTTGGCGTGTTGGTTAGATGCACTTGGCCTTAAAGTCAAAGTCCATAAGAAAACGATTGTTAAATGACGGCTCAAAGTCTTACATCTGTGATGGTTGTAAGGCTAAGACCAGTGATTACCTTGTTCTACTTGCTCACGAAAAACCAGCAGTCTATTACACAATCTGTATGAACTGCTATTTGGAGGATTCATGGCAAGTAAAAGTCGCAACAAAGGAAATTATCACGAAAAGAAAGTCAAGGCGTGGCTCGAAGAACAGGGCATTAAGACGAAGAAAGTCCCGCTCTCTGGCTCATTGGGAGGAGAATTTACTGGCGACTTGCACATCACAGTCGGAGGACAACGACTGGTAGTTGAGGTAAAGTATAGACACAAATCTAATTTTCCTAATGTATTCAATGCGTTTGAAGATAGAGATGTGGTAGTATTTAGACGCAGAGATGGTACTCCGAAACAAGTCATAATGTTTAGTGAGGAAATATTTAATAAACTAATAGCACCAAAATTAAAGGAGAACTGACATGGCTATTTATAAAGCAACGACAAGCTCTACTTGTATTTGCGAATACAAGATTGAGGCTAATTCAATCGAAGAGGCTCAAGATAAATTTTATCAGGGAGATTTTAAAGATTGTAAAGATACAGATTTTAAAGACGAGATTCTTGAAGAGGTTATATTATGTCCTTCATCTTAATGGCTCGTGCTATGAAAGCACCTATCAAAGACTGCTATGCTAAATGGTTACTAGTTTGTTTAGCTGACCACGCTGATGAAGAACGACATAGGTGTTGGCCTTCATTAGAAAGATTAGCTGAACGCAGTAGCATGAATAGAGTAACAGTTACACGCAAGTTAAACTACCTAGAACAGAATGGTTATCTAACTAGGAAGAGAGGCAATAGTATTAAGTCTACTGTCTACACTATATTCCCAAGTGTACCAGAGAAACTAGTTGCTGAGTGCAACAAGGTAGTTGCAGAGAGCAACACTAACCTATCACCTAAACCTATTAATAAGAATGAATCATTGGATAAATGGAAACCTGATGATACACTCATTGAGTCCATAAATGAAAAAGGAGAACTAAACCATGACAATGAAACGACTCAGTTCATTAACTACCACCTTGCAAAAGGGACAAAGTTTAAAGATATCAGCAGAGGCTATAGATACTGGTGTAACAACAGACTTAAGTGGGACGCAGAAAGCAAAAGCAATAGCAAGATTAATAGAGGTAAACAATCCAGCAGTTATAGACAAAAATCTAGTTTCTTCAGTGGAGTCGTTGACCAAATCAAAAGTCAATAAAGATATACAAGTTAGATACCCTATTGATAAAGACCCAATCTTTACCACACGCAAGTACGAACTAGTTGGCTATGACAATCTAGCCCTAGAAGACGTAGAGAGAGCCTTAGAGGTGGTGTCTATGAGTTTGATAGCCTTACCTACCGAAGAGCTTAAGCAACGCCTCACAGTCCTCGCTACGCTCCTTATAAAGCCATCACAAGAAACATCTACTGATGTAGGTATAAGGATTAAATCACTAGCTACTGAGTTGGCTAAGTTTCCAGCCGACTTAGTTATCTATGCTATCGAGCAAGTAAAAAATTCTCATAAGTTTTGGCCTAGCTTTGCAGAATTTTATCAGCATATAAAATGGCGAATGGATACACGCCAACATTTATATGCTTGTCTATATAATAAAAGGCTTGAACTAACTGCAATTACGCAGTAAACTAATGGCATTAAAAGGAGAACCGATATGCTTTCAGAATCAGAACGTAAAAAATATCTATCAGGTAGCGACCTAGTTAGAATCTATAATGGTGACGAACTTGCCGTATGGAAAGAAAAGACTGGGCGTGAACAAGTAGAAGACTTAACTCATAACTTACCAGTACAAATGGGAATCCATACTGAACCTTTTAATTCAGCTTGGTTTCAATATGAGTACATGGTCAAGGTATATGACTCACAAAAACATACTACTCTTAATTGGGAAGGAACACCTTTCTCTGGTCACATTGACGGAAGAATAAAAGATACCCATGATATCGTAGAGTTCAAACATACCTTTGATAGAAATACTATGGAGGCAGTAGCCGAAAGATATATGCCGCAGATACAATTATATCTGTATATAACTACTTCTGATAATTGTTACCTATCTGTATTATTTGGCAATCGCAGATGGGAAAGTATTTGTATCAAAAAGAATTGGGATTACATAAATAATCTACGCAAGGTAGGACAAGTCTTTTGGCAATCCGTAGTTAATGATACCCCACCTTCATTAGAAGAAGAAATAAATAAGTCGATTGATACCATAGAACTAGATGCTATGGTTAAACGAGATGCCTCTAAAGATAATCACTTTCGTGTCTTAGAGGATACTTACATTAAATTAGAAGGCTCTGCTAAAGAGTTCGATAATGTAAAGAAACAACTTAAAGAAAGTGTTAAGCCTAATGAACGAGAAGTTTATACTGATAGACTTGCTATCAAAAGAGATAAACGAGGTTCATTAAGATTTTCAATCATAGACAAAAAGGAGAACTGATATGTCTAATAAAAATAATACGAATGAGATTAAAAAATTTCCGATAAACAAGGAAATAAATTTAGACTTGTGGAATCGTGTCGAGAAAACTGACAAGGCATTTATTAAACCAGTGGCATTTGGTTCACGAAAGTTCACAGCCATTGACCCACAATACCAAGTTCGTGAAGTAACTAGAGAGTTTGGAGTCATAGGACATGGCTGGGGTTGGGAGAATACCACAGAGTTTATTCAATTATCTAATGGTGATTGTGCCGTAGTAGCTAATGTTCACATATGGACAAAGGACAAAGCTAATAGGTATGGAGCGTTCACTGGTTGTCGTACTTTCTATAATGCAAAGAAAGATAAGGTCAATGAGGACGCACCAAAGATGGCTATAACAGATGGACTAACTAAAGCTATCTCTCATCTTGGATTCAATGCTGACGTTTTCTTAGGGAAAATGGACGGCAATAAATATACTGCTAATAATAATACAGACTTTTAAAGGAGAGCATTTATGTCTGAAGAAAACGAATATGATAATACCAACACTGGTGTAGGCTTCAAACCATTTGAAGACCAAAAGTTTATCTTGCAAGGTAAGATGGATATTGATGGTACAGAAGAACGCTTTGCTTATATCACGGCAGTAAGTCGTGATGGTGGTAAACGTATTGATGTCTACCAAAAAACTGGTGCATTGTTCCCTAACGATAAGAGTGATAATGCAAATAAGCCTGACTATACTGGTACACTAGACTATAAGAACGAAAGGAAAAGATTAGCTTCGTGGAAGAAAGTTCACGATACAAATGGTAACTATATGTCACTTGAAGTTACAGTTCCTAGAGATAGGGAGGAACCTAAGGTTGAAGAGAACCCACCTCAGGAAAAAGAAAAGGTTGACTTAGGTGATGTAGAAGATATACCATTCTAATGCTTACTAATCAGTAGGTGTGGTTTGGACTGGTTCTCCTTTACACACCTACATTCCTTATAGTGAACTTAAGGAGTGGCTATTTATTTAGTCGCTCCTTTTTTTCACTAAGAATATAAAATTAAAATGCAGAAAACAAATATAACTACTACACCTAAAAACAATTTCAGTATATCATTTGCCATTTAGCTTATCCCGTAGTTTGTTTGTGAACTCCCATAAAGAACTAATCTGTTTAGATTGCATATCTACTTCTGCTCGTAACTTAACAGTTTCGACATAGGTATCCCTTCTATCCAAATCTTTTTTTATTTGGTCTAAATCTTTTCGTAGTGACCGAACTTCACTCTCAAGTCTTATAGCTACTATCAAAGCACCAACTACAAATAATACTTGATGCCAGTACTGAGCAAGTATTTCCATCACACCTCTATAATCAGACCTCTTTGATAGCCTTTTTGTCTTGACATAGTTAGTACTTCTTTTCTTCCATTAGGTACATAACTACAATGAACCCACCCTGAATTACCTCCTGAATAATATTCCAGTATTAGTTGGTCAAACGCTAAGTTATCACGTATCCATCTAGCTAGTTCATAATTATCTATACCAGCTACTTCAAAATCTACTGCCTCTCCTTTGGCGTGTTGACTTTCTTCTGAACTACCTATTGCACGACACAAGGCTTTGCTCCTATAACCTGATGACGGAATAATTGGCAGACCAAAAAATTCTCTAACTGGTTCAAGTATATTCATACACACGGCTTTCATATTAGCTATATGCTCTGGCTCAGGTGTATTATCTATTCCTTTTCTTAAAGCCGTTTGACTTTTTATCATTTCACCTAAAGTAAAATTACCTGACAGTTTCATTTTTTTCTCCCAAAGAATTTTGTTGCACCTCTCATTCCAAATGATGCCGCCACAATTAAACCCAAACTATATTGATACCATTCAGGCATTTCTTTTAACGCCTGAAATCCCTCGAACACTATCGTTCTTCCCCAATCACCACAGAACGATAGGATTAGTGGGATTGAAAATAGCACAGTAATCCACTCGTCCTTCCAAGACGCTTGGCTACCTTTAGCCATTTCTAAATCCCAATCAATTTCTCCAGTAGCTTTCTTCTGCATGACAGTAGCTTCTGCTTCTGCCATAGCTACTTCTTTCTTGGCGTTAGCTTTAGTCTTTGCTACTCGTCCTTCAATCCATGACCCAGCTATACTAGCTATTGGCCCTATTAATGCTTGAAACATATTAACTCCTATTCTTTTTATGTTAGCTTATAATATCATTTTCTTTGTGTCCAAGCAGTAGTACCCATATAAGCCGCCACGATACCACCACCAGTTATATAAAATAAATTACTAATATCAGATAAAGCATTAACCCTTTCAATAGGCACAACAAACATAGCAACAGTAAATACCCCCATACCTATCAATGAATATCTTGCCATTCTTAACTGAGCTAGATTTTTTCTTAGCTCCCCCTCAGTTTTTTTAATTTCTTTTATATGACTTAACTCATCATCACTAATTATGCCATCTCCATCTTCATCATATTCTTCATACTTAGAATGTTTTTGTAGTTTCTTTTGTCCCATATTATCTCCCTAAATCTAAAAACAACAAGCCAAGCACAACACAAACTACTGCTATTCCACCTAATGCCCACGCAAAGTAAGATAAATCTTTCATTAATGCTTGATGTTCTCTTAGTTTAATACGCCTTTTTTCTGCTTCAGCTTCTTTAGCTTGTTGAATACGTCTGGCTCTTTCATTAATTATAGTCGCCCAAGTACCATGACCGAACCTATGGTCAATAAGCTGACGCATTTCGTCCATTTGTTCTTGTGCTAATTTTGCGTTGATGGTTTCTTCTGCTACGCTTTTAACAGAGAAAGGATTTTTATTTGCTTCAGAGCGAAACTTTTGAATTTGTTTTTCGCCCTCAAATAGATTGTCTATATCTTTGGCTAGACTGCCGATATCTCGTGCAGTACCTATGCCATCTTTAATTGCAGATACGGCACTCTTTACTAAAGCTATTCCAGCTAGTGTTTCTGCAACTACCATACAACATCTCTTATTTTACCAGTAACGATACTAACATTATTATTATCGTCCCAGCAGTCCCTATCATTATATGCTCAATCCTTTTAATCCTAAGTATAGTTTCCTTCCAGCGTTCAGCACATACGGCTTCATGCGTATCTATCTGAGATTTAACTGATTGAACGCTAGTCTTCATTAATCGCCGACTAAAGCGTTCTTTAGTTTAGTATGCTCACCAACAATCTTTTCGATATCAGCTAGTACTGCTTTACCAGTATCAGTTGATGCCGTTCTATGTGCCTTAAGCTCTTGCTCTAAAGTGTACTTTGCTCTTATTGCTTCTTGGCATTGACCATTAATCTTTTTTGCTTCAGCAGATTTAGTAGTTATCCAAGTTTTCGCAGAACTTGCAGTAGTTGCCGCAAAATCTTTCTTACTACTGCTACATAATTTGCCGTGAGATTCTTCAAGAAACCCATAATTGTTTCCGTCATCATCTTGACCATACCATTGTGGAGCAACGCTACCAGAATAGCCAGTAGGCTCAATTAAATCGCCAGTCCATTTGTAAAGTTTTTGTGCCATAGTTTCTCCTTAAGGTCTTAATTGTATCCATTGTCCCACATATGTAGCCGCTGGGTCTAATTGTCCTTGTCCATTATAACCTCTAACAAAGCAACGTCCGTCTTCTGTGTAAAAAGACTCAAAGCCTTCTGAACCATAAGCGTTGCCACCTGAGTTCATATGACAAATCTTTGTTTCACCTGAACTTGCCCAATGACTAGTTGTTACAGTTTGTGGGGTACAAGCTGGATTCCAGTCCATATGTATATTCGAAATAGTTGCATTACCAGTACTTGCTTCATGGTAATCCATGCTATTACTGTAACCACTTCTCCAAATTCTATACTTATCATCTTGATAATACATATTAATAGTTGTTTGTCCTTGCAAACCTCTATTTGCCCATATTCTTCTAATTGAAGTAGTTGGGAAAGCTAAGTCTGTTTGAGTTGCCGCCGTACTAGAATCTGTTGATGCAACAGTATGAGTATAAATACTAGTAGTAGATGGTTGTACTGGAGAGGTTTGGTCAGTTGTACTACCAATACCTATTTGTCCACTACCATTATAACCCCAAACATATACACTATTATTTGGACTTGCTGGTGTACCACCTAGTGTTGCTCTCATACCATAATAGGCGTTACCTCCACCGACCATACCACTATATTTAGTAGAACCACCTATTTGTGTCCAAGCACTTTTTTGAGTAGTTGTACCATCACCGACTATACCAGTTGCATTACCACCAATGCCGTAACAAGTACCATCTGTCTTAATGTAATGTGCGTGTGCATAAAGCGAAGTATAATAATATCCTTCACCATTAAGAATTTGATAAACGTCATCTTGTGAAGTATCAGTAAATGCAGTAACACTACCTACTCCACCATCAATTCCGTTTTGATTGTATCCAGCAAAGAATAAATTTCCACTGGTATCAACAACGTAACAAGTGTTATATCCAGCATCAACCATAGCCACATTACTTAAACTAGAAATATGAACTGGATAACTTTGGTTTGTAGTATTACCATTACCTAGTTTACCATACCCATTGTATCCCCAAGCAAAAAGCCTTCCACTTGTATCAATAGCGTAACAAGCATTATAAGAATTACCACCTGAACAAAGTGAATTACTCATATGAAAACCAGCTATCTGACAAGATACACCTGAATGTGTAGCATCAGGGCCAAGTGTAGAAATTTTATTCCACTTCATTCTATTTGTAGTTCCACCTACACCAAGCTGACCATAACCATTATATCCTCTGGAAAATAAATCACCATCTTTAGTAAGTGCATACATACTATGAGTGCCAGTCCAAAATCTTACAAAGTAGTCACCATCTCTTAATCCACCATTGTCATTACTAAAGTTCATAAGAATAAAACCACTATGACTATTACCACCATAAATGCCATTTAAAGCATATGAATTACCATCTGAACCTTGAACACAAAGTTCATGTTCTGTGTTTAAAAAATAGTTTAGTCGATACTGTTTATATTCCATGCCTTGCTTTGCATTTGCAATAGGCCCCATAGCTGGATTAGGATAAGGATATTCAGGTATCCAGTTGTTAGAATAATCAGCTAACCATGCTCTTTTTCCTGCCGCTCCATAAGCGTTTGTTGCGGTAGGGTCTTGATTCCAAGCAATAGGGTCGCCGTAATTTGCAGTTCCTACTGTCCAGCCTTTATAACCAGTTTCATTTGCATAAGCTACTGTTGTTGATGTTGCTTTTAAAACCTGACCAGAAGTTCCTCTTGCTAATCGTATTTGATTACTGCCGTCATGTGTCATTATATCACCAGCAGTAGTTAGAACAGTAGTTCCCTCTGCCATGACGTTCCAGTATGCTGTTTGAGTTACTGCTTGAGTCCCAGCACCATGTGCTTGAATACAAATATAAGAGTTGCCACCACTAGATACGGCATCATTTACTTCGTATGCCGTACTACTACTGTAAGCACCCTTCCAGTTTACTCTTAATTTTCCGACATTAATTGTTGCCACTATGACCTCCTATGGTGTCGTTAAGATTAAATCGCCTGATGTGTCTAAACTAAAAGTAACATTCGGCGAACTAAAAAAGTAGTTGTCATAATCATCTAAAGTGAAAGACTCGCTACCTCCGAGTGTTGAACTATCAACCACTAAATGACCAGTTGAAGTATCAATTCTTAATCCATAAAACACACCATTGTTTGTTGCAGACGTTGCAAATTCATATGCAGTTTCGCCTGAGTTTACTTGAATAATTTTACCAGCATTACCAGTAAAACTAGTAGGAAGATTCGCACTAGCTAAAGATGCGGCGGCATCTGAAGCACTTTGTGATGCTTCACTAGCTTTATCAGTTGCTATTCCAGCTTGAGTTGTTGCCGTTGTCGCATCTTCTGATGCTTGAGCAACATTTGCAATAACATTATTAACTTGAGTAATACTAGGCCCAGCTATTGCATTACCAGTTGTTGCGTCAAAAGCTAATGTGTTACCTTTTCTGTCATCTAATGTAGGTAAGGTAAGAGTAGCGTCTGAATCAGTTGTATTTAATACAAGACTTCTATTAATAGAATCATTTAAATCGGCGGCAATAGCTATAAATCTATCAAGCTCAGTATTTAAAGTTCCTATATTAAACGCACCTGATGTTGGAAAGTCTGTCGTTCTTTGTAAAGGAATCTCACGAGTGATAACTATTTTAACACCAGCAGTTGTGCCGACTATAGCCGAAGTGAATGTAATTGAACCAATAGCACCATCACCACCAGCAACAGTATAGGTACTACTACTTTGTAATGTTCCATCTTTATAAACCTTTAAATCAGTAGAGTCAAAGAACTCAAAGGTTACGTCAAATAACGATTGAGTATTCCCATTAGTTACTGTGTAACTATCTCTTGGACTGTTATTTGTTAATAGTATCGTCATAGCCGAACCCTACTTCTAAATTGATTTTCTTTCAACGCACAAATCATCACCACCTACTACGCCTTAACTCTGAACCAATATCCCCCATAAATCCTCGTAAAAACCATAGCTTTAAAAATGGAGCATTTTTTAATATCACTGAACTACCTTCTCCAATTTCTCCTTGTAACATTTCACCAAAGCCTTTACGCAAGACATTATCACCCCATGACATACCAGCACCACCAACACTAGTGGTTGTATCCATAACTTTATCCCAATTAGTATCATCATCTCTTGACCTTACCTTTGGATTAAACAAACCAAATCCCATATCAACGCCAAATCTTTCTCCGTTTTCCATAGCCGTATAATAAATATCACTAAACAAAGCTAACAATCCTGACTGGTCAAATGCTCTAAGCATCTTATCTTCCATACTTAAGTTATCCCAATACCACGCTTTTGTTTTATCACTACCTATTAATGAGGTCTGTGCTTTTAACTCTAACGCCAGATAACCAAGACCAAGACTAGATAATATGCCTACAGTAGTATTTCGTAACTGACCTTGAGCCATAGAAGCAGTAATCTTATTCATAGCGGCAAATGAATACGACATAAACTGGAACGGCATACCAAGTAATCCACTCTCAATTCTAGCGTAGCCTCTTACTTTATGGTCTTCTTTCATTCCAAATTTTCCAGCAATACGCATTGGTATATGAAATACGCCATCAACTAATACTGGTAAGTCTGCTGGAGTACCCATTAAAACTGTATTCAGGATTCCAGTATTAAGACTACCTCTAAATGTATCACGCAACTGATGATACTCTTTAGGCCATTTAGTAGAATTAAGTAGGTATAAACCTTTTTCAGTTTTTTGTATTACACCCATATCAACTAGTTCTTTTATCTGCTTTGCTTCTTTAGAGCCAATATTGTATCTACTTAATATCTCCATATCTTGTTGCTTTAAACCATCTGTGGCTCGTTTATACGCTAAATCAACAAAGGTATGAACTCTGCACATTGAATCCATTTGCTTAAATGTTCTAGTCATTGGAGCTAAAAGATTTAACATATAGAACGCACTTTTAGCTTCACCAGTTACTTTTTGATAAGTACCTCGTGCAAACGGATTGTTGTTTAATTCATTCGTTAAGCGTAAATGAGATGAGTTATTAACTATATCTAATATTTCACCAGCAATTCTACCTTCAGTAGCGTTCATTCTTACTCTGCTATCTAATACACTAGTTAATGTTTTGAATATTGTACCTATTTCATGCTCAAATATTATTTTAGCGGCATCAGGTAATGTTGAAAAACCAGCACTACCAAGATAATTTAACTGTGCCATATCTCTTAATACTTGAGCAGTTCGAGTGTCTAATGTATTAGGATTACGCAGTATAGTACCTACTACTCTATCATAACCTATCAGAAAGTTTTTCCTTGCCTCATCAGCATCAGCTTTCGTGCCTTTGCCGTATATCATTATGTCATCATCAATTTCATCTAACACATCTTCAAGGTTTCTATCTCTAAATTTTTTAGCAAACTCATATCGAGGTGCTACTCTATCAGTATATGCTTTCATAACTGCTACTGGGTCTGTTTGAATAAACTCTTTAACTAGTACGTTAGGTATATCTAGCGTCCTATGTTTAAAATGTTTTGATTTACCCATGCCGTAGTAAGCATTGACTTCAGTAGTTTCATCAACTAAACCAAGAATATTATCGACAGTCTTCTTTGCTCTTTCTCTTACAGACGCATCATCAGTCCTTAATTCTTTTTCTGCCCACTTAACATTACCATCTTTATCTGTTTCTTTAGTCCATGTTCTATTATTTGTTTTATACCAATCTGCTAATATACCTTCTAACTTTGCTCTATTTGCAGAGATGTAATCGTGATTCCAATATCTAGCAAACATCTTTTCTTCGTTAGCTGGTAATATAGGATTTTCCTTTATATGCTTAAGCTGGTCATCTAAATTACTAATTTCATTTTTCATTCTAGCTACAGACGCTTTTTTAAAAACTAGCTTGTTTCTTAACTTTGGTGGTAATACATCTTTCTTTAAACCTCTCTGTATTTTAGCATCTAATATTGCTAATAACTTATGTTGCCCTCTGGATAATCCAACAGACTCAGGGTCATCTAGTATCTGACGCAATCTATCTCTTTTAATCATATCGTTGATTAACTCTTCAGTAGCATACTTTGGTTTAACCTTTGCACCAGTTACTACATCTGTATATGTTATTTTTCCGTCTGCTTTCTTTATAGTACCAGCTTCAATAGCACCTTCTATAAAGTCATCTACTTCTTTTTGAATGTCATCTAATTGCTTTTGAGCAATACCTAATCGCCTATTAACTTCAACTTGTCTTTTTTGAAAATATCTTTGACTTCCAATTAATCCAACTTCTTCTAGGCGTGTTCCCCAAGTTTCCCAAAATTCATCTAGTCTTTTAATTACATTTCTTTCGTAATTAGTATTGCCCTTCTTGCCTTCCATTCTTCTTAAGTTTGCATTAGTAAACCATTCCTCAAACCCTGATGGACGAGTATCCGTTAGCCTACCCTTACCAATCGGTGACTTAATTCCCGACCAGTCCAACATCATATTGTTTCCCTTTTTTGTACCTTGAGCATATTGATTTAAAGCATAATCATATACTTCCATGTATTCGCCTTGCCATCTTTTCGCACCAGTATAAACTGATTCACCAGCAGTTAATCCTGACTTATGAAGATTTAACAAAGTTCCATTATCACCAATCAACATAACCATACGCTTCTTATGTGCAGTAGGTACTTTCTTATTTAAAAGCGTTGACTTTAAAGGAGTGGGAATCATTTTATAAAATATACTATTAGTAAACCAGCTATCAGCTATCTTATAAGGGTCGTCAATGTTAGCAATCTGTAATTCATTACGTCTTTCAATAGCTTCTCTTTGTATTAATGACAGTTCATTTTCTTTATGAGCAATAGCTTCATCTATCTGCTCTTTTGTCATTCCAATTTTTTTAATATCTTTTCTAGCTTGTCCAATCTTTTGTTTTTCTTTAACCATTCTGCTTAATGCTTCAGTATTAATGCGTGATTCATATGCTACTAGTGATTCACCTTTTTTTTGTTTTAGTTTGCCGTGATATAACTCATGCCAAAAAACAAAATCAGTAAAATCATCTACAGTTTTAAGATGTTGTCTATTATTAAACTGAAACTTATAGTGCATTTTTTGTAAAGTTTTCATGCTACCATCTTTAAGTTTACGAGATAATATTGTTGGGTCTTTTGCCCAACCTTGCAGTCTATTAAAAGCAAACATAACATTATCTCTATTAACAAAGACAATGCCTTTGTAATTAGTTACTTCGTTTCCATAAAAATGTTGTCCTAATACTTTCTTTTTTAATTTTCCTTGAGCTATTAACTGGTCTATCTTTTTTGCTGGAGCAGATAGAACGCCCTTAATGTTAAATTCTTTTCCAAACTTTCTAGCAATTTCTACATCAGATAAACGGCTAACAGAACGAATTGTGCTTGACCATATTTGTTTAATAAAACTTTTTTTATCAGCATCAGTTAAAGTAGTTTTCTTATTTTGTATTTCTCTTAATTTCTCTATTTGTTTAGGTAATGATTCATTGGCGGCAACTAACTCATCATCAGTTAAATGACCCATTGGTCTATGTTCTTTTTTCTCAGGAGGAATATTATTCGCTCTATCAATATTTCCTTTATTTAAATTAGTTTCTAAATCAGCATCTTTAACTGTAGTTTCATAAGCCTTCCATTTTCTAGCCATTGGAATACCCACTAAACCACCAAGCAGAAAACCACCTACTGCGGCACTCGCCATATTTAAACCAACTTCTTGAGGAGTGGCTAGGATATCAGTCGGGTATCTCATACCTTCTTGCAGACCAGTAATAGCTACTACACCAGCAGAAGTACGGACACCAGTTCGTGCCATTACTCCACCAGCACTTCTTATTGAACCTCTAGCTATTGCCGTTGCAATACCTTTACCAGCCGCCCACGGCAGAGGAAGTAAATTCATTGGGTCACTAATAAGACCAGCAAACATATTTGCCATAAACCCAAAGTCACCCATTATCTCCCTACGTTCTAAACCCTCATCAATCTGTCGCTTTAAATCTTGCATATGGTCTGCATTTTTTGCACTAGCTAATTCATCATAATACTTTTCATAACCTTGCATATGTTCAAAAGGATTGTAGTCAACGTCTAACCTATCCCAATGGTCTATAGTATTTGTTATCCAATCCCATACTGGCTCGTATGTATATTCAGCGTGTGCCCACCACAAATCGCCAAAATCATAACCTTTATCTGGACGTAAATTATAACCATCAGCAGTTGGACTCCAATCAAACTGCCTAGTACCAGTAGGTAAAGGTGCAAATGGGTCTATTGTAATTCCATTACTCATTTATTTCTATCTTCTAATCTTTTTCGTTGTTCTTCTTCACTTATAAAATCATCTATTGTTACGTTTTCTGCATCTGCTTTTACTATGAAAGGTATTCTTAAACCATCTTGGTTCTCTCTCCATAAAGGAATTAATTTATCTTGGTTGTATGTCATAACATAATATTGAACAAACTCATTCATTTGAGTTTCATTTGGACGACCACCTACTACTGGACTTTGCAATATAGTTCTATGCCTTGTTGGAACAAGAAAGACTTTATGTTTACCATCACTAGGCAAGTATTCTTCAAGTTTATCTGACCTCCCTCTTGCTTGATATATACCACCTTCATTATACATCTCTTCAAAATCAATACTATAACTCATAGCCATACCATACGCACCCATAACACTGCTCTGTAGCTCAGCTTGGACTTCTTCAAATGATTTTCTAGGAGTAACAAGAATATATTTGTCCTTAAACTCAGGATTCTTATTTATTTCATTTTGAACATTAGTAAGGAACTTATCTATTTGTTTCTGAGAGCCATTAAATACTTTCGACAAAGCCATGTTAGACCTCATGGTTCTGTATCCAGCGTGTATGTCTAATACATATCCATTTGTTTCATGGAAGTGTTCATTAAAAAGTTGATTTATCCGAGTCTTTACGGCATCTTTGTCAAGATTTAAACCTTCTACATGATACTCCATCAGAACACTTAAATCAGCAACAACATTAGTACCTATGGAATCTATCTCTTCATCTAATAATTTAATAACGGCTTGAGTATAATTTGTAACTTTGTCACTTGTTCTAAACTTCTTAAAGAATGATTCTTTTCTTGCATCTTGTTCTGCTTGAGGAGCGTTAGCAGTTTCATTTACTTCAGCAATTATTGCATCTAAATCATCAGTACCTTTTAGGGTTGAAAGTCTATCAATATATTCAAGTTTTTCCTTAGTTTCATCACTAAGGTTGTTAAATCGAATACTGTTAAAAAGATTCTTTTCTTTTATTTCAGTTCCATCTACTTCTGTTTTATCATAATACTTTAAATTTCTATAATGCTGGAACAAAGTCTTTGCTTGTCCACCCTTGATTCCACCATTAGATAATAATGTTAGCTGATTTTTGAAACTCTCTGGTAACGTCTTACCATAGTCTGCGTTATCATATAATTGTTTTGTAGAAGGATTAGAAAATAAACTATCACCACTTAAAAACCATTGTTCAGTTTTTCCATGATTTGTATAAACACTTTTTGTTGCGGCGTTGTTTTTATCTTGGGTACTTATACCTTGCTTGTCTACGCCTCGTGTAACGTAAGACATAGCATTTGCTGATTTTGTTAGCTTTGCTTCCTTTGCTTCACTTTGAGCTAAGAACGAAGCGTGTGACCTAAACTTTTCTTGTACCTTATTTAATTGAGCACCATCAAGTTTTGATATTAATGGCTTTAGTCGCTTTTGTACTGATTCTGGTAGCTTTTCAATACTAGAGGCATTAAGGTTCCCAGCTATCTGATTATATAATTTTGAAGTCTTTGGTATTACTGCACCACTAGAATCTTTTAACACCACGCTATCTTTACTGATGATAGCTAAAGAAGTATCTACAAGTACAGTTTCAATTTTTTCTTTGTAGGCATTAATGTATTGTTGGTCTATTAATGACTCGACACCATTCGCAACAGATTTATTTTTTGCGACTGTTCTTTCTTTATCAAATTGTTTTAACTTGTTTGTTACCTCGTCAAGTAACTGTAGTGAACCCTTCCCATCTACATCTGCCTCACTTAATAACCTATTTACTCTTTTATTTGTTTCTTCAAGAAATAAAGTTTCTTTATTAATAAGTTCAATTTCTTCTTTCTTTAAGTTTTTATCAGTTAATACTTGGTCAATACGAATATTTCTTAATTCACCACGAATAGCTTGACTTACAATTTCTCTATGTGCACTGTCGTTGAATACAAGAAGAGGGATTTTTCCATTACTATCGTCATGGAGTAACGATAACTTGTTTAATAAGTCTTTCTGCTTAAATAATAATCCACCTTCCTTTAACTCTTTCTGTTGTAAATAGATTTCTATTTCAGTTTGTAGCTTTGGTAGGTTGTTATTATCAATGCCATCTAATGCTTTTAAAGATGTTGAATTAGTTAGCTTACTTACTATAGCACCAAGAACAGTTCTATCTAATCCAGTTTGTAAATCAGTAGGAAGTAGCTTTGGTATTCGAGAGCCTTCAACATTTCCAGTATCACTAACATATTTACCAATCTGTGCCTGATTATTTTTTATTGTAACCTGAGAATCAAATATAACTTTTTTTAATTCGTCATAGGTGTTAGCTTCAGATATTTTTGAAACAATCTCTTTAGCATAAACATCAGTCTGTGCTTCTATTTTTTTCCGTAACTCAGGTCTTTCTTTTAGGATTCGATTTTGTTCTTGTTGAATATTATAAGCACTGGTAGCAGACATATTTGATTCAATGCTTTGAACTAACTTATCTAAAAACTCTGCGTCTTCTGCTTTGTAGTTATCATTT
>MDTE01055271.1_pt1 | contig 22024 bp, 21 predicted proteins | sample 811231 | NCBI WGS metagenome assembly MDTE01 (sample SAMN05326651, study PRJNA326480) | marine metagenome | isolation source: seawater | place: Indian Ocean: Red Sea | collected 2010 | reverse complement strand
ATTTACAAAACTAATATTAATTGTAATATATATTACTAATTAAATAGCAAATTAAATTCTGTTATATAAGTATGTATTTTAGAATGTTTTTATTAAATTTGCGGCCCTTATAATAAATAATAAAAAAAAACAACATGAATACATATGAGACTGTTTTCATAATGAATCCCGTTTTATCTGATGAACAGATAAAGGAAACAGTAAAGAAATTTGTTGGATACATAAAAAAGAAAAAAGGTACAGTTTCTCATGAAGAAAACTGGGGACTTAAAAAACTAAAGTATAGTATCCAAAAGAAAAAAACTGGTTTCTACTACCTAATTGAATTTGAAGCATCAGGTAATATCATTAAAGACTTAGAAGTTGAATTCAAAAGAGAAGAAAGAATAATTAGATGGCAAACAATTAAGCTTGAAAAGTATGCAAAAGAATATGCTGAAACAAGAAAAAAGAAACTAAGTACAAATAAAAAAGATAAATAATCATGGCAAAATCAGATGTAAAATACCTTAATCCTGTTGATATAGAATTAAAAAATAACAACAAATATTGTAGATTTAAAAAAATGGGAATTAAGTATATCGACTATAAAGACCCAGAATTTTTACTAAGATTTTTAAATGATCAAGGAAAAATTCTTCCAAGAAGAATAACTGGAAACTCACTTAAATTTCAACGTAAGTTAGCAATAGCAGTTAAAAGAGCGCGTCAAATTGCTTTACTTCCTTATGTTGCTGATAATTTAAAATAACATTAATTATGGAAATTATACTAAAACAAAATGTTGAAAAACTAGGTTTTATTAATGAAATCGTTACTGTAAAAAATGGATACGGAAGAAACTACCTTATTCCAAAAGGCTTTGGTGTATTAGCAACTGAGTCTGCAAAAAAAGTTCTTGCTGAAGAACTTAAACAAAAAACAAAGAAAGAAGAAAAAGAAACTAAAGCTGCAAACAAAATTGCTCAGAAGTTATCAGAAATTAAAGTTACCATTAAAGCAAATGTTTCAGAAGATGGAGAAAAACTTTTTGGATCAATAAAAAACTCTGATTTTGCTAAAGCAGTCAAAGAATTAGGGGTTGAAATTGATAGTAAATTTGTGAAACTTCCCAAGATCAAATCCTTAGGATCCTTTACTGCAGAAGTAAGACTTAATAGATCTGTTCGTCTCGATATGAATTTTGATGTGATAGCAAAATAGTTTATTTTTATATTCTATTTTTGGATTTTTTCTTCATATAAAATTATTTCAATTACTAACTACTTAGTAAAACTTTTAATATTTAATTATGAGTGAATTATATTTAGAGTATCTTAACGAGATTGAAAAAAGAAAGTTATCCGGTCTCTCTCCAAAACCAATAGATAGTGAAGAACTAACAAACATAATTATTTCTCAAATTCTTGACTTAAAATCTGATTACAGAAATCAGTCTCTAATGTTTTTTACCTATAATATATTGCCTGGAACCACAAAAGCAGCTTATGCCAAAGCAAATTTTTTAAAAAATATTATAGAAAAAGAGGTAGAAATACCTGAAATTTCTCAAAAATTTGCCTTAGAATTGCTATCTAGCATGAAGGGAGGACCTTCAATCAAGGTTCTTTTAGATTTAGCATTAGGAAATTCAAATGATATAGCTACAAAAGCTGGAGAAGTTTTAAAATCTCAAGTATTTCTTTACGAAGCTGATATTAATAGACTTAAAAAATCCTACCTTGAAGGAAACAAAATCGCAAAAGATATCTTAATCAGTTACTCAAAAGCAGAATTTTTTACTGAACTTCCAGAGATTCCTGAAGAAATTAAAGTAGTTACATATGTTGCTGGAATTGGAGATATTTCAACTGACTTACTTTCTCCTGGAAGTGATGCCCACTCAAGATCAGACAGAGAACTTCATGGAAAATCTATGTTCGAACATGACACAAAAAAACAAAATGAACTTATTAAATTACAAAATGATCACCCAGATAAAAAAATAATGCTTGTAGCAGAAAAAGGTACTATGGGAGTTGGTTCATCAAGAATGTCAGGAGTAAATAATGTTGCTCTTTGGATTGGTAAAAAAGCAAACCCATATGTTCCATTTGTAAACATTGCTCCTATTGTTGCTGGAACTAATGGAATATCACCTATTTTCTTAACAACAGTTGATGTAACTGGAGGGATTGGGATAGATTTAAAAAATTGGACTAAAGAAAAAGATGAAAATGGAAATATTAAAGTTGATGAAAATAATGAACCAATATTAAAACAATCATACTCAGTTGACACAGGAACAATACTTACAATTAACACACGTCTAAAAGCATTATTCAAAGACGGAAAAAAAGTATGTGATTTATCCAAATCATTTACGCCTCAAAAATTAGAATTTATGAGAGCTAAAGGATCTTACGCAATTGTTTTCGGTAAAAAACTACAATCTATAGCAGCTCAAATTTTAGATATTGAAAAGCCAAATATTTTTGCACACTCAAAAGAAATTTTTAATGAAAATCACGGATTAACTGCTGTTGAAAAAATCTTCAACAAAAATCTGATGGAAAAAACTCAAAAAAAATGTTTACATGCTGGATCAGATGTTAGAGTAAAAGTAAATATTGTTGGATCTCAAGACACAACCGGCTTAATGACGGCACAGGAACTTGAGTCAATGGCTGCAACAGTTATTTCTCCAGAAATTGATGCAGCTTATCAGTCTGGATGTCATACAGCTTCTGTATGGGATCTTAAAGCTCAGCAAAATATTCCTAAACTCATGAGTTTTATGAATAATTTTGGACTAATCACTGCAAGAGATCCAAAGAAAGAGTATCATGCCATGACTGATGTAATACATAAAGTTTTAAATGATTTGACAGTGGATGATTGGTCTATTATTATTGGAGGTGATTCCCATACAAGAATGTCAAAAGGTGTTGCATTTGGCGCAGATTCTGGCACAGTTGCTCTTGCTTTAGCAACTGGAGAAGCTTCCATGCCAATACCTGAAAGTGTAAAAGTTACGTTTAAAGGTACAATGTCCGATCACATGGATTTCAGAGATGTAGTTCATGCGACTCAAGCTCAAATGCTTGAAAAATTCAATGGTGAAAATATTTTTCAAGGAAGAGTAATTGAAGTACATATTGGTACTCTTCAAGCTGATCAAGCATTTACCTTTACAGATTGGACTGCTGAAATGAAAGCTAAAGCATCAATTTGTATTTCTGAGGACAATACACTAATTGAATCTTTAGAAATTGCTAAAAATAGAATTCAAACAATGATTGACAAAGGAATGGATAATAAGAAATCTGTACTTAAAAATCTCATTAACATTGCTAATTCTAGAATTTCACAGATTAAATCTTCTAGTAAACCGCCATTGTTTCCTGATCAAAATGCAAACTATTTTTCAGAAGTTGAAATTGATCTTGATAAAATCAATGAACCTATGATTGCAGATCCTGATGTAGATAATATTGATATTTCTAAAAGATATACACACGATACGATAAGAGATTTATCATACTATCAAGGAAAGAAGAAAATAGATTTGGGCTTTGTAGGATCATGTATGGTACATAAAGGAGATCTTAAAATACTTTCTCAAATATTAAAAAATATTGAAGAATATAAAGGCTCTGTCAAATTTAATGCTCCTTTAATTGTAGCCTCACCTACATACAATATAATTGAAGAATTAAAAAATGAAGGAGATTGGGATATTCTACAAAAATACTCAGGATTTGAATTTGATGACAATAATCCAAAAAATATTGCTAGAACAAAATATCAAAACATGATGTATCTTGAAAGACCTGGCTGCAATTTATGTATGGGGAATCAAGAAAAAGCAGAAAAAGGTGACACAGTTATAGCTACATCTACAAGACTCTTTAAGGGAAGAGTTGTGGCAGATTCCAAGAGAAAAAAAGGAGAATCACTATTAGCATCAACACCAGTAGTTGTTTTATCTTCAATACTTGGAAGAATCCCAACATTTTTAGAATATCAAAAAGCAGTAAGTGGAATAAATTTAACTAAATTTAAGCCACCTACAAAAAAATTATGTGCTTAAACAAATTTGAATAATCTGCCCCATACTTTTAGTTTCCCAAAAGTTTGATTTTATTTCTTAGATTTGTATATATGAAAAATATCATTTTTTTTACTTTACTAATTTTTCCGACACTGTTATTTGGACAATCAAGTAATTGTATTGGAGCAGAACCTTTTTGTACTGGAACAACTGTGAATTTTCCTGCTTCAACAAATAGCACAGGTAATTTTCCTTCAAATGTTTTTTTCGATTGTCTAGGCACTCAACCAAATCCTGCTTTTTACTATCTTCAAATTGATCAACCAGGAAATTTAACCATAACTATGCAAAGTACACCTTTAGTTGATATTGATTTTATTTGCTGGGGACCTTTTAATGACCCTAATACAATGTGTGATAGCCTTACTGCTCAATACGTTGAAGACTGTAGCTACTCAACAGCAGCTATTGAAAGCTGTGATATTATTAATGCGGTTAGTGGACAATTTTATATTTTACTTATAACAAATTATTCAAATGTTAATTGCAATATAGATTTTTCTCAAACATCAGGCCTTGGAACCACCGACTGCTGTATACTTGGTGACGCAGGAGAAGACAATATTAACCCAGGTGTAAGTATATGTAACAGTGACCCAGTTTTTAACATGCTAGATGAATTGAATGGAACTCCTGGCTTAGGAGGGGTGTGGTATGATGACAATTGGAATATAGTAACTAATTCATTTGATCCATCAATTCAAAATAGTGGAATATACTCATATATAGTACCCGGAACCCCTCCTCCTGGCACAACAATAACGTGTCCCGATGACACATCACTTCTTTCAATAAGTATTAATCCAGACCCAACTATTAATTTTCCAATTTTAAATAGTTTATGCCTAGATGATAATCCCATAACATTATCGCAAGCTACACCAACTGGAGGAACTTATTCTGGTAATGGAGTCATTTCTGGGGTATTTACTCCATCAAATTCAAATTTAGGAACAACCAACATAACATATACATATATAGATGCAAACGGATGTTCAAATAGTGCTAATCAATTTATTACTGTAAATGAAAATCCAGTCTTTTCTTTTGGTGCTGACTTACAAATTGCATGTGAATCTACAATTACTATTAATCCAATAATCAATAATGGAGTCCCTCCTTATCTGTATAGTTGGGGAGATGGCTCAAGTAATTCTTTTTTAGTTACAGGGGGAGGAAATATTAGTCTGACTGTTGAAGATATTAATGGATGTGAATCTTATGATAATATAGTCATATCTCAAGATCCAACCCCAGATGTGATAATTAGTGGAGGTGGAGAAATATGTAATAATGGAGAAGAAGCTTTAGTTAGCTTTAATTTCAATGGCCTACTTCCTTGGAATTTAAATTACTCTATAAACAATGAAAATTATTATGTAAATAATATAACTTCAAATTATTACTCTGTTTCAACTTCAAACCCTGGCTTATATAACGTTGTTTTAGCTGATGATCTAAATCAATGTCCTGCTAATGTTATTGGAGAAAATATTGAGATAATTTTACATGATCTACCAACTCCTATCATTTCACCTGATTTTTATGAACTTTATCCTGGAGACAATATTACACTTGCTTGTGGAAATTATGTTAGTTACGAATGGTATAGTTTAGATGACACAGCTAATTTTATATCAACTTTTGAAAATTTATATGTTGATTCCACTTTATCTACTTTTGTGATAGTTGAAGATGAAAATGGTTGTCTTGGAACATCAAATATTGCACTAATTAGTTATATGCCTAGAATAGATCTATATGTTCCTAATGCTTTCACCCCCAATGGTGATGAGCATAACGATGTATTTGTTACATCTGCAAAAAATATTCAAAGCTTTTTTATTACTATATCAAACAGATGGGGAGAGATAGTATTTACAAGTAATAATATTAATAAACATTGGGATGGCAGATTTCAAGGGAAAATTGTTGATCAAGGAACATACAGTTATAACATCAGAATTGTAGGAGATGACAAAAAACTTTTCGTTACGAATGGAACTGTTAATGTACTGCGTTAATAGTCTGGAATTTCAGATAAAAATTTAATTTTCATTGTTTGATTATCAACTTTACAACAAAAATGTTTTAACCCATTACTCACAATCCAATATTCAACATTTAACTTCAAGTTATATCTAGAAATTTGATCAAATACTTTTTGAGTGATTTTTATATTGGGAGCCTTACACTCAACAATTAAATTTGGCATCCCATCTTTATTATTTAAAATAATATCTGCTCTATAATCAACTAAATTATGTTTAATTTTTTTTTCCACTTGCATTAAACTAAGAGGATATTTTTTAGATTTGTTCAAAAACCTAATAAAATGTTGTCTAACCCATTCTTCTGGAGTTAGTATAATGTATTTTTTTCTTATTATATCAAAAATTTGCGTATTTCCATTAACTAATTTAGTTTTGATTTCTATTGATGGTAAATTAAGTTTTGGAAATTTCATAAGGCAAAATAAATGAATTATATAGATATAATAGAATCAATTAAAAACAAATCTCAATTATATCCGATTTATTTTTTAACTGGTGACGAACCATACTTCATTAATAAAATAGTAGATAATTTAACCTCAAACATCTTAACAGAAGAAGAGAAAGAATTTAATCAAACTATACTTTATGGACAAGAAACAAATATAAATGAAGTTATTAATCAAGCTAAACAATATCCATTCGGTTGTGAAAGAAGATTAATTATAGTTAAAGAAGCTCAACATATCAAAAAAATTGAAGATCTTGAAAAATATCTTGAAAACCCACAAAAACATACAATTTTAGTAATCTGCTACAACAACAAGTCAATTGATAAAAGAAAAAAAATCGTAAAAATTATTAAAGAAAAATTCTGTTTTTTTGAAAGCAAAAAAATCTATTTGGAAAAAATTCCCAACTGGATTATAAATAATTTGAAAGAAAAAAAATATCAAATAGATCAAAAAGCAGCTTATTTGCTTAGCAATCATATCGGAAATGATTTAACTAAAATTAATAATGAAATTAATAAATTAACTTTATCAATTAAAAACAATACAATAATTAATACTGAAATAATTGAAAAATATGTCGGTATAAGTAAAGACTATAACATATTCGAGTTTCAAGATTCTATTGCAAAAAAAAATATCTTTAAAGCTTATAATATCTTAGCATATTTTTCAAAAAACACTAAAACACACAATATTATTCCTATCATCAACAATTTATTTTTGTTTTTCCAAAAAATAATTATTTTACACTCTTTAAAAGATAAAAGTAATGCATCAATATCTTCAAATCTTAAAATAAACCCTTATTTCATTTCACAATATAAATTAACTGCTAAAAACTACTCTCCTACTCAAGTAATTATAATTTTACAACATCTTAAAGAATATGATTTAAAAAGTAAAGGAGTAAATAATAATTCAACAAATCAAACAGAATTACTAAAAGAGTTGACTTATAAAATTTTGCATTCATAATTAATTATATTTGTAAATCCTTAACTGGTCAAATGAAAAATATTTTATTCGTCTTATTAATAGCTTTTAGCCCTTCTATATTTTCTCAAAACAGCTTTTCAGAAAAAAAAGGGAATATCAGAGGCTTCATATACGATAAAGAAAATGGTGAGCCAATAATGTTTTGTAATGTTATAATTAAAGGAACAGATATTGGAGGAGCTACTGACATAAATGGAATGTATAATTTATCAAAATTAGATCCAGGTAATTATACATTAGTCATTACATATCTTGGTTACGATACAAAAGAAGTCACATTAAGTTTAAAATCTGGTCAAATAATCAACAAAAATATTGAAATAGTTGCATCAAGTATTAAATTAAATGAAGTTCAAATTTCTGCTGAAAGAGAAGACATGAAAACTGAAGTTAAATCTGCTTCTATAAAAATTACTAAAAAAGATTTAGAGCTTATTCCTACAATTGGTGGATCTCCTGATATTGCACAATATTTACAAGTAGTACCTGGAGTTGTTTTCACAGGTGATCAAGGAGGACAGTTATATATTAGAGGTGGTTCTCCCATTCAAAACAAAGTTCTTTTAGATGGTATGATTATTTACAGTCCATTCCATTCAATTGGACTTTTTTCAGTTTTCGATACTGATATAATTAGAAATACAGACGTATATACAGGAGGATTTAGTGCTGAGTACGGAGGAAGAGTATCTTCAATTATGGATATAAAAACTATAGACGGGAATAAAAAAAAATATGGCGGAAAAGTTTCTGCAAATACATTTGGATCTAAAGTTTTTTTAGAAGGTCCTATATCTAGTAGTGGGAACTCTTCATTTATATTTTCTGGAAAAACATCATACTTGGATAAAAGTTCTGACTTATTTTATAAATATCCAATACTTTCATTTGATGAAAAAGGTCTTCCGTATTCATATACTGACTTATATGCAAAAATTTCATCAAAATCTAAAAATGGATCTAAATTTAATTTGTTTGGTTTCAACTTTACTGATGACGTAGATTATGATAATATTTCTCATTTATCTTGGGAATCAAAGGGTGTGGGCTCTGAATTTATATTAATTCCATCTGGATCGCCAGTATTAATTGAGGGTAACTTTGCATGGTCATCTTATGACATAACATTTGAAGAAGAAAGTAATCCTATAAGAAAAAGTGGAATACAAGGTTTTAATATTGGATTTGATTTCACTTACTTTCAACCAAAAGGAAAAGTAAAGTATGGTTTTGATGTTCATGGTTTTTCAACTGATTTCTTAACTAGAAATTCTGTAAATACTCCAATTACACAAAATGACAATACTTCCGAGTTTTCTGGTTATGTTAATTATCAATATAAAAGTACTAGACTTATAGTTGAACCAGGTTTTAGATTACAAAAATATACCATAGGTGTTTCACCAGAACCAAGAATTGGTTTAAAATTTATTGCTACAGATAAGCTTAGATTAAAAATTTCTTCTGGACTATATTCTCAAAATATTTTAAGCACAACATCTGATAGAGATGTAGTAAGCCTATTTACAGGCGTAATATCTTCTCCTGAAGATATTCCTGATCAAAGCAACGGCCAACCATATAAAGATAAATTTCAAAAAGCCAAACATCTTATAGCTGGAATCGAATATGATCTAAGTAAAAAAATTGATTTACAAATTGAAGGATATATAAAAGATTTTACACAGCTTACAAACATAAATAGAAATATGACATCTAATAATGACAGTGAATTTATTATAGAACGAGGTTTAGCCAAAGGAGTTGATATTTTATTAAAATATAAATCTAAACAACTTTATATGTGGATGGTATATTCTCTAGGAGAAATCACAAGAGAACAAGATGTATTTAGTAATAATGAATTTATAAATACAATTAAATATTATCCACACTTTGACAGAAGACATAATATAAATTTTGTTTCTTCATATAAATTTGGGAAAAATAATAGCTGGAAATTAGATGTTAGATGGAATCTTGGATCTGGATTCCCGTTTACTCAAACACAAGGATTTTATGAAAATATTACTTTCAGCAATGGAATTAATACTGATTACACATCGGCTAACGGAGATTTAGGAATTCAATTTAGCAACCTAAATGAAGGAAGATTACCATATTATCACAGGCTAGATGCATCTCTTTCAAAAAAAATGAAGCTAAACAAAAAAATTAATATTGATTTAACTGCATCTGTAACTAATATTTACAATAGAGATAACATATTTTATTTTAACCGAATTGAATACGAAAGAGTAAATCAATTACCAATTATGCCAAGTATTGGAGCAAATATTACTTTTTAATTTTTCATTTTGTTGATGAATTTATTAAACTAATATATTTAAAATAGAAACAAATATTATTTTTGCAATATAATAGATAGATCGTTGAATAATACTAAATACATATTTGTTACAGGAGGCGTATCCTCATCTTTAGGTAAAGGAATTATCTCAGCTTCTTTAGCAAAATTATTGGATTCTCGTGGGTTTTCTGTTACAATTCAAAAACTAGATCCATATATTAACATAGATCCAGGTACTATGAATCCTTATGAACATGGAGAATGTTTTGTTACTGAAGATGGAGCCGAAACAGATCTGGACCTAGGACATTATGAAAGATTCCTTAATAAATTTACTTCTCAAGAAAACAATGTTACTACTGGAAGAATTTATCAAACTGTAATTAATAAAGAACGATCTGGAGATTATCTTGGAAAGACGGTACAAATTATTCCACACATTACTGACGAAATTAAAAGAAGAATTAAACTTTTAGAACAAAAAAATAAACTTGATTTTGTGATAACTGAAATAGGTGGTACAGTTGGTGATATCGAAGCGCTTCCGTATATTGAAGCGGTCAGGCAGTTAAAATGGGAAATGGGAAAAAACTCATTATTTATTCACCTGACTTTAGTTCCTTTTTTAGCGGCAGCAGGAGAGCTAAAAACAAAACCTACTCAGCACTCAGTAAAGACTTTACTTGCTGCTGGAATTCAACCGGACATACTTGTTTGTCGTACAGAACATCCAATTAATAAAAAAATTAAAGAAAAAATTGCTAAATTCTGTAATGTAGAAACAAATGCTGTTATTCAATCTATAGATGCAAATTCAATTTATAAAGTTCCTATGTTAATGCTACAAGAAGGACTTGATAAAATTGTACTGAGTAAGTTAAATATCAAAAAATCAAACGATACCAATTTAAACAATTGGAAAAGATATCTCAAAAAATTAGATAATCCTTCTAAAGAAGTAAATATAGGTATTGTAGGGAAATATATTGAATTACAAGATGCGTATAAATCTATTTCTGAAGCAATTATACATTCAGGAGCTGAAAATTCTTGTAAAGTAAATATTTCTTGGATTGATGCTGAAACTATTACAAACAAAAATGTATCACAAATTTTATTAAATGTGTCAGGAGTTTTAGTTGCTCCTGGATTTGGCGATAGAGGTATTGAAGGAAAAATCAACACTATTAAATATTTAAGAGAGCAAAATGTTCCTTTCTTTGGAATTTGCTTAGGAATGCAATCTGCAGTAATTGAATTTAGCCGAAATGTTTTAGGTTTAAAAGATGCAAATTCAATAGAAATGAATCCAAAAACAAAAAACCCTGTCATTTGTTTGATGGAAAATCAAAAAACAATTAAACAAAAAGGAGGAACAATGAGATTAGGTTCCTATGATTGCACAATTCAATCTAATTCTAATGCATATAAAGCATATAAATGCTTGGAAATATCTGAAAGACACCGACACAGATATGAATTTAATAATAAATATAAAGATCAACTTGAAAAGGCTGGATTAATCACGTCAGGAATTAATAACAAAAACAATCTCGTTGAGATAATAGAAATTCCTAAACATAAATGGTTTGTCGGAGTACAGTTTCACCCCGAATTTAAAAGCACTGTTGATAATCCACACCCACTTTTTTCTAGCTTTATTAAAGCATGTATAAATAACACCTAACTGTAATGGATAAAAATTCTCTTATTGGCTTCGTACTTATCGCTATCATATTAATTTTCTTTCTTCCTACAAATGAAGTAAGCGATAAAAAAACTACAAAAATCAAAAAAAATAGTGTCATTAACTCAAATAATAATTCAAGCAAATTAAATGATGAAAAAAATGACTTTAAAGAAGATTCTATTTCTTTAGTTAATAATTACAGTTCTGACCAGCTATTTAACGGTAGTAATTTAGAAAAATTAGAAAAAAATTATACGCTTGAAAATGATAAGATAAAAGTTGTTATATCAAATAAGGGTGGTCAATTAAAATCTGTAATAATGAAAGATTTTAAAACTTATCAATCAAAAGAATTAGATTTATTTATCGAAAAATACTCAAAATTAAATTTACTATTTCAATCAAAATATAATTCTAAAAAAGAAAATCATCAAACTGCGGATTACTTCTTTGAAGTAAGTGAGGAATATGAAAAAAATAAAACTCAACTTAAATTAAAACTTAAAAAAGATAATGAATCTTATATTGAATTTTGTTATAAATTAACAAAAAACAGTTACTTAGTTGACTTTGATATTAATTCCGTAGGGATGAATCAATACATTCCAAACCAAAACATGTTTTTAGAATGGAAAACAAAAACTCCTGTCACTGAAAAAAGTAAGAGAATGCAGGATCAATCTACAAACATTCACTATCAAATTGAAGATGATGTTGATGACCTAGATTGGGATGACAATGATGAAATTAAAAACGATGAACCTGTTAACTGGATTGCTTTCAAACAACAATTTTTTAGTACAATATTAATTTCAAAAGAAGGTGGTTTTCAACAAACAAAACTTATATCTAAAAAAAATAAAGACTTAGATAATACAAATTACATAAAAGATTTATACGCTAGAATTACTATTCCCAAAAAAGATAAAAAAAATCTTCTAAAATCTCAATTTTATTTTGGTCCAAATAATTATTCTCTTCTTAAAGAATATGACAAAGGATATGAAGAAATTATGGACCTTGGTTATGTAGGGATTGATTCATGGGTAAATAAACATATCATTATTCCACTATTTTCGTTTTTATCAAAATTTTCAAATAATTATGGTTTAATTATATTACTATTAACAATTATTATTAAGCTATCACTTGCCCCTCTTACTTATAAATCATATTTATCGCAAGCTAAAATGAAAGTTCTAAAACCAGAAATAGATAAATTAAATGAAAAAAACAAAGGTCAAGATCCAATGAAAGCGCAACAAGCTACAATGAACTTATATAGAAGAGCAGGAGTTAATCCGTTAGGAGGATGCCTTCCAATGCTATTACAATTTCCTATATTAATTGCAATGTTTCGTTTTTTTCCTAGCTCAATTGAGATTAGACAAAAGAGTTTTCTCTGGGCTGATGATTTATCATCGTTTGATAATTGGATAGATTTACCCGTTGGAATTATGCCAGATTTCTTTGGAGATCATATCAGTCTCTTCACGTTATTAATGACAGTTTCAACATTATTGTATACGAGAATGAATGCATCTATGTCAACTGGTCAAATGGCTCAAATGAAATGGATCATGTATTTAATGCCAATTATATTTCTTGGAATCTTTAATAATTATGCAGCTGGACTAACATATTACTACTTTTTAGCTAATATGTTTACAATGACCCAACAATTTGTCATGAAGCGATTTGTTAATGAAGATGTTATTTATGCTCAGCTTGAAGCTAATAAAAAGAAACCTCCTAAGCCAAAATCAAGATTTCAAAAAAAGTTAGAGGAAATGCAAAGACAACAAGAAAAGAAAATGAGAAACAGAAAAAGAAGATAAATCTATTTTTTTTCAATTTTCTGAAGAAACAAGTCCAAAGCTGTTCTTTTACTCTGATCAAAAAAATATGATATTTTTTTGTTTAAATAATCGAAATTTATTGATTGCTCATTATATTTTTTCTGAGTGTATACTAAAGAATCAGATATATTATTAACTCCGTTTTTAAGAGCCAGTTCTAATTCAGATATAAAATTTTCAGGCAATTCTTTGTTTGAAATCCATGCAGCAAAAACAAAAGGAAGTCCTGTCATTTTTTTCCAAGACAATGATAAATCATAAACATACTTATATTTTTTATTTAAATCAAAAGCTCTATCTCCTATAACAAGACCAGCATTATTGCCAGAAATATTTTTTTCAAAACCAATATCCGAGTATATTAACTTTGGATTAACCCTCCAATAATCTCTTAATAATATAATTAATAATTCTATTGAGGTTCTGGATTGATAATCTAATTCTATAGAACGAATTAAGTTCATTGGCACATCTGAATAAACACAAACTGTATCTACTGGACCATTTGAACCAATACAATAATTAGTATGAAGTTTAGGTTTTTTTAGAAATGGAATTACCGCAACTGGTGCTAATGCTAAGTCTATTTTATTATCAATAAGCAGATTAGCAGATTTTGATGGTATGTTTAAGGAAAGATCAATTTTTTCTGACAAATTACTAGTTTGAATTCCATAAACAAAAGGAAGAGAATTTAAATATGAAATAACTGAAACTTTAATCATATCATTAAAAATATGTTTAGAAATTTATTTAAAGGTACAACAAAATCAGCTAAAAGAAATAAAAATTATCTTAAAAATAAAATCTATTTTTTAGAAGATACATTGTCAAATTTTATTAGAATACTTTTAAAATAAGTAAGTTTGCTATCATAAATATATTAACAATGAGTTTAAATACTTTAACAGCAATTAGTCCAGTTGATGGACGATACAATAAAACAACTCGTATTCTTCAAAAATATTTTTCTGAATCAGCATTAATAAAATATCGTGTTCATGTAGAGATAGAATATTTTATAGCATTATGTAATAGTGAAATTATACAATTGCAAGAATTTCCAAAAGGAAAATTTAAAATTTTGAGACAGATTTACGAAGATTTTAATGAAACTGATGCTATAAATATAAAGGAAATTGAAAAAACAACTAATCATGATGTTAAGGCAGTTGAATATTTCATCAAAAATAAATTTGAAAAAATGGGTCTCGGCAAGTTTAAAGAATTTATACATTTTGGCTTAACATCCCAAGATATTAATAATACTGCTGTTCCACATTCGATTAAACTTGCTATGGACGAAGTTTATATGAATGAGATTAAAGAGCTAATCATAATTTTAAAAGAAAAATCTAAAAAATGGCAAGAAATTGTTCTTCTTTCTAGAACTCACGGCCAAGCTGCGTCACCAACTAGAATGGGAAAAGAAATAAATGTATTTATAGAACGATTAGAAAAACAACTTAAGTTAATTCAATCTATACCTTTTGAAGCTAAATTTGGTGGTGCTACTGGAAACTTTAATGCCCATCATATTGCATTCCCAACTATTAACTGGAAAAAATTTGCAGATAATTTCATTAAAAAATCATTTGATTTGAATAGACAACAAACTACAACGCAAATTGAACATTATGATAATATTGCAGCTTTACTTGATAATTTAAATAGAATAAACACAATCTTAATTGATTTTTCTAGAGATATATGGACATATATATCTCTAGATTATTTTAAACAAAAAATAAAAAAAGGAGAAATTGGATCATCTGCAATGCCACACAAAGTAAATCCAATTGACTTTGAAAATGCTGAAGGAAACCTTGGAATAAGTATTGCAATTTCAAAATTTCTATCAAGTAAATTACCTATTTCAAGATTACAAAGAGATTTAACAGATAGTACAGTTTTAAGAAATATAGGAGTCCCGTTCTCTCATAATCTGATTGCAATTAAAGCTCTTAAAAAAGGGATAGATAAGTTACTTATTAATGAAGTCAAAATTTCTAAAGACTTAAAGGAAAACTGGGCAGTAGTTGCTGAAGGCATTCAAACAATTTTAAGAAGAGAAAATTATCCTAACGCTTATGAAGTATTAAAAGAACTAACTAGAAAAAATGAAACAATTGATTCAAATGCAATACGAGATTTTATAAATAATCTAGATGTTGATAATACTATAAAACAAGAACTAAGTTTAATTACCCCGAGTAATTACACTGGAATTTAACTTTATTTAAATATTACCTTATTTTTCTGAAGATATTCAGACCAGTTCCAAATGAAATGTTGGAGTAAATTTTTTAGCTCATTTATAAAAACTGGATTTGGTTTATTTTTTTTTCTAAATAAGCTTCCTTGAAAATCATTTAAAAAATATTTTTCAAAAATTGCAAAAGACATTGATTTAAATAAATTCTCATGTTTAGATATTAAATCATTGAAATACTTTTCATATTCTAAAAAAGTTTCCATAGAAAGATTTTGCTCATTAATAGAAATATCTTTGTATCTATACTCAAGAATGAAAGCTCTAAGAATTGTAACTTCATCTTCCTCAAAAAATGAACTTAAATTTGAAATATTTGCTAAAAAAACAACGTTTCTAAACCAGTCTATATCTGATTTTGTCAAACCTGGACTTCTTTCAAAATTATTATTTTTGTTAATAAAATCAGACATTTCAAGGAATCCTTTTGAAACTACATTTTCAATTGCAGCAACATAAATAGGAGCTAGATCTATAGCTCTTATCTTCTTTTTTTTTGATAATAAACCTAAAAATTTAATCATAAAAAATGAATTTCAATCAAAGTATGATTGTTAATTAATAAATCTATATTCAAATTTAGTGCTTTTAATCATGCATATTTATGTATTAGCTAACAAAATTCAAATTATTTATGAACAAAGACTAATAATCTGTTTTAAAAACTCTTGAAATATTAAAACCAAAAAAAATGTCTCCTTTACTCCAAGCACCAACTGTATTATTTATATATTCGGATGCAATCATATATTGTGAATTACTTAAATGAAGCTGAAAAATGTGTCCTCCAGTTTCTATATCAAAACCTAAGGAAAGAATATTATTATTAATTTTATCATTAATCTGAGCAAAATATTCTCCATTAACAGAAACTCTTTTAGAAATTTTTTGTCTAAAACCAAACCCAAGAGAATATTTATCGTTATCAGAATTATATTGTACTATATTATCATGTACAATCGTAGGCATAAGTTGAATTGATAAATTTCTATTCATTTTCTTTGCAAACAAAAAATGATGAGAATAAGAAAGTTGATTAAGAATATCATAGTCATTATTAAGTGGCTGTTTGAAAGCAGCTTCAGAACATATTGAAAAAGTAAATGGAAATCCATTTTTTATTTGGCGAAGAAGTCTTATTTTAGAATTAAAATCAATAATTTTTTCAGAAGAACTTCGACCCAAGCCAATAGCTAACCACTTATAAAGGCCAAAATCAAGACCAATTCTAACTTGTGAAAAATCAAGGCCAAAAAAATTATAACTTCCAGAATTTATAGGACCAAATCTATGCTGAATATTTAACTGCAATACGCCCTTTGATGGCATTTCTATTGAAGGAGAGTTTACAATTTTTGTTCCTTTAAATGCATATTCAACATATTCTATATTATTTTCTTCAGACAATAAACTTAATAGATCATCTTGACTAAAACTAGATTTAAAAAATAACATCAAGAAAATTAAAAACACAGATTTCATTTCATTTCATTTAATTTGATGTTAACATCAACCTGAATTTTTTCCGCTATTTTATACATTACTATTTTAGGAACACTAATATTATAATCATCTAATAAAACAAAAAAAGTTGAATTTATAAATATTGCATCTTCTTTTTTTAACATCTTACCAGAAAATTTGACGAATTTTTTTACTCCGTGTATAGTTAAATAACCCTCAACTTCAGCATTTCCATTTTTAATTCTCATAACTTTTCCTGAAAAAATTGACTTAGGATAAACATCTGATTCTAAATAATTTTCATTAAAGTGTTGCTGCATTAGAGGAATTGGAAAAACAAAATCTTTGATCTTGAGCTGAAATACTATTCTCTTAGTTTCAGCATCAAAAACAGCTGCAACCTTATTGTTAACAGCTTCTATATCTTCTAGTTTAGTGGAAGAATAAAAGTTGATTCTTCCATTTTTAGAAATATATTTTTGAGATAAAATGTTTTCAGAAAAAAAAATTGAGATGATTAAAACTAAAATTTTATTTACACTCATTCCACAATTTTATTTGATTTATTTCCTCATCTGTAAGTTTATCATATCCAGCCCACTTTGGGGGCATAATTTTACTATCTGATGTGTCTAATTCTATTCTATAAATAATATTTTCTATGTTATTTAACACTTGATTATAATTATAACTCTCATGACAAACTATACAATTGTTATCAATAATTTCTTTGATATTTTGCTCATACGCAACTTCAGTTGGGCAATCATATTCATCATATGCACAAGATATTATTAAAAGACATAAAAGTAAAATCCTCATAGCACAAAATTAGTTATTTAAAATCAAACTTTATCCTCTGAAAAAGTATTAATCCAATCAAAAATAATAAAACAACTACCCAAAGTGCTATTTGTTGATTAAATAAAGATGTAATTAAACCAAACAAAAAAGGGCCTAAAAAAGATGTAGCTTTACCTGCAAAAGCATAAAAACCGAAAAACTCGTTAACTTTTTCTTTTGGAGTTAATCTTGACATCAATGATCTACTGCTTGATTGATTAGGTCCAACCATAAAACCTATTAAAATTCCAGCTATCCAAAATAATTGCTTTGGAAAATTAGTTTCTGGAGCTATGATAGCTAATAATGTAGATATAATTAGCACAATTAAAGTTAGATTGATAACTTTTTTAACACCAATTTTATCTTCTACAACACCAAAAATCCATGATCCAATAGCGGCGGATAAATTTAAAACAATACCTAATTGCATTACTTCAAGTAAACTAAACTCAAGGGTTCCAACTGCGTAAATTCCTCCTAAAGCAAAAATTGTAACCAAAGCATCATTATAAAATATTCTGGCAAGTAAAAAATTAAAAATAGTCTTATAATTTGAAATATCTCTAAAAGTAGATCTAATTGAAGTAATCGAATCTCTAAAAAGTAAATAATTAAATTTTATTCTTTTCTTATCTTTCAAAAACAGAAAAGTAGGAATACTAAAAATTAAAAACCAAACACCAACAAATAAGTTTATTTTTCTTACTGAATGACTGTTTACATCTAAATCAGGAAACAGAAAAAATGCAGTTAAAAAAGCTAACAATCCACCAAAAAAACCTAATCCCCAAGAAAATCCTGAAATGGTTCCAATACTTATATTATCAGAAATATCTGGCAAGTAAGAATTACAAAAAACAGTTCCAAGTTCAAAAGAAATATTAGCAATTATAAAAAATAAAAGTGCCAAAAAAACATCACCTTCCTGAGGAAGGTATAAAAGTAGTGTAAAAAAAACTGCAGAATATGTAAAAAAAATTAAAAAATACTTTCTATAACCTCCATTATCTGCAATTGCGCCTAAAATTGGTGATAATAATGAAACAATAATTGCAGTAGATGAAATAGCAAAAGTCCAAAGAGTCGTGCCAATTTTATTATTTTCAGCAATGGTATCAACAAAAAAAGCACCATACAAAAAAGTAACAATTATAGTAGTGAAAGGTTGATTTGCAAAGTCATATAAACACCATGAAAGAACTTCTTTTCTATTTTTAATTTTTAAAATATTCATTTTTTTTCTTAAATTTTTGAATAGTATTTGAAAAATAAAAGTAACATAAAAAGGCAAAAAATTTTAAATTTGCGAAAAAAAACATGAATTTAGAAGGAATCCTTTACATATCTGGAAAACAAGGTTTATTTAAAATAGTTTCAACTTCAAAAAATAAAATAATTATAGAAAGTTTACATGATAAAAAAAGAACTGCTATTAGTTCTAATCAACAAGCAAATATGCTTGAAGAAATAGGAATTTATACTTACACAGAAACTGTATCTTTATCTACTATTTTTGAAAAAATAGCTATTAGAGAAAATGCAAATAAAACTATTTCTCATAAATCAAAAGATGATGAAATATCTTCCTATTTTCGAGAGATTTTAAATGAATATGATGAAGAAAGAGTATACTTATCAAATATAAAAAAAGTAATACAGTGGTATAATTTACTTCAAGAATCAGATCTAATAAAACTTCCGGAGAAAAAAAAGAAAACAAAGAAAGTAAAAAAAACTAAAGATGAAATATAGCCAGTTCCCATATAAAAGAATAGATATTAAAAAACATAATTTTGAAGTTGAAAAAATGATTTTAGATTTTAAATCAGCTTTATCTTCAAAAAATCAAATATTAATAATTAAAAAATATCAAAAATTACAGAAAGAATACCAAACATTTTCAAGTATTGCTCATCTTAACTTTGCTAAAAATACTAAAGACAACATTGCTATTGAAGAAAATAATTTCTATGATGAAATTGGACCTGAAATTGCAGAAATTGATAATAAATTTACTAAGGAAATCTATTCCTCAAAATATAGAAAAGAGTTAGAACATGAGTTTGGAAGTCATTTTTTCAAATTAATTGAGATGGAGTTAAAATCATTTGAACCTAGTTTAGTTGGTTTAATGAAAAAAGAAAATCAACTTACAAACAAATATAGAACATTACTTGCTGGTGCAGAAATTGAATTCATGGGTAAAATTACAAATTTAACTGGGCTATCTCCCTACATGCAAGATACGAATAGAAATACAAGAAAAAAAGCATATCAAGCGCTTGATATTTTTTTTGAAAAAAATAAGCAAGAACTTGATGAAATATTTGATGATCTAGTTAATATAAGACATCAAAAGGGAAAAAAATTAGGCTTTAAAAATTTCACTCCACTAGGTTACTTAAATATGAGTAGATCTGATTATGGTCCAAAAGAAGTTGAAGAATATAGAAAGCAAATTATAAAATATATTGTACCTCTTGTAAGTAAAATTAATAAAAAAAGAAAAGAAATTCTTGGGTATGATGAAATGTTTATATACGACACTTTGTATTTTAAAAATGGTAACCCTAAACCAAAAGGTGGTGTAGATTTTCAAGTTAGTCAAGCTAAAAAAATGTATAAAGAATTATCTCCTGAAACAAATGAATTTTTTAATATAATGATAGATCAGGAACTTATGGACTTAGATAATAGGTCTGCAAAATCTGGTGGGGGTTTTTGCACATCTTTTCCTTCATTAGAAAGACCATACATCTTTGCAAACTTTAATGGTACAGATCATGATGTAACTGTACTTACACATGAAGCAGGACATGCTTTTCAATGTTATCAAAGTCGAAAGCAACCTATTAATAGATATCTTTGGCCAACCTATGAAGCATGTGAAATTCATTCAATGAGTATGGAATTCTTAACATGGGATTGGATGCATTTATTCTTCAAAGAAGATAATGACAAGTTTCTATTTAAACATATTGCTGGATCTATAGCATTTTTACCTTACGGAGCATTAGTTGATCATTTTCAACATTGGATTTATGAAAATCCTAAAGAATCTCCAAAAAAGAGAAAAGAAAAATGGCTTGAACTAGAAAGTATCTATCAACCAGACAAAAATTATGATAATTTAAAATTTCTTAAAAAAGGAGCTTTGTGGCAGAAACAAGCTCATATTTATGAAATGCCATTTTATTATATAGATTATACATTAGCACAAATATGTGCGTTTCAATTTTGGATAAGAATGCAAAATGATAAAGATAGTGCATGGAAAGATTACTTAAGGCTATGTAAAGCAGGTGGTTCTTTGTCATTTCTAGATCTTGTTAAATTAGCAAATCTAAAATCTCCTTTTGACTCAAAAACATTTAAAGAAGTAGCTGAAAAAATCGATAGTTGGTTAGAAAAATATACAATATAATTTATCATGCATATTGATAGCGATTTAATATTATTCATTCCTGTAATAATTCTTGTACTACTACTATTTATGTTTGGAGTTAAAATTAATCGTGCTGGAACTGAATTAAATAATTCAAGTTTAAGACAAGCAGGAAACATATTTATACTTATTATTTTCCTTTAAATATTAATAATATTTCTTCTATTTTTTTTAATGGGATTTTTCGTATTTTATTGTAAAAACACTTAAAAATAAAAAAGTCCTAACTCTTTATGAATTAGGACTTTTTTTATAGGGCGGCAACTACCTACTCTTCCAGAAAAATCTAGTACCATCGGCACAACTAGGCTTAACTTCTCTGTTCGATATGGGAAGAGGTGGACCCTAGCGTTATAGTCACCATAATATCTTAAAGTATTATAAAATGACATTAATCGTAATGAATATATATAGATAACTTCAAAGTCTACGGGTAATTAGTATCACTCAGCTAAATATATTTCTACACTTACACTTGTGACCTATCAACGTCATCGTCTATAACGACCCTTAAAAGAAATCTTATCTTGAGATGAGTT
>MDTE01135735.1_pt1 | contig 22026 bp, 15 predicted proteins | sample 811231 | NCBI WGS metagenome assembly MDTE01 (sample SAMN05326651, study PRJNA326480) | marine metagenome | isolation source: seawater | place: Indian Ocean: Red Sea | collected 2010 | reverse complement strand
TTATCGCATCTCTAGTAGTCCAATCAGCCTCTATAGAGGCTGATTGATTGTCCTTTATTTGGAGAAAAGAAATACTATCCCCATCAGGGTTTAGTCCAATTTCTTCGGGTCTTCGAGCAACAACTAAAAGCCACGGAACCACCGCAAACAAAGAGACTAGGCAACCTAAAATCCAAAATGCTTCACGCCAGCCCCAAAAACTTATGATTAGTGCAGCGATTAACGGCCATATGCCAAGGCCTACCCTACTGCCATTAATTGCTAGTGCAGTTGCAAATGCTCTTCGTCTAATGAACCAATTAGCAATCACTGTATGGCCCGCAAGATTTTGTATATTCATCATTGCCATACGTCCGATTGAGAAAGCTAAATATAGAGCAATCAGGTTTTGAACAAACCCAATACTGATCAACGAAACTCCCATTAACAACGCGCCCACAGTCATGACAGCGCGCCCTCCATATGTATCAAGTAATTTGCCAACTATTGGACCAAAAAGAGCGGCTATAACCGTAGCGAAACTAAATACTCCTGAAATTGCAGTTCTAGACCAGCCAAATTCATCTGTCCATGCAGGTATGAATACACTGAAAAGAGGAGCAGCCAAAGAACCACTCAGTACCATGGTTATCGATACAGCTCCTGCAACTACCCATCCATAATAAAATTTATTCCTAGCTGCAAAATGTTTAATTTCTATCTCTCAATCTGATTTACTTGGCTTTACTAAAGTTTCTTTAGCTACGAACATTAATAATGCCGCTGCAATTAATAGCACTGGTGCAAATACTAAAAATGGAATTCCCACTCCATAATTTACAGCCAATACCCCTCCTAACAATGGGCCCGATATCGCGCCTATTTCAGAAAAAGTCCTGCGGGCAGCCTGCAACCTTGCCCTCACAGCATCAGGAACAACATCATAAGTAGAAGTAGCAACCGACCCTAATGAAAGTCCATTAGCGAATCCCATCGCAACTGTAATAGCAATTAATGGGTAAAACGAGCCTAATAACGGTATAACCAGAAAAGCCACCCCGGGAAGCATTGTGCTAGGAACAGTCGCCCACTTTCTCCCAATCTTATCTACAATAAATCCGGCCGGTAGAATCATAACTAGTGACCCTATAGTCATTAGGAAAAACAAAAAACCTATGCGGCTGGCCGACATACCAATTTCATCGGCGTATAGCGGAAACATGCTCTGGAAAGACATTCGATAGAGCATCATGCTAGCTGTTGCGAATACAAGGACAATATATGTCGCGCGCAACGCTGGATCAATTTGAAAAAATAAACCTTTGATTCGCGCGGTGAAATTGCCTTCTGGTTTTTGCTGTAAGGTGTTTTCTTTAGAATTCACGGGGTTAGAATTTGGTGCAAAGTAACCGACCATAAAAACCAATAATGCTAAAATTGTATACAGTCCAAACACCGCGCGGAAACCGGATGCGTCGGCAAGAACTCCTCCAATTAACCCCCCGAGTCCCATACCAACGGCATGAAATCCCATGAACCCACTCATTAAACGACCACGTTGATTAGCCTTCACTAAATCAACTCCAGCTACTTCTCTCCCTAGCATCCAACTACTGTCCGCGACTCCAGCAATAAATAATGTAACAAGCAGAGGCCAAAAGTAAGGAGAAATAGAAGCGATCAATACCGAGGCACCAATAAATAATGGGCCTATAGTTATCGCGATGCGAGTGCCGAAACGATCGATTAATAAACCTCCAATCGGTTGGCCCACAAACCTACCAAGTGCAAAAGCGGTAATAATTTGAGCAGCAATTCCTCCAGTGATTTCGAAATGATCAGAAATCATTGGAATAATTGGCATGACCATTCCATGACCAATACCTAAAAATATTGTCGTGGTATATAAGATTATCAATCCATGTATGACTGAATTTGAACGCATAAAACCCACAAATATGTTTTCCGGTTTGACACAGATAGAACCAACCTGTCAGGTATACTATAACTGTATCCAATTTAATCAACATTTTTGGAGGGACAATGGCCCACAACGTAGACCTAAGCAAGATCGTTTCTCTTGCTAAAAGACGAGGCTTTGTATTTCCGTCTAGTGAGATATACGGAGGAATCGGGTCAAGTTGGGATTATGGTCCACTTGGCGTAGAGCTTAAACGAAACGTTAAAGAAGCCTGGTGGAGGTCAATGGTATACCAACGAAATGACGTAGTCGGGTTAGACAGTGCTATCATCCAAAACCCTCAAGTATGGATTTCAAGTGGGCATTCAACGAACTTTACAGATCCTTTAGTTGAGTGTTCGGTTTGTCACAAGCGATACCGCGCCGATCAATTAGATGATCCTTCTGTATGTCCTGATGATAAAGCGAAATTATCTGATCCCAAAATGTTTAATCTAATGTTTAAAACCTTTGTTGGCCCGGTGGAAGATTCTGCCAATCAAGTGTGGTTACGGCCTGAGACAGCACAGGGTATTTTTATAAATTTCGATAATGTGGTTACCTCAACACGATCCAAACTTCCTTTTGGTATTGCTCAGGTAGGTAAATCTTTTCGCAACGAAATAACTCCTGGAAACTTTATCTTTCGTACTCGTGAATTCGAACAAATGGAAATGGAGTATTTCGTCAAACCAGGCGACGATGATTCTTGGCACAAATATTGGATACAGCACAGGTACAATTGGTATAAGTCCCTTGGAATACGTGAGGAAAATTTGCGGATTAGAGTACATGCAAATGATGAGCTTGCTCACTATGCCAAAGCGACGTCTGATATTGAATATGCTTTCCCCTGGGGATGGGGAGAACTCGAAGGTATAGCCAACAGGACCGATTTTGATCTTAGCCAGCATGAATCAGTTTCATGAAAGAATCTCAAATATTTTGATCAAGAATTAAACGAGCATTACTTCCCCTACGTAATTGAGCCAGCAGCGGGAGTTGACCGAACAGCATTAACATTTATGTTTGATGCCTACGAGGAAGAGCAAATAATTTCGAGTAATGGAAAAACAGATACACGAACTTTATTGCATTTTCATCCTGATATAGCGCCTGTTCAAGTCGCTGTACTACCGCTTAGTAGAAATGAAAAACTAAACCTTACCTCTAAAGAAATCGAATCTTTACTACTTTCACAATCCTTCCGATGTCAATATGATGATTCTCAATCTATAGGACGGCGTTATAGAAGACAGGATGAAATCGGAACGCCGTTATGTGTAACTATTGACTTTGAGACGGTAGAAAATGATCAAGCAGTCACTATTCGCAACCGAGACTCGATGCGGCAGAGCCGCGTTCCTATTGAAAACCTTGTAGAAGAAATCAAAAAAGAGCTCAATTTACTAAAGCATTGAATTCATCAAATTAATTATTGATAAGAAAAGGTGCTCCGAAATTTGAAATTATTACATATTTCTGACATTCATATTGGTGTAGAGTCATACGGCAAGGTTGCAACAGAAGAAGACCTATTCTCTTTTCCCGTATATTTTGCCCCTGGTGAGGACCGATCCCAATTTATCGGTATGAATACTCGTTTGCTAGATTTTCTTTCAGCAATGGATGAAGCAGTGGCATACGCAATTGAAAACCGTATTGATTTGGTTTTATTTGCTGGAGATGCCTATAAATCGAGAGATCCGTCACAAACTCATCAAAGGGAATTTGCGAAACGGATAAATAGGCTTTCAGACGCTGACATTCCTGTATTTCTAACTGTAGGTAATCACGATTTGCCTCACATTGCCAACCGAGCTACTTCTCTAGAAATCTTCCCTACTCTAAATGTCAAAAATATTACAGTTTCACAAACTTTAGAAACGCATATTATTGGAACTCAATCAGGTGATATCCAAGTTGTAGGTCTGCCGTGGATACGTATAGGACAATTCATGGCAAAAGAAGAAACGCGAAATATGAATATGGAAGAAATCAAACAAGCTTTAGAAAACCGTTTGACTAGTTTGCTTGAAACAGAAGTGGCCTCGCTTGATAAAACCCTTCCTTCAGTTTTATGTGCCCACGTTAATATTTCCGGATCGAAGACAGCCTCCGAGCGTTCTATGATGCTAGGAAATGATCATTTACTCAGTTTGGGTTCCGTCGCTATAAAGGAATTTGACTATGTTGCTTTAGGCAATATCCACAAGTACCAGATACTCACTCATAATCCCCCAGTAGTATATGCAGGTAGCATTGAACGCGTAGATTTTAGTGAGGAAAAAGAAGATAAGGGATTTGTAAGCGTACAACTCGATCCTACGATGCCTAATGGTGAGAGATTACTAAGTCATGATTTTATACCTGTTCATGCACGATCTATGATTACTATTAATGTATCTCCAAAGCTAGGAGAAGACCCTACTGAAGCCTCCTTAAATGAAATTGAGAAAAATTCTGAAAAATTAGCTAATGCCATTGTTCGATTCAAAATAAATTTGACTTCAGAACAAGAACCTCATTTTAACGAACCTGAAATTAGACAAAAACTTAATGTATGTTTCTATTTCGCCGGTATAGAAAAAAATATTAGCCGCGAACACAGAACTCGAATTGCAGTCAGTGATGCAGAAAAAATTACTCCCTCCAATGCAATTCGCAAGTACTTTGAAACCAAATCGCTACCGAAATCACGTGAAGAAGAATTAATGAAATACGTTCAAGTACTACTTCAAGAAGAATTTGAGGATAGTCATTAAAAATCAGATTTGACACTTATCTCAAGCAATGATAGATACCATGATTGGTACCATCCAGAAAGGTAAAGGTAGATATGGCAAAGAAAACACTTGGAGTTGCAATGGTCGGAATCGGTGTCGGAGGCACAGAAATGCTTCCAGCATTCGAGCAAATGGAAGAAATCGACCTTATTGCAGGCGCAGATACCAACCCTCTCACTAGAGAATGATTTCAAGCAAGATATGAAGCAACGGCTTACTCTACGCTTGAAGAATTATGTGAAGACCCAAACGTAGAGGCTGTTTGGATTTCGACCCCTAATAGATTTCATGCTCCAATGGCAATTTATGCTCTCGAGCATGGAAAACACGTTGTGGTAGAAAAACCAATGGCCCTCAGTCTCGAAGAAGCTCAGGCTATGTGTGATGCGGCAAAAAGAACTGGAAATGTCCTGATCGCAGGTCACACTAGATCATTCATTCCTCCATTCAGAAAAATGTACAGCATAATTAATTCAGGGCAATTAGGAGCAGTAAAATCCATAAATTTTATGGCTTACACAGACTGGTTGTTACGTCCTAGGGTTTCAGAAGAACTGGATTTAAACCAAGGAGGTGGACTTGTTTATCGGCAAGGACCACATCAAATTGATACCGTTCGCCTATTAGGAGGAGGAATGGTCAAAAATGTGCGTGGAGTAGTCGGTCAATGGATGCCCGAGAGGTCTATTCCCGGGTATTACTCAGCAATATTTGAGTTTGAAAATGGGGCTTTCTCCACGATTGTTCATAATGCACATGGTTATTTCATGGGGGCACAAATGGTCCCATGGGGCCATGATCGTCAAAGGTATGACGAAGCCGAAAGAGTCCTAGTAAGAAACGGAATGATGAGTGGTACCAGAGATGAAGAATCTGATAAACAGGCAATTCGGATAGGTGGAGAAAGAGAAGTAGAAATTTTCAAACGAGAAGGCCAAAACCGCGAGATTGGCGGAGAACCTTGGGTTCCGGCCGAGCCAGGTTTTGTGGTTGTATCTTGTGAAAGAGGCGATATCACTCGATCTGCTTACGGTGTCACAATCTATGACAACAATGGTCATCATACAATTGATTTAAAGCCTCCAGCGGGTTGGGCAATGAATCGACGAGCTGAATTGAAAGAACTATACGAAGCTGTGGTTAATGGTGCCCCTGTCTATCATACGGCAGAATGGGGTATGGCTACCCTAGAAGCTACATTGGCAGTCATTGAGTCTGCCAAAACAGGCAAATTAATCGATCTCAAGCATCAAATCCCTGTGCATTCTGAGTATTCAAATGCAAAAATATTTGATGAAGACCCTGTAGATGCAGGAGTAAGAATAGACTAACGATTAGCGCGCCTATGAAAATTCATAGGCGCGCTAATCGTTTTTAGCATCAGTAACAATTTGAGATAATATATTGAAAGCCTGCCTCGGAGTGATGTCGTCTAAATCAATACCCTCTATTAACTGAAATAGTCTGTCTATCTCAGGAGGGTAATTTACTTGGAAACTGAATTCTGCTTGAGACGGTCCCCCCGGAAGTATTTTCTTTTTTCTATTACGAGGGGCTTCCCTTTCACTCTCATGGTTATTTAATAATTCTTGAGCTCTTGTTATCACTGATTGAGGCAACCCAGCCAGTTGGGCGACTTGTACTCCATAACTCCGATCGGTACCGCCCTTAACAATTCTATGAAGGAATGCAATTTCATTGTTACTCTCTGAGACAAGTATCCTTAAATTAGTAACCCTAGGTAGTCGGTCAGCAAGTTCCGTTAATTCATGATAATGAGTTGCAAATAATGTACGACAGCCTAACAATGGGTGGTTATGAATATGTTCTGCAACCGCTTGAGCAATCGATAATCCATCATATGTTGATGTGCCCCGTCCTAGTTCGTCCAAAATCAGCAATGAATTTTTTGTTGCGTGATTTAAAATCGATGCAGTTTCAACCATCTCAATCATAAATGTTGACTGACCTGAGGTAAGGTCATCCTGTAGACCAACACGAGTAAATATTCTATCCACTATTCCAATATGTGCCTTTTGAGCAGGCACAAATGATCCAATCTGTGCCATTAGCACCACCAGGGCCACTTGGCGTAAATATGTCGATTTACCTGCCATATTGGGCCCAGTTAAAATCACTAACTGACTAGAATCTGTAGACATCGAAACGTCATTGGGTACAAAAGCACCTCCCGGAAGAAAGCGTTCCACCACCGGATGCCTAGCGTTTTCTAAAATAAGTGCATTATCTGTTCCTAAAGACGGTCTTACATACCCATAACGCGAAGATACTTCACCCAAAGATAGCAGGGCATCAATCTGTGCAACTGCTGCTGCTGTAGCAATTATTTGCTTAGCAAATAATAAAATTTGCCCGCAAATTTCTCTGTATATTTGGGTTTCTAGCTTCTCTAACTCCTCGCTTGAATTGAGTATTTTTTCTTCGTACTTTTTTAATTCCTCTGTGAAAAATCGTTCCGCATTTACTAAAGTTTGTTTTCTAATGTAATCATCAGGCACTGAACTCAAGTGAGATTTGGATATTTCAATAAAATATCCAAAAACTTTGTTATATCGAATTTTTAAATTACCTATGCCTGTACGAGTTTTCTCGTGTTCCTCTAAGGCGAGAATATATTTCCTAGTATTACGGGTGAGAGAATTTAATTCGTCAAGCTCTGCAGAATAACCTTCTTTAACTATCCCACCCTGTCCGATATCTCCTCGTGGGTCTTCATTCAGTGATTCCTTGATAAGAAATCGTGGATTGTCACAAGAGTCTAATCCACTTACAAGCCAATCAAGAGGATTTTTCTTCTTAGTAATTATCAAGTCAATTATGCTTGGAACTGCGTCAAGCGATTTTCTTAACCCAATAAGTTCACGAGGCAATACAATTCCGGAAGCAGTTCTCTGAATAATTCTTTCTATATCCGATATTTCATTCATCAAGGATGATAATTTCCCTCTAAGTAAATCAGAGGAATGAAACCATTCCACTGCGTCCAAGCGTCTTTGAAGAGCATCCGTATTGATGAGAGGTTGGCTAAGCCAATTTCGAAGTAACCTTGCTCCCATCGAAGTATGGGTCTGATCCAAAACACTCAAAAGTGATTGGTCTTTTCTACCCCATTGTCCTCCTTCGAAAAGCTCAAGATTTCGCCTAGTCTGAGGGTCAATGGTCATGTACTCTTCTATCGAATAAGTGTAGAGGGATCTAATTTGCGTTAAAGATAGGGGGTGAGTAGCTTCAAGATAATCAATTACTTCTCCGGCTGCAGCTATAGCGAGTTCTAAATTCTCGCAACCATATGGCTCTAATGTCCTAGTTCTATAAAGCTTTAGTAGCTTTTGGCGAGCCCATTGCGGATTAAATTTCCCATTCTTAGATCTCGTTAAGTTATAACTACTTGACAAGGTATCTATAAGCTCTGAGTCTTCTTGCTCAACAATTATTTCGACTGGAGATAATCGTGCTAATTCCTCCAAAATTGAATCTGTATCAACCTCAGTAACCGCAAATTCTCCAGTAGAAATATCGGCAAATGCGATTGCCGCACTCGGGGGACGTCTGATTACCGCCGCTAAATAATTATTAGAAGCAGACTCAAGTAAGTTCGCCTCGAGGACAGTTCCCGGGGTAACAACTCTAACTACTTTTCGATCAACGATACGTTTTCCATCAGGGAGACTAGTTTGCTCTGCAATCGCAACTTTATGCCCTTTTTTTAGTAACTTCGCAAGGTAATTATCCAAAGAATGAAATGGAATACCTGCCAAAGGAACCATTTCTCCATGACCCATTTCTCTTTGAGTCAAAACTATCTCTAGATCTCTTGAAGTGGTTCGCGCATCATCATCAAAAGTTTCATAAAAATCGCCCATGCGATAAAGCAAGATCTCTTCAGGATACTGTGCTTTAATATCTAAGTACTGTTTACGTGCAGGAGTTACCACAATGAGATTCTATATAGCAAAACCAAATAGTTAAATGGCGAGGCCTTTATATATTTAAAGGTTTAGTGGGAACAAGTACAGCAGAGGGATCTTTGCGCCAAGTTTCAGGTTGAACATCAATGTAAAGTTCAATCTCATTACCATCCGGATCAAGGATATATATGCTATGGGTAACGGTATGATCTGAAAGGCCAACAATAGCTACCCCAGCAGCTTCTAATTCAGCGATAGCGGCAACAAGCTCATCATCAGATGTTCCAATTTTCAATCCAAAATGGTACATACCCAGACGTCTACCAGTTGGAATTCCAGTAGCCTCATTTCCAACTTCAATCAACAACAATTCATGATGTGTCCTACCAGTAGTAAACATAGCTGTTCCTACTCGAGGTCCATTATTTCCAATTTCCCTCCAGCCTAAAATGTTTTTATAAAAATTTCGTGACTTCAATAAGTCCGATACGTACAAAACTACATGGCCGAGTTCTTTAATTTCCATAGAAATTCCACATTAATAATGCGATTAGTCTTCTTTCCAGAATCTTTCTTCAAAAATTTGCCATCCATCGTTATCCAATCTGTCATGAACATCCTCTATCATGCCAGGATTACCACATAGATAGACAGCAGTATCCTCTACCGGTAAGCTCCATCGCTGAATATATTCTTCAATCAGGGTATTGACACGACCAGTGGGTCCATTCCAACTTCGATTGCGTTCCGCGCCTGGTCTACTAACAGTAGTAACAAACGTGACTAAACCAGGTTGCCGCTCTGCTAAACGATCTAGTTCTGAATCATAGACAAATTCATCTTGATGACTTGCACCTTCCATAACATAAAAATGGTGCCCCCGCACGTTATCTTTCTGCGCTTGTCTAATCATACTGACGTAGGGGGCCACCCCCGTAACAGTTCCCAACATTAAATGATGATGAAATTGAGGCTGAAATACGAAAAGACCTTTTGCTCTTGGACGCATTGAGACTGAATCACCTACATGTAAGTTCCATAACTTCGGAGTTAATTTGCCTCCATTTTCCGGAAGCACGTATTCGATGAATAATTCAATCAAGTGCTCATAAGGGGCAGATGCAATCGAATATGGGCGTTCGATACCATCTAAACCAATAGTAATATATTGTCCCGGTTTAAAGCGAAATGGCTCATCTGGACGTAGCCATAATAAAAACAAATCCTCTGCAACTTCTTGTTTCTTTGCAACGTAAGCTCTTGGGAATTTAGACAAAGAATCAACTTTTTCAGTCATAACTAGCTCCGCGGTCAGGGTAAATTTTTGAAGGAACAGCATTGAGTCTTTTAATATGATTCATTGGGTCAGGTTCTAGGGACGAGTCTACTTCTACCGCCAATTCACCAAAAAGGGTAGTTAGTGATATTACACCCATTGGAACAGATTCAGAAAAAGTAACTAAACCATGCTTGGTTAATCCATTAGATGTTTCCACTGTAGCATTTTGACCGTCTTTTAATTTTAATTCAATTCCATCGACTGGATTCAATTGGAGCTGTTCTTTTCTTTCTATAAGGTTATTACCTTTTGCTCCAATCTTAACTTCAGGTTTGTGCCCCGGTTGTATTAAAACACGACCATGAGCAAGCATAAATGGAAAATCTTTCGTTATTTGAGGTTTTGAATGCCACACTGCAGGATAAAGCTGGGCTTTACCATACCTAAATTTACCATCCATATACAGAATTGATGAACCACTAGAATCTTCTTTCGCGCAAGGCCATTGCAACCCGGTAATAACCTCTCCAGAATACATAACTTGTGTAGGTTGTGGGTCATTAGTGGATATTTGCGGAAAAATCTGTTTAGTGGATAGGATTTTTTCATGGCTTACACCACTGTATTCCGGAATCAATTGCGCTATTTCGTCCAGTACGTGCTTTGGCATGGCATACGTAAATCCTGGAATTCCTAATTTTTCTGCGATTGCACAAATTATTGAAAAATAACTCCAAGCGTCCGATTTTTTATTTTTAATTACTCTTCTTACAGGTTGTATTCTTCTTTCTAAATTAGTATATGTTCCGGTTTTTTCGGCCCAAACTTCCGCAGGTAGTACAACATCTGCAAATTCAGTGATTGATGATTCAAATGCTTCTGCAACAACAAGAAATTCTAAATTTCTTAAAGCAGACGGAACATCACCTAATCCACCATCCTCTAAATGAACATGATTCCCCAGGAGAATCATCGCTTTTATATCACCACGACGCGCTGCATCGAACATACTCTTATTACCTAAACCCGGAGTGGTCGGAATTGGTGAATTCCAAAAATCAGAGAATACTTGTCGCGCGCGCGCATCTTCTAAAAGATTATGCCCAGGCAATGAACCTGACCACGCTCCCATATCCCAGGCACCTTGTTCATTGGTACCTTGATACAGAGGAATAACACCCGCACCTTTTTTGCCTATGTTTCCTGTAGATAATGCAATTGCAGCGGCAATTCTTGATGTATCACGACGAGTCCCACCAACTGAGCTATCTCCTCCTAGTAACACTGCACCGAGATCAGATTCTGCATAAATTTTAGCAGCAGCTTCAATCTTATCCTTAGGAACTCCAGTTTCCTGCGCAACGGCATCAAGAGAAAATTCATTCAATGAATCTAAGAGTGTATCCCATCCATTAGTATGCTCACGAAGAAAATTAAAATCAGCTAATCCATTATCAACAATGGCTCGTAATATTCCACCTAATAGAACAGGATCGGTTCCCGGAAAAGGCCGTAGCCATAAGCTGGCATAGCGTGTCAATTCTACTTCTCTTGAATCAATAACTATTAATTTTTGATTTCCAGACCTGGTTGCTCGTTTTATTGGAACAGCCAAAAGGTTTTGTTCTTCAGTTAAATTTGCACTAACCACTATTACAGCTCCAGAATCTTTCAGATCCCAAATATTCATAGTGCCGGCAAAATATCCCAAAACGTCCTGTAATCCTTCTGTGATTCCGGGCGCGTTATTCGAAGCAGTATCTATGTTGTTAGTCCCCATGGCTACACGGGCAAATTTTTGGGCCAGAAACAATTCTTCATTTGTAGCTCGTGGGCTTGCCATCAATGCAAATTGATTTTCTCGAAAATTAGAAATTCTCTGAGCAATAATTTCAATTGCATTCTCCCATGACGTTTCAATTAATTCGTCATTGACCCTAATTAACGGGGATTTGATGCGCCGTTTATCGTTAACATAATCATATCCAAATTTGCCTTTAAAGCATGCCTGTCCAAGGTTAGCTGGAGAATTTAGCTCCGGAACAGCACGGATAATTTTCTCCCAATTATTGACTTCATATGTCATCGTGCACCCAATTGAACATTCTCCGCATATGGATTGTTCAATCCGTGCCGGCCTTTCCCATTTATAGTCAGTTTCCGTCAATGCGCCGACTGGGCAAACATCTATACATGCCCCACAAAACTCGCATCCTGATTCTAGAAGAGATTCACCCATAACTGTCCCTACCAAAACCTGACCCGCTCTCTCCGTCATGCCAATTGCGACATCGCCTCTAAGTTCGTCGCAAGATCGGGTACAACGCGCACAAACGATACATAAGTTGTAATCACGATCGTAAAATGGATCTTTAGTTTCAATTTGTAATGTACGGTATTGATAGGTAAGTGGGGATACCATTCCTTGAGGATGAAAACGAGTAGTGTCCTTAAGCTCACATCTTTCATTTTTGGGACATGTAACACATCTATCCACAACATCTACATGCCGCAGGCATATATCTTGTGGTCCGCATAAATCAATCCGGTGACAAGTTAAGCAGCCGTGAGGATGTTCAGATAGAAGGAGATCTAGTGTTGTATTTCTTACTTTTTCCGCGTCTTCGTGTTTAGTATTCACAACCATTCCGTCGCGAACTGGCAAAGTACATGAAGCTGGTGTCCCTCTCTGCCCCTCTACTTCTACAACGCACATTCGACAAGCGCCATAGGGCTTCATACCAGGGTGGTAACACAGGTATGGAATATATAAACCTGCATCATTGGCAGCCTGTACCACCATTTTATCAGATGTTGTTTTTATCTCATGTCCATCAATCATAATTGTTATTTCATCAGACATAGAGAGTTAATCCTCCAACTTATCATTAAGTACATTGGCATCAGGTTTCACATCTGCGACAAAATCTGGCTTCACGATCGAAGTGGGTGTATGACCATCTATTTGTGCTCCTCTGCGTGTAGACACAGGCCCAATAAATGTGCCTATTGGAATGGAACTTTCGTTATTAAGTTGATCAATGAATTCAGCTTCAAAGAAACGAACAGCACTTGCCACAGGGTTATAGCCAAGTTGCCCATGCCCACATAACGAACCTGCTCGCATATTAACACCAACTCGTTCCATCAATTTCATATCATTTTCACGGCCTACGCCGCTTGAAATTCTTTCCAGTATTTCAAGCATGTGGCTCATCCCTAGCCGGCAAGGGAAACATTTCCCACACGATTCCATTTGATCAAAAGCGATCAGTGTTCGAGTTAAATCGACCACGGACCTGTCCTCATTACATACAATTAATCCACCTGACCCGAACATTGCTCCAGCCGCGACCATTTCGTCAAAATCAAGTTTCATGTCAAATTGGTCAGAAGGCAGAAGGCCACCCAATGGCCCTCCCGTTTGTAAAAATTTTATTCTCTTTCCTTGTGGGTCTCCTCCCCCAAGGTCTTCAATGATATGTTTCACCGATACGCCAAATGGAACTTCGACAAGCCCTTTATGTCTAATATCTCCAGATAGGCACGCAATGGCCGTTCCGTTACTTTTCTCAGTTCCAATTGATGCGAACCAGTCAGCACCTTTTCGAATTATTTCTGGAACATAGCTTAATGTTTTAATGTTGTTGATATTGGATGGTTTCCCCCATACCCCGTATGCAGCAGGAAACGGTGGGCGATATCGCGGCATTGATCGTTTTCCCTCTACAGCCTCCATAAGCGCAGTTTCTTCACCTGCAACATATGACTCCCCTACTAAAGAGACTTCTATATCAAAGTTAAATTCTGATCCCAGAATGCCGTTCCCTAAAAGATTAGCCTCATAACATGCTTCAATTGCTAATCTAGTTCTGTCTATGGGAGAGTCATGACCATGACGTATAAAAACAATCCCATTAGAGGCTCCGGTAGCGTATCCTGCCAATATACAGCCTTCTATTAGAGTAAAGGGATCCGTTTCTAATATCGTTTTATCGTTAAAAGCTCCCGGGTCTCCTTCTTCGCAATTGCACAGGATATATTTTACTGGTGAAGGGTTACCAGCTAAAAAGCTCCACTTTGTCCCTGTAGAAAAAGCGGCACCGCCTCTTCCTCTAAGTCCTGAGTTTTTCACTTCTTCCAAAGTTTCTTCTGGACTCATACTAAACAAAGCCTTATCTAAGCCATAAAACCCGCCTCTAGCTATGTAATGGTCAAGATCTACTGGGTCAATCTCCCCAGCGTTCCGCAATGCTATCCTCACCTGGGACTGCATCATTGGCAACTCTGTAAAATCAGGAATTCCTTCCACCTTACCGCCAATCGAAGCTAACGCCATATCAAGAACTGGATTACCTTTGACGATGTGTTCTTTAATAATACGAGTAATCTGCTCAGGTCTTACGTTCCCGTAAAGCACCCGAGGCATGTTGGGAACGTAAACATCGATAAGTGGCTCAGCGTAACATAAGCCGGTTGTACCAACTTCTGAAATACTAACGTCTAAGTTTAATTTCTCTAGCTCAAACCTAAGGGTACTCAGGATTTCATCAGAACCGGCTGCTTCACCCATCAAGCCTGTGCTGATGCGTATCCATGGGAGCTTATGCAACTCATCCCAATTTTTTATAGCTTTATCTGAAAGTGAAGAAAATGATCCTGCCATTAATGTTCCTTCGCCATATTTGTGGAGTTTGAGTCATCATCTTGCGCTAAGTTCTCCAATTTCTTGATAACAGAATCTAGAGAAGCATGCCCAATGAGTCCGTGATCAATGCTTACTGCGGGAGCGTGTGGGCATACACCTAAACATGTGTTGTACTTCAGAGATAATGCGCCATCAGGCGTATCGCCTTCACCACTTAACTTTAAGTACTTGAGAATCCCTTGAAGGATGGATTGCGCACCTAAAACATGGCATGTTGGCCCCCAGCAGATCTCAATAGAGTGTGCAGCTGGAGGAGTAAACCTAAAATTAGGGTAAAAAGAACCTACACTCCAAACTTCATTAACACTAGCACCTGTAAACAATGCAATTTCTTCAACAGCCTCTAAAGGAAGGTAGCCCAGCGCATCGTGTACTGCCAGCAACGATGAGAGAACAGTAATAGTTCTTGATTTCTGATCCCTAAGTGCCAATCGAGCTTGTTCTCTTAGATCTAAAGGATTAGGATCCGATGTATTTGAAGATTTTGATGTGGTAGTCATCAGGCGTGCTAGTTCGTGAATTTATTAACGAACGGTTTATCGCATCGTAGCATGGGTACATTCTCTAAACAAGGGCAAATTATTGAGTAAAATCATCGCTTAGCAAAATCCAATGATCTTAGGTACCTCGTAATCGCGGTTGCGTAGGCGAAAAAGATGGCTGCTGCACCAATCTCACAGTCGAAACTCCTCCCACAGCACGAATAGCATCAATCATCTCTTCTGTAACAGGATCATCAAACCCTACAATCATTGTAGCTGCTCCTCTGGGAGCTTCTCTTCCAACTTCCATAAAAGAAATATTCGCATCGTATTCACCTGCAATCATCCCAAGTTTCCCTATCATGCCTGGCTGATCAGTATGTGATGTGAACAACATGTATGGAGCGGTAGGTTGAATATCAAGGTAAAAATCATTCAGCCTTAGAAGATGAGTTTTCCCATTGATCGATGTACCGCCTAAAGAGATTTCTCCATTAGAATTGGTGATTTTTACTCCAATTAAATTCACATACTGATCAGTCCCTTCAGAATTTTTCTCTTCTAATATTTTGATCCCCCGAGTATGAGCAATGATGGCAGCATTAACTAAATTTACCCGCAAATCAGATGTGGCACTTAAAATTCCAACTAGCGCAGCAGAAGACAGTATTGTCGTATCAAACCGTGCGATTTCACCGGAAGAAATAATTGTAATTGAGTCTAGTTGAGCACCTTCAAGGAGTTGTACACCTATCCTACCTAGGGTAGTAGCTACATCGAGGTATGCCCTAAGTGCTTCCCGTTCTTCAGCTGCAATAAAAGGCATATTGACTGTGTATGGTGCTGACCCGCCTGAAAGGATAGTGATCAATTGGTCGACTACTTCCATGGCAACTTCAGCTTGCGCCTCTTCAGTTGAAGCTCCAAGATGAGGCGTCAAAACCGAATTTGTATTCTCAATTAAATCGAGTTCCTTCGGAGGCTCTGATGGGTATACGTCTAATGCGGCGCCGGCTACAAGGCCTTCGGTCAATGCACGATGGAGCAGATTTTCATCAACCAATCCTCCCCTTGCCGCATTAATAATCCGAACCCCTGGTTTCAAAAGTTTAAATTCTTGCTCTCCAATCAAACTTTTAGTACCCGAAGTTAGTGGTGTATGGATAGATATAAAGTCCGACTCGCTCAATAATTTCTCAAGCGACACCGCCTCAACACCAAGACTCCGAGCCCTCTCGTTGGAAACGTATGGATCAAAAGCCAAAATATTCATTTGGAATGCTCGTGCCCTAATTGCGACCTCAGAACCAACTCGGCCGAGACCCACAACACCTAAAGTCTTATTCCTTAACTCCACTCCTGTAAATTGGGATCGAGTCCATTCTCCTCTACGCATAGAAGCGTCTGCTTGAGGAATATTCCTCGCCAAAGACATCATTAACGCAAATGCATGCTCTGCCGCAGCAATAGTGTTTCCTGTTGGAGCATTGACAACAGCAATCCCATTCTCCGTTGCTGCATCTACATCAATATTGTCAACTCCAACGCCAGCTCGTCCGATGCCCAACATCCTGCCAGCATGGGATATAACATTAGCTGTCACTTTGGTTTCACTTCTTACAATCAGTGCATCATAAGAACCCACAATTTCAGACAATTCTGATTCAGTCAGTCCTTTTTTTATGTCAACTTCATGCCCTGCACTAATTAACTTCTCGACACCTCGAGAATCGATAGGATCAGCGATAAGAATTCTTCCCATTGATATCTCTCCTCTATATTATGGCAGTTATAGGATCTAAACGGGGGGAACTAGCTCACTTCAGAAGGCGTAAATCCTAATTTTGGCAACGCATCTTTCAAAGCTTGGAACACATCATCTATATCTTCCTTTGTGACATATCCCATATGACCAATACGAAACACTTTACCGGCGAGCAAGCCACGTCCTTCTGCGGCAATAATGTCATAATTGTCTCTGAGTGACGAAAGCAAGGCTTCATCAGTTATGCCTTCGGGAACCCATGCTGCAGTAACTGTGTTAGATGCAAATTTTTCGTCTTTCGCAACTAATCCAATACCCATAGATTTTAAGCCTGCGCGAGTATACTCAGCCATGTCTTGGTGAAAATCATATACGGCTTGCATATCACCCTGGGAGAGCATCTGCTGGACGGCATAATCCAGACCGAACATTATGGAAAGAGCAGGAGTCCATGGAGTTTGACCGTTACTTAAAGATTTCTTTGCTTCAGCCATGCTAAAGTAAAATTTAGGCATGGTTGATTTCTCCGCAGCACGCCATGCGCGATCACTAAAGCTAATCATTGAAAGTCCAGGAGGACACATCCACCCTTTCTGTGAACCTGCAACTACAACATCAAGACCCCATTCATCAACAGGAAGTTTTATCGAACCCAAAGAAGATATCGCATCTACTAAAAGCAATTTATCAAATTCATCTTTAACAATTGAGGCAATCGTCTCCAAATCATTGGTAATACCAGTTGATGTTTCATTATGTGTAACTAATACTGCCGTAATCTGAGGGTCATCTTTTAGCGCTTGTCTTATTTGCTCAGGATCAGCAACTTCGCCCTCATCAAATTTAAGTTGATTTACGCTAGCTCCATACGTCGAGGCAATTTTCAAAAATCGATCGCCAAAATTACCTATTGTTACTCCAAGCACCCGCTCCCCAACTGAAAGTGTATTAACAACCGCTGCCTCCATAGCACCTGTCCCAGATGAGGATAGTACGTATAAGTCGTTGGCTGTTTGAAAGGATCTTTGTAAATTGCTAGTTAAGCGCTCAATTAATTCGGAAAATTCAACGCCTCGGTGATCAATCATCTGCTTACTCATCGCTTGATAAACCTCTGGCGGAACAGGTGTAGGACCAGGCAAGCGCAAATTAGGCATGATATCTCCTTGAGCAAAATAGATTACGAAACTAGTAAGCTAATTATAGGTGGGTTGGAAACTTCGCTTCAAGGTCTGTACTGAAATTCAATGGTGAATTTCACTCCAAATCACCCTGCTCTTTATATATGTGCGAAAGATTGACATACTCTCGAGAATTCATTTCAATCAATTCGTAATGCTTTTTTTCAAGAGGTCGGATGACTTTAGCCGGAGTACCTGCTACAAATGAATTACTGGAAATTGATCGGTTTTCTAAAAGCACTGATCCGGCTGCGATAATCACCCACGCTCCTACCGTAGATTTATCATTCAAAGTGCAATTATTTCCTAAGAGACAATTGTTTCCAACCTTGCTGGCATGACAAATCACGCCATGCCCTATAGTTACGTAATCGCCTATATGCATATCTCCATCTGCGTGGCAAATAGAGCCATCCTGAATATTTGTACCTTCGCCTATTGTCATAGTACCTCGATCCGACCGCAGTACTACTCCTGGCCAAATAGACGAATTCGCCCCAATTATTACGTCCCCTACTACATAGGCAAATTCACTAACATAAGCTGTTGGATCAATTAATGGGTATTTCCCCCCTAAACCTTTTATCATCGAGCCTCCAAACTGTATTTTTATAAATCATGCTATTTCATGAAAACCTTGGTAGCTATAGAATCTCATCTAAAGGAGCTAGTGGAAATGCCTCTCTACGACAAAAAAGCTAACGAAAATGTCAATGATGCTGCACTAAAATGGGAGCAAAACGAACTAAAACAAACGTTACTGAAAACCCCCGAAAGCGAATCTCATTTCTTGTCAGTTTCTGGAAATAAAGTAGATCGTCTATATTTACCAACTCAAAATCAATCTTTTGATTACTTAAGCGATTTAGGATTCCCCGGCTCGTTCCCTTTTACTAGAGGAGTTTATCCAACAATGTATCGGGGAAAGCAATGGACCCGACGTCAGATTGCTGGATTCGGCACACCAAGTTCTACAAACGAAAGGTATAAATACCTTCTTGCGCATGGACAAACTGGACTTTCTACAGATTTTGATCACCCAACTTTAACTGGCTACGACTCTTTACACCCACTATCTGAAGGGGAAGTTGGGCGACTAGGTGTCGCAATAGACACTAATCAAGATATGTCAGATTTATTTGATGGCATTCCAATTGACAAAGTCAGTATCTCCCTCACGATTAACCATCCTGCGATTATTCTTTTAAGCTTCCTGCTGAATCATGCAAAAAAAATGGGAGTCTCATGGGAAAATTTGCGTGGAACTGTACAAAACGACTCCTTAAAGGAATTCCATGGACAAAAAACTTTCGCACTTCCTCCAAGAGGGGCTTACCAAATGACTATGGATGTAGTTGAATTCTGCACTAAAAATGTACCTAACTGGAATACCATTTCGATCTCGGGTTACCACACCCGAGAAGCAGGCTCTACAGCAGGTCAAGAGCTCGGTTTTACCTTAGCCCAAGGTATGGCCTACGTTGAAGGTGGAATTGAACGAGGATTATCTCCTAATGAATTTGGCCCAAGGTTATCGTTTTTCTTCGGAGTCCATATGGATTTTTTCGAAGAAATAGCCAAACTTCGTGCTGCTAGGAGGCTATGGGCAAAAATAATGAAAGAGCGTTACAAAGCGACTGATCCACGAGCACTCCTCTGCAGATTTCATTGCCAAACACTTGGTTCAACTTTGATAAGAGAAGGTGCTCTGAACAACCTCATACGTGGATCAAGTCAAGCGTTAGCTGCGATCCTAGGCGGAACACAATCGCTACATGTTAGTGGATACGATGAAGCTCATGAAATCCCGTCAGAAGACGCAATGAGAATGTCGCTAAATACTCAAAGAATTTTAGGCAATGAAACAGGAGTTATTAATACAATTGATCCATTAGGTGGTTCGTTTTTTGTCGAACAGCTTACCAATCAACTTGAGGATGAGGCCTGGTCCTATATTGAGAAAATCCAAGACATGGGAGATGGGAGAAGCCTGAAGGAAGGTATGTTTGCTGCCATAGGCAATGGCTATATCGAACGTTCAATCTCTGAAGCTGCTTATGATTATCAAATGCGTATTGAAACTGGAGACTATAAAGTCCTTGGACTGAATGAGCATGAAGAAGATTCTAGTATGCCACCTGAACTCTACGAGCATGATCAAAATGAGGAACCAAGGCAAATCGAACGGTTACAAAATGTCATTGAATCACGTGATTCAATCAAAACTAACGCTACGTTAGAAAAATTACGACATGCTTCTGAAGTAGGGGAAAATTCTATGCCATTTATTCTAGAAGCCGCTGATGCAGATGCTACTGAAGGTGAAATAATGATCGCGCTTAGAGACGTTTTTGGTGAGCATCAAGATCCAGGTGTTTTTTAACATGAGAAACTCTAAACCACCGAAGATCCTGCTAGCAAAACTAGGCTTAGATGGGCACGACCGCGGTATTAAAGTAATTGCGAAAGCATTGGAAAACGCCGGGATGGAAGTAATTTATATAGGCATGAGAGTAACACCAGAGCAAGTGGTCAATAAAGCACAAGAGGAAGATGCTGACGTAATCGGTATTTCGTTGCTATCTGGGGCTCATAAAACTTTGATGGAAAGACTGATGAAAGTGATACATGAAAGAGAAATGAGTGGAGAAACCCTTGTTTTACTAGGGGGAACAGTAGCTGATTCAGATATAGAGCCTTTAAAAAGCATTGGCGTCGACGGTGTTTTCCCTGTAGGTTCAAGTCTCAATGATATTGAAAATTTCATCAATGAAAATCTCAAAAGGCAAGAATAGAAATGACCCAGCAGTGGCCTCCAAATTACGATTCTGGATATATCCCTGATACCAACGAAGAATATTGGGATAAAGAACTTGAAACCATGAATCCCGACGATCGAGAGAATTTGATCCTTTTGAAGCTAAAAAGACAAGTTGAATGGGCTTATGCCCATTCACTGTTTTATCAAAAAATATGGAGCGCCGCAGGATTTGAACCATCCCAGTTGAATAGATTAGAAGACCTACAAAGAATACCCATCATCACTAAAGAAGATCTGCGAGTAGATTTAATTGAGAATCCTCCATTTGGAAGCAATATCTGTGACGATTGGGAAGACATTCTCCGAGTACACGGTTCTTCAGGTACAACTGGAATCCCCACCGTAATTGCAATTAGTCAAGGAGACTGGCAACGCATAGGTGAAGCGCATGCACGAGTTGAATGGGGAGCAGGGATTCGCCCTTCCGATACAGTTTTCATAGCATCCCCATTTAGTTTATATATGGGTTCATGGGGGATGCTTGTGGGAGCAGAGCGCATTGGAGCAAAATGTTTTCCTTTTGGTGCTGGAGCCCCTGGACAAACAAAAATGGCAGTACGGTGGTGCCAGAAAGTGCGACCTTCCGTATTTTATGGCACTCCATCTTTTGCGCTATATCTTGCTGAAACTGCGAAAGAAGAGGGAATCAATCCTAAAGAATTTGGCTTTAACATTTTAATGTTTTCAGGTGAACCTGGAGCATCAATCGAATCAACTCGCCAAGCTCTTAAAGATAACTATGGCGCTATAATTGTCGATAGCGGATCAACAGGGGAAATGACACCTTGGATGAGCAATGGGGGGTGCCGGCATTCTACGGGTATGCATCTGTGGCAAGATATGGTTTTCACACAATTATTAGACTCTTCAACCTACAAAGTTGCGCCTTACGGATCTGAAGGTGTTCCTGTTTATACCCACTTGGAACGAACGTCGCAGCCTCTAATTCGATTTTGGTCTGGTGATCTAGCTTATTGGTCTAATGAACCTTGCAAGTGCGGTCGGACTTACCCCCGTCTTCCTTACGGAATATACGGACGTGTCGATGACATGGTCACGGTCAGAGGGGAAAATGTTTACCCTAGTGCAGTTGAAAACGTAGTCAGGTCCATAGCAGAACTGACTGGTGAGTTTAG
>MDTE01011939.1_pt1 | contig 22029 bp, 16 predicted proteins | sample 811231 | NCBI WGS metagenome assembly MDTE01 (sample SAMN05326651, study PRJNA326480) | marine metagenome | isolation source: seawater | place: Indian Ocean: Red Sea | collected 2010 | reverse complement strand
TTAACAAAAAGTTATAAGATTGGGAAAAGAAAAATGAAATTCTGCAAATCTGGCGGAGGGAGCGGGATTCGAACCCGCGATACGCGTAAACGTATACACGCTTTCCAAGCGTGCGCCTTCAGCCACTCGGCCACCTCTCCTAAAATAAAATTATTCCTCTTCATCGGTTGCAGATTCATCATCTGCTTTAGGTATCTCATTTTCAGAAGCTGCATTTTCAATTTCTTCGACTGCCTTGTTTTCTTGTTGCTCATCAGCGACAACTTCTTTTGAAGGTGCATCATCAGCTTTCACTGCTGTATTTTCTACATCTTGCTCTTCTACCGGTTCTTGTCCTGAAACAAATTCAGACAAATCAATATCAGCAAGATTAGCAATTTCATCCATACGTTTTAAGGCAGCATCCAATTGCTCACCTTTATTTGTTCGTATCATTTGCTCATTAAAGCGCCACTGCCCTGTTTTATCAGACTTGACACTTTTTACGTATTTTACATAAACTGCATCTTTATCTTTGTTTCCGACAGCCTTATCCGCAAAGCTTTTTTGTTTTTTAGCCATTTTTTAAATCTCCTGGGAAATAAGCCGGCAAATTTATCAACCAATTATTTGAATCCCAATGAATAAGACTCGACTATACTATTGATCTTTCACCTGCTCTTTTTCCATCATTTTTGCAGTTGCTAACTTTCGCATATCTACCACGTGGTCATACTCGTCTACAATCTCTACCCCCAATAACGTTTCTATTGCATCTTCAAGGGTAATTAGTCCAGTTGTCGTACCAAATTCATCTGTTACCATAAAAATTTGTTGCCTTCTTTTCACAAATTGATCTAGAACATCAGATACAGACTCTTTTTCTTTTACAGTGTGGATTGGTTTAATAAAATCCTTTAGTTTAACATGAAATTGATCTTCGGCCTGTTTATTCACTAAAGTATAGCGGCTAACAAAACCAATGATATGATCCAGATCTTTTTCATAAAGTGGGATCCTTGAAAATGCAATAGGTGAATGTTTTTCTACCACTTCACCCACTGTACTGTCTCTTTCTAGAGCAAAAACTACTGATCTGGGAGTCATCACTTCCTCAACGGGTATATCATCGAGTTTTATCAAATTTTCTATGATATCTCCTTCTTGTTCATCAATGGAGCCTTCATCTTCACTGATCTCTGCCATGGCTAATAATTCTTCCCTGGAAGCTTTTGTCTCTATTCCATTTTCACCACGATGAATTAATCCAGACATAGATTCAGATAATAATACAAATGGATAGGCAATAACCATAAGAATCCTAATAGTAAGCGCAGTAAATGAAGCTAATGATTTGCTGTAAACTGCACCAATAGTTTTGGGGATAATTTCAGAGAAAATCAAGATTGACAATGTTAATATACCGGAAGCAACTGCGACCCATTCATTGCCATAGATTATCATGGTTTGCGCACCAACTCCTGCAGCACCAACCGTGTTTGCAATGGTATTAATAGTGAGGATCGCTGCCAATGGTCTATTAATATTGTCCTTCAGCTCAACCATGATTCGACCCGTCTTTTTTCCTTCCTTTTCCATAACAGAAACATGGGCAATGGAAACACTAAGTAAAACAGATTCTAAGAGAGAACAGAGGAACGACACAAGTAATGCCGCTAAAAAATAAGTTATCAGTGCTGTCATTAACGATTGAATTTATGAAAGAAAAGGGATATGTCGAGGTATTTCAGGTGCGTACCCAGCGAATAATTTCATTTAAGGTAATTTTTTTTCCATAAAGTAATATGGCAGTTCTGAAAATCTTACCCGAAAGTTTTAATAATACCCAGCAGGAAAAAATCATTAAAATTGTTGCATAAATGATTTCATGTTGTTCAACTGTTCCAGTGCCAATTCGGATGATCATCATAAAGGGAGTGAGTGGTGGTATATAGCTTGCACCAATAGTGAATGCCGACCCAGGGTTTGTTATGAAATATGAGGCAAAAATTATAGGTAATATTGCCACAATACTTATAATACCACTTGATTGCTGTGCTTCCTGCTCTGATGTGAAAAATGTACCCATAGATGAGAATATTGCTGCATAAAACAAATAACCGGTGACAAAAAATATTAGAAAAAAAGGAATTTGTGAAAATTCTATGGTGGCCAAAGATTTATACTCTGTTACTGATAACCCAATTATTAGATAAATACACATTTGAACCAAACCCAACGCACCCAAGCCCAAAATCTTCCCACGCATTAATTGATCAGGGGTAACAGAAGATAAAAGGATTTCAATAGTTCGATTTGTTCTCTCTTCCATAACAGAACGTAAAAGTAACTGCCCACTCATAAATACAGTCATGAATAAAATCATTAAGAAAAGGTACGGAACTAAAAAGCTGGATAATTCATCCCCTTCAGAAGCTTCACCGCTTTCATCTAATTCAAAAGTTTCAAATGTAATTCGTCTGCTAAGCTGACCAACTAACGATGCATCTATATTTTGTTTAACCATCCGCTGCTCAATTACAACCTGATTTAAAACTCGGTTCAGAGAAGTGTATAATTTGATATTACTTAATGAAAGACTGTAATAATTAACCTGACCTGTATCTATCACATTTTCTGGAATAAACATATAGCTATCAATTCCTTTTGATAAAACGCTGTCCAACGCTTCCTGTTCTACCTCAAACCTAGAAAATAAAAACTGTGGACCGCCACTTTGGAGTCTGTGCATTGCTTCAGCATTCACTTTAAATCGTTCAACCAAAGATTCATTATCTTTTGAGTAAACTAATCCAATTTTAGAAACATCTTCTGGTTCTAGATCCATGAGAATTGATGGGAGATACATCATACCACCCATAAAAAAAGGAAGTGCAAATGTGGTGATCAAAAACAACTTCGATTTCACTCGATTCATAAACTCCCATTTGACAATTTTCCAAATTTGATTCATGATGAATCTTTTACCCCCTCAATAAAAATTTGCTCAAGGCTCGGTATTTTAACCTGGAATGATTCAACATTCACATCCTGATTGATCCAGGATAAAAATTCACTGGGACTTACTTTCAAGATACCTGCAAGCTGATTATCATTGCACTCAATTTCTTTAAGAAATGAGTGTAGCTTTTTCCGATCTAGATTGCCTGAATACTTTACTTCCACGGCATCGTTAGAATGTGCTTGACGGATATTTTTCAATGTCCCATCTAAAACTATTTTCCCCTTATTGATCAAACAGATATTAGTGCATAATCGTTCAACCTGCTCCATTTGATGTGTAGAAAAAACAATGGTTTTTCCGGCTTCTCTTTTTTCCTGAATGATTTCTTTCAATAACAATTGATTGATAGGGTCTAAGCCAGTAAATGGTTCATCTAAAATCAATAATTCTGGATCATGAATTAAAGATAAGATGAACTGAATCTTTTGCTGATTACCTTTTGATAACTCTTCAATTTTCCGATCTTCTCGATCTAAAAGATCAAATCTTTCCAGCCATTTTATCGCTTTTATTTCAGCATCTATCCTATTTATACCCCTTAATTGCGCAAAATAAACAATCGTTTCTTTTAACCTTTGTTTTTGATATAGTCCTCTATCTTCAGGTAAGTAGCCTAGATTTTCTCTTCCTAGTGAATTAATATGCTCCCCATTCAATTTGATTGAACCTGAATCAGGTTGAATGATACCCATAATCATCCTGATAGTTGTTGTTTTCCCGGCACCGTTTGGGCCTAGGAAACCATAAATATCTCCCTTTTCAATCGTGAACGAGATTTGATCTACTGCTTGAACTCCATCAAAGTTCTTTTCAAGGTTTGTTATTGATAGCATATTAAAATGGTATTACTGTTCCATCTACGAAATTTGGGATATTAATTCCCAGTATATTGGCTATGGTAGGTGCTATATCCACTGTTGCCTGATGTGACTCATAAATTTCCGGTAAAAAATAATCACGGGAAAATATTAGAGGGACATGTGTATCATAATCATAGGGAGAGCCATGGCCAGTTCCATATGGGTTTTTATATATGTAACCAGGTGTAACTATTGGAAAAATTTCCGGCGTGTATATAGGATGGATCATATTTTGAATTCGTCTGGTGATCTTATCATCACTAGTTGCGTTCATAATCTCATCTTTAAATATAACTTTTTCAATCCCTTCTACTTTGGTAAAATATTTTTCCACTATTTCAAAAATCTTTTTTGGGTGAGTATTTGCTTTTTCTATACGATCTTGATGAAGAAAGAAATTTCCACCCGATCGGATATATAAGTTTTTGCCATATCGCTCTTCTATCTCCTCATCTATCCAATTGAATGCTTCATTTAAATGCTTTCTATTAATACGACCTGCGGTTTCATTTTTCTCACGTAGATACTCAGGTAACGGCAACCCTCCATGATCTGCTGTGAGAACAAAAAGGACATTTTCTAACCCAACAGTTTGATTAACATCTTCAATAAAATTGCCTAACCATTTATCTAGTTTGATACATGCATCCATAATCTCCTGTGAAAAGGGACCAAAGTCATGAATCATCCAATCCATGGCTGAAAAACCAATAAACAGGAGATCAGGATTATCATCTATTCCAAGGTTTTCTTTTTCAATAGCCAAGTGAGATAATTTCAGTATTTCACGTTCAAACCAAGGCCGCCCCATAATTTGAGATGATGGGTCTACATCAGCATCAATTCCAATGGGGAATACTGGAGAATACTCATCCTTAGCATAGTCATCCAGTTCTCCATAATAATCATCTTCACGAGAATATTTCAAATATATATCATTATTAAGGGATTTGGTCCATATTGAATCTTTGTATGATTCAGCATTTAAACTGTTATTGAAATTATTGACCCAATCAGGGATTTGGTCAATATAATAGTTAGACGTAATGAACTTGCCGGCATAATTAAAATAAAGAGCTAAATCCGGTTTTCTACCTCCCATCAGAACCGCAGTTCGATCCTTACCTCCTATTGAGATCACTTTGGATTTTGGAAAAGAAACTTTTAACCAATCACCCAAACCGGTTGTTTCATATCGTGAAAAGGATCGGCCTTTTCCTTTTTCTGCACCAACGACTAAAGCGTTAGGGTCTTCAACACAATTAACCTGTTTTTCTAATACTCTATCATAAAAACTATTTCCAATAATCCCAACTTTTCCCGGATATTGCCCTGTCCCAATTGAAAAATGGCCTGGACCAGTTGCCGTGTAACTATGTTCATGGTGAGTATTCGTAAACCAAAGCCCATGATCCATGAACCAACGAAAGCCACCGGAATATAAATCATCAAATCGAGTCAATAAATCGGGCCTTAACTGGTCCACCACTAAAGTGATTACCAGTTTAGGAATTTTAGGTTTTGAATTACAAGAAAAAGTAAAAAAGGCTGCAAAAAAGAGCAACCTAAGATAGTTTTGATTCATTCAACTACCTTCAAAAATCGTCTTTTGCCAACTTTTAGAATTTGTTCTCCATTCGGTTCAATAGTTGCCTGAATATCTGAAATATTTTCACTGTCTAATTTTACTGCACCCTGTTTAATCATTCGGCGGGCTTCTCCTTTGCTTTTTAGTAAACCCGCATCAAAAATTACATTCACGATTAAATCTTCTGTCTTTAAAGAAAATTCCGGTATCTGTTCAGGTACACCCTTGCTAACAACAACTGTATTAAAATGATTTTCTGCTCGCAAGGCTATTTCTTCATCAAAATATAATTCTACAATTCTCCTAGCTAATTCTCGTTTGACCTCCATTGGATTAACAGATGAATCAGATAAACGATCTTCTGCATTCTTCACTACTGATTCTTCTGCATCTGCAGCCAAAATGAACCATTTTAAGATCATATCATCTGAGATGGATAATGTTTTTCCATACATATCTTCTGGTTTGTCATGCAATCCAATATGGTTATCGTATGATTTTGACATTTTTTCAACACCATCTGTACCTTCCAATAAAGGTGTGGTGATAATGCATTGAGGCTTCTGTCCATTATCTTTTTGTAGATCCCTTCCTACTAATAAATTAAATTTTTGATCCGTCCCACCTAATTCAACATCTGCATTTAATTCTACTGAATCCTGCCCCTGGGCAAGCGGGTATAAAAGCTCGTGAATTAAAATTGGGACTTCTGATTGAAATCTTTTGGTAAAATCATCCCTTTCTAACATACGTGCTACTGTGTATGAACTGGCCAGTTTCACTACGTCATTAAAATTTAATTTATTTAGCCATTTGGAGTTATAATATATTTTAAGTTTACTTATATCAAGTATAGCTTTAGATTGTTCAACATAGGTAGCTGCATTGACTTTTGTTTCTTCTAAGCTAATCTGAGGACGAGTTTTATTTCGTCCGGAAGGATCACCAATCATGGCAGTGAAATCTCCTATAACCAATACAGCCTGATGGCCTAAATCCTGGAAATGACGTAGCTTTCTTAAAACAACCCCGTGACCAATATGTAAATCAGGTCTACTTGGATCACATCCGAGTTTAATAATCAAAGGTGTTTTTGTCTCTTTTGATTTTTCCAGCTTTATTTTCAGATCATCTTCTGGAATAATCTCTTCCGTGCCTCGACGGATTAATTTCATTTGTTCATCTACAGGCAGAAAACTCATTTTTCACTCAATGCTCGTTGAATATCTCGTTCTATATCTCGTTTTTTCTTAGTATCTCTTTTATCATGCAGTTTTTTCCCTTTCGCTAAACCCACTTCAAGTTTTATTAACCCGCCTTTGAAATATAATTTTGTTGGGACTGCAGTTAACCCTTTCTCGGCTAATTTGGAACCAATCCGGCTGATTTCTTTTCTGTGAAGTAAAAGCTTCCGGTCACGAACTGGTTCATGCCCTTCAAATCCTGTGTGGCTGTATGTTGCAATGTGTGCACCCTTAAGCCAGGCTTCACCGTCTCTGATAAGCACATAACTTTCTTTTAGACTGGTCTTGCCTTCACGGATACTTTTTACTTCACTGCCTTGGAGTTGAATCCCTGCTTCATATGTTTCCAGAATATGAAATTCATGATAAGCTTTTCGATTGGTTACGACAGATGTTTTTTCCATGATAAAAAGCGGGTGAAAAATACATGAGCAGTTTACCCTTCTCCAAGTTTATTCCTTTTGATAGCCAGACGGTCATGAATAAAATTCATTGCCTTATATCATTAGATATTTTTTGATTTAGAATGCCCGGGTGGCGGAATTGGTAGACGCGCACGGTTCAGGTCCGTGTGCCATAACAGGCGTGCTGGTTCGACTCCAGTCTCGGGCACTTATCTAAAGTAAGTTGTTTTTCTTTGTACTTGATGTAATTATAGCCAGTTCCCCTAATTTTACATCATTACTCCATTTTATTTTTAAATTTCTTTGTGAAAATACTATTGATTGAACCCTATTTCACCGGTTCTCATAAACAATGGGCTATGGGGTTTGCAAAGCACAGCAGACATAACATCCATTTATTAACTATGAAAGGACAATTCTGGAAATGGAGGATGCATGGAGGTGCTATCACTATGGCCAGCCAATTCAATGATCTTGGGTGGGCTCCAGAACTAATTCTGACCACTGATATGATGGATTTATCAACCTTTTTAGCGATGACAAGAAGTAAGACTCATAACATTCCGACTGCAATATATTTTCACGAAAATCAAATTACATATCCCTGGTCTCCTAATGATCGCGATATTAATTGCAATAGAGATTCACACTACGGTTTTATCAACTTTACTTCTGCGCTGGCAGCTGATCAAGTTTTTTTCAATTCACAATTTCATATGGATTCATTTTTAAATGCATTACCTATTTTTCTTCGACAGTTCCCTGATTATCAGGAAACAGATTCAATAAATAACATTCAAAAAAAGAGTAGAGTCCTTCATCTAGGAATGGACTTAAGACAGTTCGATGAACACTCAATTGATAATAATGGAAAGCCATTGATTCTTTGGAACCATAGATGGGAATATGATAAAAACCCGAATGACTTTTTTAAAGCCTTAGAAGAAATAAAAAAATCTAGTTATGATTTTAACTTAGCTGTTCTAGGCGAAAATTTCAGCCAAAACCCAGATATTTTTCATAAAGCATCTGAATCCTTCGCCAATCAGATTGTTCAATGGGGTTATTCTAAATCTTTTAAAAACTATGCCCAATGGGTCTGGAAAGCCGATATTTTGCCTGTAACATCGAATCAGGAATTTTTTGGAGTTAGTGTGATGGAAGCTATATATTGTAATACATGGCCCATTTTACCGAATAAACTAACTTACCCAGAACTGATTCCGCATGACTCACATCAAGAATATTTATACAACAACCATCAGGATCTTTGTGATAAAATCATGTGGGCTATAGATAATATACAATCCGTCAAAAATTCTAAACCACAATTGATTGCGGAACCATTTGACTGGAAAACTATGGCGCCCATTTATGATAAAGAATTGTCTCGTATTATAACCTGATAAAAAAGTATCAGTTTCAAAACAAAATTTATTTTAGTAGCATAATTTTTCTGAAATAAATAGAATTTTTGGATTTAAACTTGATAAAATAAACCCCACTGGAATGATTTACTCCATTCCATTCAAGTTTCATGAACCCATCATCTAAGTATCCATGGAAAAGCGTTTCCACGTTTCGGCCTTTGATATCTAAAACTTGAATATTGACAAGTGCTTTAGAAATTGATTTAATAGATATCGTTGTGACAGGATTAAATGGATTTGGGTAATTATTTAATAAGATAAATTTTTCTGGTTGTATCGATTTAAATTCAATCCCAACATTTGTACTAATTGAAATATCAAAAATTATGGGTAAATGATCTGATGCTTCCTGAGTATCATTCCAATTCAATCCATAGTAGTCAAGAGCTTCTTGATCCATAGCTAAAGTATTTACAATAAAATGTTTACCTGGTTCAATTGTGGCATCAGAATAAAATATATAATCTAATTTCCCGGGATTATAAGAGCTCCAATCGTTTCGCCATGTATAACCCATTCTCTTATGTGTGTGTCTAGGAAATAAATCGATTATCGGACTCTCATCCCAGTCAGGAAAATAATCTTCACCATATTCATTTTCATCATCGATATCTCCAATTCTCAAAGTTTCAACCTGTTGGCGGTATCCTACAAAATTGAAATCCCCTAAATGTATAAATGGAGTCCCATGATCTATTGCAAAAGGTCCATCATGCTCGTAAATCCAATCACGCCATTTAGAAGTAAATTCATCAACTTGTTCCTGGCGGTCATCGTTAGCACTACAGCAGGATAGATGGGAATTAAAAATAAGTAAGGACGTTCCCAATTCTTGTTCAGTATCAAGCAGGGCTGTCATGGTTCTCTCTGAACTGATCATATTCGCATCATTTAAAATTGGAAACCTTGAAAGCACCACAAGGTCACGATAAGTCCAACTGGCATGCCAAGTCTCTTCAGGAAACCATGATTGGACTACATCATCTATCTCATTCCAATCCCAATGCTCTTGAATGGCAATTACGTCCGGATCAATTGCCTGCATCAACCTTTTAAAGTGAGGTTGCCTTTCTGGCTCAATCATACCACCATTTAAAGTATTATATGAAACAATGCGAATATCTGATTCATTATTTCGTTCAAAGGAAATAGGAGTTGGGTCAAGAATATAATCTTCTCCAATATTAAAGTATATTCCACCACTCTCATTTGGGAGAATATCCGAACTTGGTGAATCTTCTTTTATAATAATTTTTCCTTCTAACAAAGTTTGGGAATTATTCATTGTAAGAATATCTGATTCACGAGAAAATGCAACTTCAAACTGATTAGATGTAATCGTTGGACCAATACGTAAAGTTAAATCATTTTGGGAAATTCCAACTTCCTGACCATTAATATATTGGATCCCAGACCTATCTCCAAAAAACCATACCAACTCTGCACCTATTCCTGATATAGAATAGCCTGTGGACAAATCATTATCAGCATCTATATATAGGTAAAATGAATTCCAGTCCTGCATTAGATATTCACCACTGTGAAAATTTAGATATAAGAATAAAAAATGATTATCATAGGTTATTTTTAAATCAGCAAAATCTGCTCCAGTCCCATCACTGTCAGGGTCCTCATACGCCAGTGGCACTTCATTCCAATCATCGAATTGACCATCGATAGTGATTGGATGGCCTCCAGTTAATATCGAAAATAAAAAAGGACCAATTGTAAATATAATCAGCCCTTTTATTCTATGATTAGATATGAAAATATTATACACCCATTAAATCAAGTACTAGTCTAATTCCCCAGCCGGTTGTACTTCCTTTTGGTTCAATGCTGGTTGGTCTACCGCCCCATGCAGTCCCGGCAATATCAAAATGCACCCATGGAATATCTTTACCCACAAACTCCTTTAAAAAAGCTCCGCCAGCAATTGTACCTGCCTGTCTGGCTGCGCCGACATTTTTGACATCGGCTATTTCTGATTTTACCTGTTTGCAAAATTCTGGCCAGAGAGGAAATTCCCATACTTTTTCACCAGTATTTTTGGAAGCTTTTTTAACTTTATTAATTAATGATTCATCCGTACCCATAACACCTGCAGCAATATGTCCCAATGCAACTAAAACTGCACCCGTCAGTGTTGCAAAATCAAGGATAAATTCAGGATTGTAGTGTTTTGTTGCATAGGATAACCCATCTGCTAAGATAAGCCTTCCTTCTGCATCTGTATTCAGCACTTCAATTGTTTTTCCATTATAAGCTTTAAGAATATCACCTGGTTTATATGCTTTTGCACCAAGAAGATTTTCAGTGGAAGGTACTATACAGACTACATTGATTTTTGGTTTAAGCGCTGCTATAGCTTTCATTGTACCTAAAACAGTTGCAGATCCACACATATCATACTTCATTTCATCCATTTTACCGGCAGGTTTGATAGATATACCGCCAGCATCAAAGGTCAATCCCTTTCCTACCAATACTTTTGGTTTTTCGTCACCGCCATTCATATACTCCAAAATAATGAACTTAGGTGGTTCGTCTGTACCCTGAGCAACACCTGCTAATCCACCCATCCCCATTTTAGTGAATTCATTTCGATCAAAGACCGTCAATTTCATATCACCTTCATTCGCAATTTCTTTTGCGGATGCAGCAAGATGAGATGGGGTTGTTACATTACCCGGATGGTTTCCTAAATCTCTTGCAAAACAGACTGCATTACCTATGGAAGCACCCTTCGCAATATCAGGACTATCGGACCCTATAACGGTAGCTGATTTTAATTCGAAGACTTCATTTTTATCTGTTTTATAATCTAAAAACTGATAACTACCTAATACGAGCCCTTCACCAATTTCCTGGAAATATTTGCCATTATTGGAAAGAGAGTCGTCCACAGCAACCGAATCTATTTTTTTGGCAATAGCTACTCTTGAAGCCTTTCCTGCCGCCAAACGAACAGCCATTCTATTGTACTTATCTTTTTCCCCCAGGCCAAGGAGTAAAATTCGTTTTCCTTCAATATAAAATGAATGTTCTTCTCCTGCTTTACCTTTCACCCCACCTAAATCTATTGCTTCTTTCAAAGTACCATTGGAACTATTGTTAATTTTCTTAGCAAGATTTGTGAATGATTTATCTGAAAATACTCCGCATGCAATCAATCCCGCATCGGTTTCTTTCCATGATTGGTTTGATGCTTTTACTTCCGATATGTATGACATTTGATTCCTTCTATATGTATTTTTAAAAAAAATGCACGCAAAGTTAAGCCTTTGGATATTTTCCAACCACTAGGATAATCTACATTTTTTGCAAATCCCATTTGACCTAACTTCATGAATCTCCCTATGTCGATAATCAATATCAAATCTGAAGAAAAGAAACCAGCAGTTCTTCTGTTTTTAATGTTTTTTGCTATTGTCTCGGCCGGAATTATTGGTACTACTTGCCGAGATACAATCTTCCTGACCCAATTTGACCGATCCTATCTCCCTTTAATGTTTGTAGCAATTGCTGTTTTTATGGCCGGATTCATTACATTATATAAATATATAATTGCCGGACATGATCAAATTCTTATCATATCTCTTTCAGGATTATTCTTTACCCTTTCTCTTGTATTTTTTCAAGCAAATTTATCCGGTCTTTTTATTCCAGCACTATATATTTGGATTGAGGCGATTACTATAATAAGTATTTTTCAGTTCTGGGTCCTGACTGGGGAAATATTTAATGCAAGACAAGCTAAACGAATTTTCTCCTTAATAAGTGCTGGAGGCTCTTTTGCAGCAATTGGGTCAGGAATTATAATAAAACCCTTTATTAATGTTTTCGGGCCGAATAAACTATTGTTTTTAACCATATTTTTTATCGGCCTTTATGTTATTATAGCGCAATTGCTTCATCCTTATAGAAAGATACTTTTATCAGATCAAAACATAATCTCGAATAATAAACCAAGATCATTATCAAAGTTTGATTCTTATATAAAATCTATTGCCATATTAATAGGGCTTTCGGCATTTATTTCTAAAACTGTGGACTACCAATTCAAAATGGTTGCAGCTTCTGCCTTTCCCAACTCAAATGATCTAGTAAGTTTTTTCGGTTCTTATTATATGTTTACCGGTACTGCTACTCTAATAATGCAATTTTTCGTAACTGGCTTTATTCTCACCCGTTTTGGAATTTTACCTGGATTGCTGATTCTCCCGTTGACATTAGCTCTAGGCTCAGTAGGGTTTTTTATTTTTGGTACAATAAGTGCAGTATTTATAGCAAAGTTTTCAGATCAGGTTTTCAAATTTTCAACAAATAATTCCATCCAGGAGATCCTATGGGTTCCTATAGCTAAAGAGAAAAAGAAAAAAATAAAGCCAGTTATTGACGGTACTATTCGAGCAAGTTTTGAAGGGATGGCTGGTATAATAATATTTACACTCGTTACTTTCAAACTAATTACTCCAGAAAGGATCCACTGGTTAAGCATTTTTATCATCCTTGGTTTAATTATTTGGATTTGGAATAGTTTTCGAATCCACGACGGCTATGTACAGGCTCTATTAAAAGCCATTGAAAACCGCCAGCTTAACCTAGATGAGATTGAATATGATATCAATGATGCTAGCACCATTGATACTATTGATAAAACCTTGCAGGATGAAGACGAATTAAAGCAATTATTTGCTTTGGACTTATTATGGGAATTACAACTCGACCCCTGGAAAAAAACTCTTCAGAATTTATTTTCCCATGGCTCACAACCAGTAAGAAGAGCAGTATTAGAACTAGCATGGAAACAGTCTGAAATAATCTCTGATAATTATTTAGTAAACATAATAAATAAAAAATCCGATTTAAAACCATTCATAATCGCCTGCGCTGGGGATCGGATGATTAAGGATATCCACCTAGAAGTAGACTTATTTTTAAATAGTGGTGACTCTGCAACTGCAGCATCTGCAGCAGTTGCAATCTTAAGACAAAACCCAAACCACCTAGAATCAAAATTATTGCTCGAAAACCTTCTTAATAGTAATGAAGAAGGTGCATTATGTACTACAATCAGTTTTCTACGCAATGCTGGTGAATGGATATCAATTGAAAATACGCAACGTTTTTTAACACATCCTTATAGTGACAATGTTAAAAATGAAATGCTCAGTGTGTTAATTAATTACCCCAATCAGGAATTTCTAGATCTTATCATTCAAAATCTTTCTTCAGCAGCAACATATGACTATGCATTAAAGGCATTATTACAATTTGATTCATCATTGATAGCCAAACGTTTACATCAATTCCTCTTTAATGAAAGTTCATCATTTGAACTGCAATTAGGTATCCTAAAAGCATCCTATCATTTTTCTAACAATGAAATGCTAAAGGCCATTATAACAAAGCTTGAAAGTGAAGATCTCAGGATTTTAAATGGTATTTGCGACGCCTTGATAAAATTAAGTAAAAATATTATGATTAATGATAGTTCATTCATCACAATAAATAACCATATATCTAAAATTTCAAAGCGGGCCTATCAGCTTTATCAAATAATGGAATATTTGCAAACTGACAAACATGCTTATCTACTTCTAGATCAAATCAGAAATGATTTAGAAAACATAATTCCAATTATATTGAAACTAGGCACACTAGATAAATCAGAAATTCCAATTGAAACTTATATTAGATACGTACAAAGCCAAGATCCAGAATTGTTACCTATTGTCCTGGAATTGATTGAATCGACCTTCACCAATAATAATTGTAAAATGACTTTGCCCCTTATTGATCCTGATTCAGATAAAGAAATAATTGGGATGAAATTATTTCCAGATTTAATACAGGATCCGGCCGAGTTTTTAAGTATTTGGATTGAAAATTTGCAACCTTGGAAAAGCGCTATTGCCATCCAATACTTAATAAAATCTGAAAATACTTCTGTACTCAAAAAAATTAATTGGTCTGAGCTCCCAAATTCATTATTTGAAACAAATATATTTAATCAAATTGAGCAGGACCATTTGAATCGAAATTATTTAAATAAAAATTTATCAATAACAGGGGGAACACCTATGTATTCAATTTTAGAAAAAACGATTATCTTAAAGTCGGTGGATCTTTTCAAAAATATACCTGGTGATATATTGACATATATTGCTCAAATTTCAGAAGAAGTAAATTATGAAGATGGTGAAGAAATTTTTAGGCAGGGTGATTATGGTGATTCTTTATTTGTAATTATTTTTGGAGAAGTTGATGTCATCCAAGGTGGACATTCAATCACAAAATTGGGAAAAGGAGATTGCATAGGTGAGATGGCTTTACTTGATCAAGAACCACGCTCTGCTGATGCTTATACCACTCAAGAAACTTTATTATTAAAAATCCATCAGGAAGGATTTTACCAACTTATGGCAAGTAACTCAGAGATTATGAAACAGATTGTAAAACTTTTATCCCATCGTTTAAGAAAAGTGAATACAAAACTTACTGACGCCCAATAGTCAATTCATCTACTACGCTTGGATCAGCTAAAGTTGAAATATCACCCATGTTATCCAAATCTCCTGCTGCAATTTTTCTCAAAATTCGTCTCATAATCTTTCCAGAACGAGTTTTTGGTAACGCAGGAGTGAACTGAATTTTTCCTGGCTTTGCGTGAGGACCAATTTCTTTAGTTACAGAAACCAAAATATCGGACTGAATTTCTTCTGATACCTCCACGCCAGTCATAAGAGTAACATATGCATAGATGCCCTGTCCCTTAATATCATGAGGATATCCAACTACTGCCGCTTCAGCAACACCGTTCGCTTTACCGATGGCACCTTCCACTTCTGCTGTACCAATACGATGTCCTGAAACATTTAATACATCATCTACTCTGCCAGTGATCCAATAGTAACCATCTTTATCCCTTTTGGCACCGTCTCCTGTAAAATAATACCCGGGAAACATTTTGAAATACACATCAATAAACCGATCGTGATCTCCATAAACCGTTCTCATTTGTCCTGGCCATGATGATTTGATTGCCAAAAGCCCAGAAACATCATTTCCTTCAATCTCTTTACCTTCTTCACTTAATAAAACTGGTTCAATGCCAAAAAATGGAAAAGTTGCAGAACCAGGTTTTGTTGGTGTTGCTCCAGGAAGAGGTGTCATAAGAATACCACCAGTTTCAGTTTGCCACCATGTATCCACTATAGGGCATTCTTGTTTTCCTACCACATCATGATACCATTTCCACTCAGGCTCCTTAATTGGTTCACCTACAGTACCCAGTACCTGGAGCGTTGATAAATCTCGAGAAGCAACCCAAGAATTTCCTTCTTTCATTAATGCTCTAAGTGCTGTAGGTGCTGTATAAAATTGGTTCACCTTATGCTTATCAACCACGTCCCAAAAACGACCATAATCAGGATAATTAGGAACACCCTCAAACATAATTGTTGTAGCTCGATTAGCTAAAGGGCCATAGATAATATAAGAATGACCCGTAATCCAACCTAAATCAGCAGTACACCAGTAAACATCACCTGGTTTATAATCGAAAACCATTTCATGAGTAAAAGATGCATAAACCAAATAACCACCTGTCGTATGTAATACACCTTTAGGCTTACCTGTTGATCCTGACGTATATAATATAAAAAGAGGATCTTCTGAGTCCATAACTTCTGGTGCACATTTTATACTGACCCCCGATTTAGCTTCATGCCACCATATATCACGCTTGGTATCCATTTTAACAGGCTCTCCTGTCCTACGAACGACTATAACATGTTCAATAGAAGGTGTTTCATTCAAAGCCTGATCAGCATTTGACTTCATTGGAATATTTTGCTTGGTTCCTCGAACACCAGTATCCTGTGTTACCAAGATCTTACATTCTGAATCATTAATACGGTCTCTCAAAGATTCACTTGAGAAAGCTCCAAAAACAACCGAATGGACTGCGCCAATGCGTGCACACGCCAGAACAGCAATCGCTAATTCAGGGATCATTTGCATATATAGGCAAACCCTATCCCCTTTTTGGATACCTAGTTCTTTTAAAGCATTTGCAAATTGAGATACTTCTTTCAAAAGCTTATTGTATGAAAATTTTCTAGATTGATTTGGGTCATTCCCCTCCCATATAATAGCAATATCATCACCATGACCTTCACTAATATGTCTATCTATACAATTATAGCATGCATTTAATTCTCCTCCAGAGAACCATTCTATTTCCCCATTAATAAAGTTAAACTCTCTAACCTTATTCCAAGGCTTATACCAATCAAGCCTTTGAGCAATCTCCTCCCAGAACTCTATGGGATCATTAATTGAGCGTTTATAAAGGTCTCCATATTGTTCCATTGAATGAATATGGGATCTTGCCGAGATTTTAGGATGAGGCTTAAATATATTATCCATCATAATTATTATACCGTCTTATTATGATCAACTTTTTCAAAGGTTCCACCTTGAAGTTTTTTTACTGAAACAAAAGTGAACTTAGCTGTACAGGCCAAAACCTTATCAAGATCTTTTGTCTCCTTGTAGGCATCTATCTGGATCTGTATGGATGATCTCCCTGTAGAAATGATCTGAGCTTCAAAATTTACCCAATTACCTACATGCACTGGTTCTTTGAATTCGATCGCATCAATCGCTCGTGTTAGTGCTGCGTCTGCATTTGTATCCTTTAAAAAACGATGCACGGCCTTAGATGCAGAAATATCCATCCATGATACCATCTGACCACCAAAAAGTGTACCAAGGACATTTGCATCCTGGGGCATTACAAGCTGGGAATATCTAATTATAGGTGAATTCAATTTATGGATGAACCTTATATATTCATATATGTGAATATTACTGCTGCTAATTTTCTATCTTCAGTTGACATTATGAGTAAGGTGAAAGGTCTTTAATAATATTATGGAATGTCGTTAGTTTGGTTAACTATCATTTGAAATTGAAAATGCCCCGTCGAAAAACCCTCGGAAAAAACTCTTTTCCCTGAAGAGCACGCCACATCAACGGGGCAGAACGCTAAACAAAAGTTAAATCACATGTCTTTTTTAAATCAATCTTTTTCGAAAAAAAATTACTTGAACTCTTTGGCAAGCCTCTCTCCTTCCTCAAAATCAACTTTCATGAGAAGAATAGCACCTAGGATAAATAATATTAAAATAGATAAAATTCCAAAACGAACACTGCCCGTAACCAATGTAACCCAGCCCATAAGTAAAGGCCCCACGACTGAGGCAAACTTTCCTAGCATATTGTAAAATCCAAAAAATTCTGCTTCTTTATTTTTTGGGATTAATCGTGCATATAGACTTCTGCTTAATGCCTGAATACCTCCCTGAAATAAACCAATCATAGCTGCCAGAATAAAAAAATGATTCCTACTAGTCATGAAATAAGCTAGAAATGTAATTAGTGCATAGCCTCCGATTGCTACAAAAATGGCATTTTTAGTACCAATCTTTTCTGCAAATTTGTTATATGCCAATGCACTAGGGAATGCAATAAATTGCACCATGAGTAAAGCGGTAATCAAATCTCCAGCTTCAAACCCAAGAGATGAGCCCATTTTGACGGCCATACGAATGATCGTATCGACACCATCAATATAAAGCCAGTAAGCAAGTAGGAAAATCCCAATTACTCTCATCTCCCTGATTTTATCGAAAGTTTCTTTCAATTGTTTTCCACCAGCAGTAATTGCTTTTATAAATGGAACTGAATCTTGTACTTCCGGTTCTGGGACAAATAACAAAATTGGAATTGTAAATATTGCCCACCAGACTGCAACAGATAAAAAGGAAAGTTTAATGGCTGTTGATGCATCTACAATACCAAACCATTCCGGATTGAGATACATTAGCACATTCACAAGAAACAATAAACCGCCACCGATATATCCTAAGGAATATCCCAAAGAAGATACATAATCCAATTTATCTCTTGATGCTACAAATGGTAGCAGGGAATCGTAAAAAATATTACCGCCCATAAATCCTACAGACGCTAAAACATATAGAAAAATTGCAATTTCCCATTGCCCCTGATCTACCATCCATAGTCCGCCAGTCATTATTACGCCTAAAAATGCGAAGAAAAATAAAAATTTCTTTTTTACAGAGCCTCTATCAGCTATTGCCCCTAAAAATGGTGCAATCAATGCAATAAAAACGGATGCCAGTGAATTAGCCCATCCTAATTGGTATGTACTACGGATTACATTATCTGGATTGGACCAATATTTTTCAAAAAAAATAGGGAAAAATCCCGCCATAACAGTTGTAATAAAAGCAGAATTTGCCCAATCATAAAATGCCCAACTCCAGACTTTTTTATTTTGCATTTTTTATATCCCTACCATCCTTGATAATATGTAGTAATACCTGTATAAACTTGCCATCCATCAAATGTATTTTTAGCAAAAATCCAATTATTTACACCTAGATATAAATCAAATGGTACAAGTCCAAACCTGTATTTTGATATTGAATTTAAAAACCATAGCTCTCCTACTAAACCCAAACGGCTGTTAGCTGAATTATATCCATTATGTTTCTGCATCCAGCTATCCCTCATTTTATTATTTGATACAAAACGATCTTGTCCTTTGTATCTAAAAGTTATATGGGAACGCATCCGGAGTTGCTTTGGAATAACGTCTATTTCACTACCAGAAATAAAAAGGAAACCTGTTCCTTGATCAAATTTATAGGTATTGCCAATTTGACTTATGATGGAATCGGGATTAGTATGTCCACCGGAGAATAATGAAACTGATGTGTTTAAAATTTCTGGTGTACTGAAATTGATAGAGGATTGGAAATAATACCTGCCTTTAATGCTCCCTTTAAAACCAGAAGTGCCATAAAGTCCAACTGACCACCTACTTACACCACTTCCTATTTTTGCCTCTTTAAATTGCTTTGAACCAATGGCTTTAAATGAAGATAATGTTTTTCCAAAAGGAATACTAACTAGAATTTTCGCATAAAGAGCATTTGATTTACCTTCAGAGCTCCATGAAGGCTTTCCTCGTAATAAAACTGTAGCACCCAAATTTATATCGTCCACACCTGATCCGGTTTTTTGACCAGGGTAATAGTAATTTACTAAATCAGTTAATGAAACTGTATCCTTTCCAATTTCAGCAGGTATAAATCGTGAATCAACTAATAGATTATTTATAGGATCGATTCCAGCATGCATGGCCCAAAGGATGTTGTATTCACTGCTATTATTATAAAATTTATCATAAATAATATTCAGAGTATCCCTTAAACCTCGTCGAAGATTATCATAACTGGCAGAATTGCGAAATGATTTAAACTCACTTTTAGCATTAATATGATAATTGATAAGCACATCAGCACCATTCATCCCCGTTATTGAAAAATCAGTAATGGCCTGGTCAATTATATATGAATCTATTATTGGCATTGTTATACTTAAGGTTACATCGTTAGACATTCCATATTCAATTTTAAAAGATCTGCCAATTATATTTTTTTTTCGGCTTTCCAAGAAAGTCCCTTTTGGTATAAATGCTTTGGATGTGTCAATTAATTGAGCACCATAAACAGGAAGGGAGAATCCATATTCATTATTGAAATTAGTTAACCATTGTTCTATTGTATTTACAGAGTCCAGAATAAAAGAACCATTATGGTAAAGGTCATAATTGGAAGAATATCTTACGGAATCATTATGTGTTAAATTATTAAAATAATGTCGCCCAATACCCGGAAGCTCAAAGTTTTGTTCTTCAAATTTCCACATTGACTCTGAAGCATTTGTACCGAAAGAAAAACGAAAAACATTTGCAGGGACTGTAGGTAATATTTGTCCATAAAGAATTGTAAACAAATAATAAATGACAAATAATCGCTGCATTAATAAATCAAAAATGGCTGCCTGAACTCATTAAATTTGTAAACATCATGCACCCATTGTGCAGGTAGATGATCTGGGGGCTTTTTTTGAGCAGATGTAACGCGAAGTAGATTTGAACCAAAGAGTTTATCTATATAGCCATCTTCTTTCCACTGAAATTCACGAGGATGTAAATGGTTGATAAGCATAATAAGTGTTGTTGCTGTTTTAAGAGGTTCATATTCATCTTTATCATTAATAATAATTTCAATCCCACTGCAAGATAGACCATCATATTGTGGTACGCGTTTATAATATATGGACCCTGTAGGTCTATAATTTATTTCTTTGAATTCCACACCTTTCAAGCCTTGATCTTTTAATTTTTGAGCCAAAAAAGATGTTCCAAGCCAAGGTGCTCCAAGAATTAAGTAAGGTTTTTCTGTACCGAATCCCACATTCATATTTGTACCACGGAAAAGATCCATACCAGTATATGCTAATAAAATATCTTCACTTCTCAAAGACGGAGTTGGGTAACGCCAGATAAGTTTCGTATCACTAAACCACATATCACGATTCCAATTTGCCATAGGCAAAATGGAAAGTTCAACTCTTTTTAAATCCTTGATCCACCCCATTTCATTGATCAAAATGGAAATTTCACCAATTGTTAGGCCATGGCGTATTGGAAACAAATGGTAAGATTCATAGGATTGAAATTCTATACGAGGAATGGGTCCATTAATTATATCTCCTCGAATGGGATTTGGACGATCTAATACCATAACAGGGATTCGCCATTCTGAAGCAGATTCAAAAAGTTTTGACATCGTCGCAGTCATAGTTGAATATCTCGAGCCCGTGTCTTGAAAATCAACCACTACCAAATCTATCTTATCCATGACCCAATGTGGTGGATATACATATTTATTGAACATATCAATAATAGGAGCCCCATGAACCGGTTCTATCTGCCCTCGTCCTATAAGTGTTGCACGATTATCATCGATACCCCAAATCCCATGCTCTGCAGCAAAGAATGCAACGACTTTTATATTAGAAAAGTTTTTTAATAAATCTATAATATGGTCTCCATTTCGATTCACTGCAGTTTGATTGGTAAATAATGCAATGGATTTTCCTACCAATGGTTTAAAATCCATTTGTTCTAGTATATCTAATCCTGAATAAACTTGTTCAAAAAAGGACAAATCAGGTATTTTTATAATTGTTGAATACTTGAATCGTTTATCAACCGTATCAAGTCCAACATCAGATAAATCTCTTGAGCCAAACTCTTGACTAAATAGAATTGAACAAAAAAGAAGGATAATTAGTATATGGCGGAAAAGCATATTTTTAGGCACTAAAATTAGGTGGAAAGAAAATAAATCTAAATAGTAAACTGAATCTGTAATCATCCTCTTGATTTTTTCATCCATTTATCACCACATTTGGTACATCTATGAGTAATTCAAATAATAATAACAGCGGCGGTTTCGCCAAAACTACTGATTTCAAATGGTTTGGAATCGGAGTATTAATTTTCATCCTAATTGGACTTATTCTACCTACACCAGATTCAATGCTTG
>MDTE01151962.1_pt1 | contig 22035 bp, 19 predicted proteins | sample 811231 | NCBI WGS metagenome assembly MDTE01 (sample SAMN05326651, study PRJNA326480) | marine metagenome | isolation source: seawater | place: Indian Ocean: Red Sea | collected 2010 | reverse complement strand
CTCGGCGAAGATGAACTGCAAAGGGGCGAACCAACCCTCGTTGAGTGTCTGTTCGAATCGTTGCTGGAATTCCGCCGGTGACATAGGCGCGTCGACGATCAGGGAACCGATGTAGTAGAACGCCGCGTAGAGCGGCACGATGGTGAGTGGGTTGGAGACGTAGACGGTGATCACTCCAGCGAGCCGGTTGAAGTGAAACATCCGCTGGGTGATGCCGGCAATGGCCAGGATGACCATCATCTGGATGCCAACCGTCGGCGTCAGGCCGACGAACATTCCGATCGCCGTGCCCAGGGCGATGGAATGCGGGGTGTCGTCCAGGGTGAGGACTCGCTGGACCAGCCGTCCGGGGCTCGTCCACCAGCGAGTGTCGGAATCGCGTCCTTGCATGTCCGCCTTACTTGGTGCCGTCGCCGGTCGTAGTCGACGATGCTCCACCGATCAATTTTTCGACCAATGGCACGATGTGGTCCTTGTAGGTGAATCCCTCGTCGCCGTATTCACCCGAATCGTTGTCGAATCGCTTCACCATCCGGCCTGCCGCGTCGTAGACGTAAACGGCCGGGATCGCTGCCAGTTCGATCTTGTCGTAAACATCGACATCGGCGTCAGAAAGCAGAAGGTTGGTGCAGGTGGCTTTGGTGGATTCGAGAAATTTCATTACCGACGGTCTCTTCGATTCCGGCGGTTCCTCTTCCAAGCCCTCGTAGTCACAGGAGACCGAGATGCAGGTGATTTTCTCGGAAGGGAATTTCTCGTGCAGCGCGACCAGGTTGGGGAATTCCTTCATGCAGGGCACGCAACTGGTCGACCACAGGTCCACCACCACGACCTTCCCTTTTTGCGCGGCGATCAACGCTTCGGTGTCCTTCCAGCTCTTGATGGTCAGTGTCACTGCGTTGGACTGGGCTCCGGAAGACGTGCTTTCCGGTTTGTCGGACTTTGGTGGGTCGGGGACGTCAGGTGCCCCGTTGCAGCCGATCGACAGCAGTGCAGTGGTTAGAGCGACAACGGTGTGAAGGCAACGAGGCCGGTTGAGAATGGTCATGGGGAAGAGGTCCGATGGAGAAGAGGACGTTGGCGGTCTCGCGCCTCGCCGGAAAACAGGGAGCTTAGCGAGCGACTTTTGTCAGGCCCGCTTTTTTTGCGGCGGCAGCGGGGTCCTCGTAGGGCAGCGCCTTGAGGAATTCGGCCAGGTCGCCCAACTGTTTTTTGTCGAGGTGACTGGTGTGGCCGTGCCGGTCGCCGGTGTTGTGGGTTGTCAATACGTCGATCAATGTCGCCGCTTTCCCGTGGTGCAGGTAAGGCGCCGAACGGTACAGGCCCAGCAGCATGGGGGTATCGTATTTTGGTCCCATCTTTTCGCTGGGATCGACCTGGCCGGTGCCGACATCGTGGCGGAGCGGTTCCGGTCGCGGCCGGGAGTCGGTGTAGAAGGGGCCGGAGTGACAACTGGCACATCCGACTTTCTTGGAGTTGAACAGCGAACGGCCACGCTGGGCAGATTCCGAAAGGCCGGTTTTTGCGTAGGGGCTCATCGTGAACTTGTGGGAGTTGGTGTAGGCGGCCAGGGCGTCCAGGTCGGCCGAGAGTCCCTTGTTGGGCTTGGCCAGTGACTTGTTGATGCCACCACGAACCAGGCCACGGCCCTGCATCAGTGGGCCCCGAATGGTGTGTTCAAAATCCTGGGATTCGTCACGGTCAGCCGACCAGTGGAGTGGATGGGTCCAGGCCAATCCGAACAACGGCGGCGTGGCCCTGAGCCCCTCGGGGTTTTGCCACGTCCGTCCATCGGGATCTCCGTCGGGGTGGCAACTCGAACAACTGATCCATCGTCGCCCGACCATCGGTTGCAGGGCCGTGTAGAACAGGATCTTGCCACGATGGATTTCCTTGGACAGCGGGTTGTCCGTCACTGGAATGGTGGCCAGGGAACGGCCCGAATTGGCATCGTAGGCGACGACGTTGAAATCCAGGGCGTTGTAGACAAAGAACCGGGCACCGTCGGGCGAAACTCGGACGGCGCGGGGATTGTGTCCCAGGGTGATGCGACGCCGCAGCTTGATCTCGGTGTAATCGTCATCGACCGTGTCGCAGAGAAACATGTCGTCGGTACCCGAGAAGACGACGAAAAACCGTTTGCCGTCTGCAGAGACATCGATCTCCCAGGGATTGGCGGTCACGAGGTTACCGAGAAACGCGTCCATCGGAATCCGCTTGCGTCGGCGGCCCTCCCCCCCCTTGGTGTCAACAACTCCGACGTAGGGGAAAATGGAACCCTCGCCCTGGGCGGCCGCAATTCTTGAGCGGATGTGGGGGATGTAGGCCTTGGGGCGAGTCGGGTGCAGGACGATCTGTCGGCAGAGGGTGTCGGTGCTGGCACCCTTCCAACTGTCGACGATCTTGGCCTGGGTGACGTTGACCGCGTTGACGCGAGCTGAGTAGTACTCGGCCGTGTAGAGGGTTTGGCCATCAGGGGACAGGGCCAGGCCGCGAGGGAACCGACCGCCGGGCAGTTGGCGGAGGACTTTGCTTTTTGCGGGGTCGATCTCAGCTATGTGGCCGGGGAACTCGAGCGTCACATAAATCCGGGTGCCCTTGGCGTTGGAGACCACGCCGTATGGTTCATCGAAGACCGAGACCCTGGCAGTGATCTTGCCGGTGTCGGCGTCGAGCAAAGTGACGTTGTCGTCGTTGTAGACCGCGACAGCCAGGGTGTGTGTTTTGCCCACGAACGCCACCCCCTCGGGATGTGTGCCGACGGGAGTCTCCCGCAACTTTTTGAGCGTCTTGAGGTCGACGATGGAGACGGTGCCGCCGTCGCGGTTGGAACAGGCCAGCAGGCGGCCGTCGGTCGAGATGTCCATCAGGCTGTTCGAGTCGCGAGCGATCGCCGGTGTGGCGATCAGTCCAAACAGGATGGCGGCCAGGGTCGTCAGGTGACGGTGAGAGAGGATTGTCCGGCAGTACATCTTCGCCTCGCGTGGATGGGGCCAAGGTTTCGGCGGACACTCTACCAGAAGTTGCCAGAATCCCGTAAGTCAGGCCTTGGGTGCCCTGCCCGCCAAGGACTGTTAGACTCGAGAGCAACATGCTCCGCTCCCTCTTTTCACTGATCCCGATTGTGGCACTGGTCACCGTGGCAGGGTGTTGGCAATCGACCTCTTCGACTCCTCCGGTCCGCACCGGCGACGGGGCCGATCCTGGTCTCCCGCCGGTTGTCACCGAAAGTCCGGGTGACGCTCCTGAGGGCATGGTCTGGATCCCCGGTGACGTGTTCGAGATGGGCACCCGCGACGGAGGGAGCAACCAGGACGAATTTCCTCCGCACAAGGTCGAACTCGACGGCTTCTACATTGATGTCTACGAGGTGACCAATGCCGAGTTCGAGCGATTCGTGACGGCCTCCGGTTATGTGACGGCAGCCGAGAAGAAGCCCGATTTCAGTTCGGTTCGTGAAGGTTCGAAGCGGACCGAGGCAAAGATCCTGCCCGAGTTGAATCGGCCGGGGTCGATCTGCATGAAACGGGGGCTGAAACCAGGTGACATCGATCCTCAGTTGGGGGCCTATGGGTGGTGGGAGTATGTGCCGGGAGCCAACTGGCGACATCCCGAGGGGCCGGAGAGTTCCATCGTCGATCGGATGGACCACCCGGTCGTGCATGTCTCGTGGCACGACGTGAACGCGTACTGCCGATGGGCCGGCAAGCGGCTGCCGACGGAGGCCGAGTGGGAGTTTGCGGCACGCGGCGGGCTGGACGGCAAGACCTATCCCTGGGGTGACGAGCGGAACCCCGGGGGAAAGTGGCTCAACAACATCTGGCAGGGAGCCTTCCCGGTCAAGAACACCAACGAGGACGGTCACCTGACGACGTCTCCGGTCGGGGTGTTCCCGAAGAACGGTTACGGCCTGTTTGACATGTCGGGCAACGTCTGGGAGTGGTGCCACGACAACTACACGGCAGACTACTACAGCGACAGTCCTCGGCGGAATCCCCAGGGTCCCGAGGAAAGCTACGATCCCGACGAACCGGACATCCTCAAGCGGATCCAGCGAGGCGGGTCGTTCATGTGCAGCGACACCTACTGCACCGGTTACCGGGTGACGGCCCGGATGAAGGGCGAGGAGGCTTCGGGCCTCTACCACACCGGTTTCCGCTGCGTGGTGTCCCACGACGGCTTGGCGAAATACGCCAAATCCGCGGGCCGTCGGTGATCGGGTGGGCTGGGGCCAAGCCGCGTCTTAGGGGTAGAACTCAGCGAACTGCTCCTGCACGGCGACGATGCCGCTGCGGAGCAGTTTGGTGTCGCTGGTGGGGCTGATCAGCCGGACGCCTTTTTCGTGCATCATTCCGGCGTGCTCGGGGCTGACCACCACCGCGCCGATATGCTTGCCGTGCTTCTGGCAGGCGGCTGAGACACGGTCGATCGCGTCGATGCACTTTTCGTGGAAGAAGTCGCCTGTCACCCCCAGGCTTTGGCTCAGGTCGCTGGGGCCAATGAACAGAAGGTCCACGCCCTCGATCGCCGCGATCTCATCGACTTCCTCGACCGATTGAGCCGTTTCGATCTGGATCGCCACAAACGTCTCGCGATTGGCCTTCTCGGTGAAGTCGGCCGGTTTCATCGCGCCGAATCCCGCGTCGTAACCACCGGTGTTCAGGCCGCGGTTGCCCCGCGGGTGGAACTTGCACCAGCGAACGATCTCCTCGGCCTGCTCGGCCGAAAACACCTGGGCTGCCATGATGCCTCCACCACCGGCTTCCAGGGCCCGTGTCACCGTCGCGTAGTCGGTCGGGGCAATTCGTACGAAGTTGTCCAGCCCCTCGCTGCGAGCGGCCAGTGCGTTGATCTCCAGGCTCTCGATCGTGAACCCCACGTGTTCGGCGTCGAACCACACGGACTGGAAGGCGCCGCTCAGGCCCAGGATCTGCATGATGTTGTGATGCAGGATGCGGCCCACGCCGATCGTCATCACCGTTTCGCCCCGGTCCAGTCTGTCCTTGATTCGTTCCACCATCGTCGGATCCTCGTGAGAGAGTCAGCAAGTCGGGCCAGTCTGAGCAGTGCGTGGAGGGAAGTCCAGCGGGGGAACCGGCTCCGGGTTGTTGGCATGGCGCGTCGTGGTGTTACAATCCACCCGCCGAGAACTGGACCCAGCCGGAGCATGATGATGGACAGCCGACAACGCACGTGGATGAGGACTTTTGCTGCGGTGGCCCCGCTGGCGATCTGCCTGGTGGTGGCCGGATGCAACGCCGGAGACGCCAACAAAACCGGAGCCAGTGACGGTGCTGCGAAGGACGGTGGCCAGGCGGCAACCTCCACGACACAGGACAAGTCTGGGATCACCTCCCCGGAGAACATTCCCGAGTTGCCGCCCGACCCGGTGAAGTTGGCTCTCTCGGCCTCCGGTAACGATGCCGGGTCGGAGGCTGCCAGTGGCGAGGTTCTGCTCTCGCGGAGCCGTTACTACCGTCTGGACGTCGAGACGGTCGACAAGAGTGTCCTTGTGACCGTCTCGCGACGTTGGCTCTATAAGGACGGTTTCCCGGAGGGACTGATTGCCGCGATCCGCAAGCATCCCGATGTCAAGCAGACTGACTCGCGTCTGTTCGACTCGCGGGACGGCAAGATCCAGGCCAGCCAGTACATCCGCTGGGATCCGTCCCCGTCGGGCAGCAAGGCTGCGGCGCTGCTGCTGTACGTCGATGGGACCGACGCTGACGGTGAGGCGCGGCACGAGTTGGCCATCAGCGTGGACCTGGAGGTCGATGCCACGCTCGGCAAAGCAAAGCCGAAACAGACGGTTGCGTTCGACGCGATGTCAGTCGACCTCGACCTGGACACTGCCCGGCTGATGGCCGTTCGCTGGAGTGACAAGCCGTTGGCCGACGGAGACGCCGAAGGGGATGGTCCGGAGCACACCGTCGATATCCGCGTCACCGGAACCCTGACAGCCGAATCGAGTGCCAACATCCGGGGGGCCGACGCTCTTCTGGCCGACGATGTCAGCAACTCGTTCCGTTCACTGGCGGCCATCGCGTTCCAGAATGAGAGTCACCACGGCATCACCCTGGGCTGGCTGGGACTCGACCAACTGCGTCATGGCCTGATCGTCGTTCCGCAGCAGGACGGCAAGCTCTACGACCTGCAGTATTCGGTTGCCGGGGAGAGTTTTGACCTGGATGCGATGCGGAGACAGATGGAAGTCGCGTCGTGGCCCATCATTCTCCGCGGCCGCGATTACGTCGGCACGTCGCTTTCCGGCCAGCACGTCTTCCAGCCGGTCGAGTGCCTGGTGTCGCGGCGGATGCCGGAAAAACCGACTGGGAAGTCAGACAAGAAACCGGCCCAGAAGTCGGATAAGAAGGCCAGCAAGAAGGCCAGCAAGAAGAAGCCCGCTGCCAAGAAGAAATCGGACAAGAATTCGGCCAGGTAGGGGCGAAAATCCGCCCGTTTTCCGGTGACGACCAGTCGCGGCCCGGAGATGGGGAATGGGGAAACGGTTTGAGGGTGACACCGGTCAAACCGATCTTGTCCTGACGACGGTGTCTTCGGTATCGTTCCGCCGCTGTGGCTGGATTCCAGTACGATAGCCGAAAGATTTCGAGAAGATGCCCGACCAGGCCTTGCAGCAATGGGTCGACGAGGTCGCTGCCCTGACCACTCCCGACAACGTGCACTGGTGCGACGGCACCGATGAGGAGATCGGGCGGCTCTACGACATGATGGTTGAAGACGGGGTGCTGGTGCGGCTCGATTCCGAGAAGCACCCCGGTTCGTACTACGCCCGCAGTGACATCAACGACGTGGCTCGCGTCGAGGACCGGACCTTCATCTGTGCGGCGACTGAAGATGAGGCGGGGCCGACCAACAATTGGGTGGCTCCGGCCGAAATGCACGCCATGATCGATCCGCTCTTCAATGGCTGCATGGCCGGGCGGACGATGTACGTGATTCCCTACCTGATGGGTCCCCCGGGAAGTCCGATGGCCAAGGTCGGTGTCGAGATCACCGACAGCCCTTTTGTGGTGGCCAACATGCGGATCATGACTCGCATGGGACAGGTGGCTGTCGACGAGTTGGGCGAGGACGGCGATTTCGTCAAGGGGCTGCACAGCACGGGCAATCTCGACCCCGAGCAGCGTTATATCAGCCACTTCCCTGATGAAAACCTGATCATGAGTTTCAGCTCCAACTACGGTGGCAATGCCCTGTTGGGGAAGAAGTGCTTCGCACTGAGGTTGGCCAGCGTGATGGCTCGCCGCGAGGGCTGGCTGGCCGAGCACATGTTGATCCTGGGCTTGACCGATCCGGAGGGGAACAGAACGTTCGTCGCTGCGGCCTTTCCGTCGGCTTGCGGCAAGACCAACCTGGCGATGCTGGTTCCGCCAGACTCGTTCATTGAAGCTGGCTGGAAGGTCGAGACGATTGGTGATGACATTGCGTGGCTGAAATTCGGCGACGATGGCCGATTGTACGCCGTCAATCCCGAAGCCGGGTTCTTCGGCGTGGCGCCGTTGACAAGTGAGGAGACCAATCCCAACGCACTGGCCAGTTGCCGGGCCAACACGCTGTTCACCAACGTGGCGCTGCTGCCGGACAACACGGTCTGGTGGGAGGGGTTGTGTGATCCACCGGCGGAGGCGACCGACTGGAAAGGGAATCCCTGGACACCCGAGTCCGAGGACCCGGCCGCTCACCCCAACAGCCGTTTCACCGCTCCGGCGTCGCAGTGTCCGTGCATTTCTCCCGACTGGGAGTCTCCCGAGGGAGTGCCGATTTCGGCCATCATTTTCGGTGGGCGTCGCAGTTCCACCACTCCGCTGGTTTACCAGGCCCGCTCCTGGCAGCACGGCACGTACGTCGGGGCGACAATGACCAGCGAAAAGACGGCCGCCGCTGTCGGGGGACTGGGGGAACTGCGGCACGATCCGATGTCCATGTTGCCCTTCTGCGGGTACCACATGGCCGACTACTGGCAGCACTGGTTGGATGTCGGGGAACGGGGAGGCGACAACATGCCCGAGGTGTTTCACGTCAACTGGTTTCGACGTGATGAGTCGGGAAGCTGGCTGTGGCCGGGTTTCGGCGAGAACATTCGTGTGTTGAAGTGGATCGTCGACCGGGTCGGTGGGGGTGGCGACGCGGTGGAGAGCCCGATCGGGTGGTTGCCGACTCCGGAAGCCGTCGGGTTCGATGAGCTTGGGATCGGTGACGCTGCCGGAGAGGCGTTGTTGGAAGTGGATTCCGAGGAGTGGCTTGCCGAAGCGAACGGGCGAGGCGAGTATCTTGCCGGGTTCGGCGAGAAGTTGCCGGCAGCGATTCGAGAAGAGAACGACGCGCTGATCACTCGCCTGCAGTCGAGTGACTAGTTCGAAACCGAAACTTCGGTGAGGTGTCTGCGTGACGGTTCGGTTGGGTGCCTGCCTGTGGATGTGGTTGACCATTCCGCCGATGGTCGCCGGGGCTGAACCGGTCAAGGTGTCCGGGCCCGACGCGGCTCGTGCCTATCGGTACCTTCAGGCTGTCTGTCGGCTTGGGCCCCGTCCGAGTGGTTCCCGGGCGATGCAGGCTCAGCAGAGACTGTTGGCCAACCATTTCTCACGCTTTGGGGCTCGGGTGATCCGCCAGTCGTTTGACCGGCCGGATCCTCGCAACGGCAAGGCGGTCAGGATGACCAATCTGGTTGTCTCCTGGCACCCGAAGAGGAAGACCCGGGTTGTACTCTGTTGCCATTACGACACTCGTCCCTTCCCCGATCGTGATCCGGTCAATCCACGGGGGAGATTCGTGGGGGCCAACGATGGTGGCAGCGGGGTGGCCCTGCTGATGGAGCTGGCACATCACATGCGGGGACTCGATGTGCAAGTCGGCGTCGACTTTGTGTTCTTCGATGCCGAGGAGTACCTGTTTCCCAGGGGGACGCAGACGCTGGGGAAGTTCTTCCTGGGATCCACACACTTTGCCACGCAATATCGCGACAAGCCGCCGGCTCACAAGTATGTTGCCGGAGTGCTGTTCGACATGGTCGGAGATCGCGACCTGCAGATCTTTGTCGAGAAGAAGAGCCTCGCGTTTGCACCGAAAGTGGTTGATGGCCTGTGGGACACCGCTCGTTCATTGAAGGTGGCCCAGTTTCGTGATCGACCACGCCCCAAGCACGACGTCGAGGATGATCACGTGCCGTTGAACCGGATCGCCCGGATTCCCACCTGTGATCTGATCGATTTCGATTACCCGTACTGGCATACGACGCGGGACACCGTGCGAGCCTGTTCTGGCACGAGCCTGAGAGCCGTCGGTCGCGTGGTGCTGGGATGGCTGAGGACACTGCCGGCAACCGGGCCCTGACCGACGGGCGAGGCCGATCCTGCACGGCACGGAGGACACGACAATCGGACTCGATGAGAATCACTGGGTGTCGACGGCGATCTTTGGCGGAGCGCTGGCCGTGGCCGGACTGGCGATGATGGCGTGGCACCACAAGTCCTGGGGACGGCAACAGGTTGAGCCGGGCTTCAAGCAGTGGGATCTGAAGAGGCTGAAAGTCCGGTACCGACGACGGATGCAGACCTCGGGCATGATCGTGGTGCTGGGCGTGATGCTCGCGGTGGGGGATGCCGTGATCTGGTCCCTGGGGCCGTTGGTCGCCACGATTTACTGGATCGTGGTGATCGCCATGGGCGGCTGGCTGCTGTTGCTGGGCGTGGGCGACTTGCTCACGGTTCGGGTCGACTCGAAGTTGGCCCGGGATGAACTGCAGCGGCTCGGCCGGAAGCGGGCCGAGTTGGAGGCCGAGCTGGAAGAGATTCGTCGGCGAGGGTCCAATGGTGAAGCGAAGTCCAATGGTCGACACTGAGTTCTGTTCGGGAGTCCAATGATATGGCCAATCAGATCACGCGACGAGATTTTGGGAGCCGGTTGAGTGGGCTGTTGGCGGCTGGGGTCGCAGCTTCCAGCGGCAGTGAAGTCTTTGCGGCGGCACGACGGAAACTTCCGGTCGCGGCCGTGGTGACCGAATACCGCAACAACTCGCACGCCGACGTGATCGTGGGCAAGGTGCTTGAGGGCTGGCGGCAGGATGGGCAGGCCGGCCCGGATCTGCGGCTGGTCTCGATGTACACCGACCAGGTTCCCAAGGGCGATCTCAGTCGGGGTCTGGCAGAGAAACACCGGTTTCCGATCGTCAAGACGATCGAACAGGCCATCCGGCAGCCCGGGGGGGATGATCGGATCGAGGGAGTGCTGTCGATCGGTGAACACGGCAATTACCCCTACACCAAGAAGACGCGTCAGCACATGTACCCGCGGCGACGATTCTTCGATGAGATCGTCGCGGCGATGCAGAAGGCTGGCCGGATTGTCCCGGTGTTCTCCGACAAGCACCTCGGCTGGAAGTTCTCCGACGCCCTGCACATGGTCAAGACCGCCCGGAAGCTGAAGATCCCCTTCATGGCCGGGTCGTCGCTGCCGACGTGTTGGCGGTACCCCTCGTTGACACTCGAGCGGGGTGTGGAGATCGAGGAGGCGATGGCGGTCGGTTACGGGGGGCTTGAGGCCTACGGCTTTCACACGCTCGAGACACTGCAATGCATGATCGAACGGCGCAAGGGGGGCGAGACGGGAGTTGGTGCCGTGCAGGCTGTCAGTGGCGATGCATTGGTCAAGGCGAGGAAGGCCGGTCGTTGGTCCCAGGAACTGCTCGAGGCGGCGCTGGGGTCGCTGCCTGCCAAGTTCCGCACCAAGCAGGCGATCGGACCGGCTGCCGAGAAACATGCCACGGCCTATCTCATGGAACACCGCGATGGGCTGAGATCCTCGGTCGTGATGGCCAACGGGTTCAACAATCAGTTCTGTTTTGCCGCGAAACTGAAAGGCCGCAAGGAGCCGGTTGCCGTCTGGTTCCGCCTCGAGGAGGGCAAACCCTTCGGCCACTTCGAGCACCTGTTGCGGGCCATCGAGGAGATGTTCCATACGGGCCGGCCGGCCTACCCGGTCGAACGGACGTTGATGACCACCGGTGTGCTCGACCGGGTCATGCATAGCGTTGCCGAAAAGGGGCGACGGTACGAGACCCCCGAGTTGGCGTTCCAGTACCAGCCCACCGAGTGGGGCTTCGCCAACAAGTAGGCGGCAGGCTACAGCTTGATCTTGGCCAGGTAGATGCTCGTCTTGCCGTTCTCGTGTGACGAGTAGTAGCTCATCCACAACAGCCCGTCGTGAATCACCATTCCGGGGTAACTGGTGTCGCCCCCGCTGGGCAGTTCCAGGACGTGCTGGAAAGTCGTGCCCGTCATGGTTGCCAGTGACGTCTTGGCGGCCTTGCCGTACTTGCGTCCCGCGGCCCACATCTTGCCGTCGGGTGCCAGCAGGAAGTTCGGGCCACCGATGCCCTGGCCGATGTCGGTGTAGGTCCATTTTCGGTACGGGGGCTTGCTGAGACCGATCCAGCGTGGGCGGATCAGGGCCACCATCGTTTCGTCGGGCAGGAACCGCAGTGTTGTCTCACTGATGCCCTCGGTTTCCATCTCGGTCACGTAGTCGTACTTCAGTCCGTCCTTGGTCTTGTAGAGGAATCCGCGACGCGGCTTGCGGCCCTCGTTGAGTTTCGACACGGTCCAGCCGGTCCCCTTGTGCCAGGTGATCCGCCACAACCAGTGGTCTTCGGACAGCAACGTCTTGGGCAGTGACCAGGTGTGGCCGTCGTGCGAGAAAGAGACACGCGGTGACCGGGTGTGGTACTTGCCGTCGAGGTTGACGATGCCACCCATCAGCAGCATCAGTCGCCCGTCGGGATGAACCGAGAGCTTGGGGTCACGGAGGTCGATGCCCGACTGCCTGACGGTCGCCAGTGACGTCCACTTGCTGCCGTCTGTCGAAGTGATGATGCGGACGATTCCGTTGTCGCCACCGTGGGCCTTGGCTTCTCGGAAGCAGCACAGCCACCGCTTTTTCCATCGCAGCAGGTCGGTGAAGGCACAGTGGGGGGCCTTGTCCCAGATCTTCGTCACCGAGACCAGTGTCGGTTTGGGGGCCGGTTCGGCGGCGATGGCGTGATGGGAGGCCACTGCCAGCAGGCCAACTGCCAGGGAACGGGTGATGAACTTGTGGAGTGATGTCATCGCGACTGCGTCCTTAACCATATGTCTTGACCGCGCTGATCAAAGCTTCGATGTACCCGTAGGAATGAGCGAAGGCCTGCAGGCCGCCGGGGTCATCGCCGTGACGGGGCACGTGGTCGGGCATCACCATGTATTCATAGCCCACCTCGACCAGCGTTCGCATCACCTGCAGCATGTCGACGTCACCGTTGTCGAGGTAGACCTCCTGGAAATCACCTCGTTTCCCGATCATGTTGCGGAAGTGGATGTTGAAGATCCGTTTCTTGTTGCCGAAGTAACGGATCACCTCGTGGATCTCCTCGTTGGGATTCTGGAGGTTCTCCATCATCGAACCCAGGCAGAGGTTCAGTCCGTGGTAGGGACTGTCCGAGAGGGCGATGAACTTCTTGACACCCTCGAAGTTGCCCAGCAGTCGCTCGATGCCCTGGAATCCTCCCGGCGGCGTGCCTGGATCGTGCAGGTGACAGGCGGCGCGGATCTTGTGCTCTTCGCAGACCGGAATCACTCGTTCGACGAAATACTGCATGCGTTCCAGCGCCATCTCCTCGTTCACCCGTCCGGCCCGGGTCAGTTCGGGGTCGGCCTTGGCCTGCTTCAGTTTCCAGGTGCTGTAGCTGGACCCACCACGGCCGGGCGTGCGTTCGGTACGCAGCACGCCCAGCAGGCTCATGTTGTATTTCCACGCCGGGATGCCTGCCTTGGCGCAGGCCTCGGTCATCTTGTGGATGTCGTCGATGTCACGATCCCTCTCGGGACTCTTGCCCAGCATGATGGCGCCGCGTTTTTCGCGATCGATGTGGCTGGAGGACAGGAACGGCAGAGCGACCATGTCGAGCGTGATGCCGTTGGCTTCACACGTCTCACGAGTCTTCTCGAGCTCTTCCACCGTCCAGTGGCCCCGCTTGGGGTACGGCGGGCTGGGCGGGAATCCGCAGATGTGGTCGACTCCGTGCCGCTTGACGAATTGAAGCATCTTGGCCGCGGTGGGGCCTCGCTGGGTGCCGACGTAGAGCTTGACCTCAGGCTTGTCCGCATTCGGAGTGGCGTCGCTCGACGACTTGACGGCGGTTGCTGCGGAGTCGTCTGCCGGAGGAGTCGAAGCCCCCGAGCAGCCTCCCAGGGCAGCGGTGGCGGCACCGGCTGTGGCCAGGAAGTCTCTTCGTTTCATCGTTTCGTTCCACTGGGATTGGAGAGAAAGGGATGGACGGTCAGTTGCGATCCCACGGGAAGTGTATGGTCGGCTGTCGGGAGTGACGGTCGACGGTCAGGGTCAGCGTGCCACCGGCCCCGGGGGCCAGTTTCACTCGCACAGTGGGGCCCTTGAACCTGGTCGTGGTGTCACCCAGTTGAACCGAGCGGATCGTGTGTTCGGCGTAGGAGCCGGCCTGGACGATCACCTCGCGGGATTCCAACTGGTTGGTGTTGACCAGCCGGACCCGGGTTGTGCTGTCGGTCATGCGGTCGATCATCGCGGCGCAGTCGTCGGGGATTCCGGCTCGCCTGCGGGCCGGGTCGAAGTACCGCAGTCTCGTGTGCCAGACCGACGCCCGTCTGCCGGGGTCGAGGCCGGCCACCATCAGTTGCCTCAGCGCCGTGACCTGCGCGGGGTTGTACTTGGCCGGGTCGTCGGCCAGCCGGGTGTCGGGCGTGGTCGTGTCACCGTCCATCGCCGCCGCCCTGCGTCGGACCTCGGCCAGGTCTCTCCGCAAGGCCTGCTCGGCGTAGGAAGTGTTGTCTCCGTCGAGGAACTTCAGCCAGGCGTCGTTCTCGAGATACCGGCGATCCCCGGGCTTCATCGACAGGTAATAGATCTCGAGTTGGTTGAAGCTGTAGGGCTGGGGGACCCAGTTGTACCAGCCGTCGTCACCGTACATCCGGGGATACATGTCCCGTCCGTCGATCACCTTCTTCTGGGCGTTGACCCTGGCGGTCTGTTTTCGCCATGCGTCCAGGTACTTGTCATCACCGGTCAGGAAGTACGCGTTCATCATTCCGACAAATCCCCAGTACTGGCGGTTGCGATGGGCCAGGCCGCCGGTCTGGGGGACGATGACGGTGAAGCCCCAGCCGTAGGTGCCGCCGTACCACTTGCCGTCGGTTTCGCCGCCGATGGTGCCGTCGAGGCCGATGTTGGAGGGGATGATGTCGCCGTTGCGCTTCATGCGGCCGACCCAGGCGTCGACGTAGTCGATCAGCCAGGTGCGGTATTTCTTTTGGCCAGTCAGCAGATAGGCGTTCAGGGGTAGCGTTGTGGCGATCAGATTCAGCGGGTGGTCGCCAACCACATCGTTGTAGTCCTTGAAGTGGGCGACCATCTCGGCATAGTTCCTTTCGCCGTGCCCCAGGTCGAAACGGTTTTCGATGTCGATCGGGTCTCCGGCCCAGTCCAGACCCGTGGCCTTCCGCATCAACGGGCCGCGGCTGCCGTTGATCATGCTGCGGATGATCTTGTGCTTCGGGTCGTAGTTGGGGGCGCCGGGATCCTCGTTCATGTAGAACCCCGCGTAACGCCGGACCCGGTGCTGATAGCGGTTGTCCTGGTAGTCGCTGAGCCCCTGGAGATTGAACAGCCGCAGGCCCTCGCCGTTGTGCTGCCAGTCGAACATGACCGGGAATTCCTTGTAGTACATCCCGTCACGGGCAAATGGCACCTCGACCGTCTTGGCCAGAGTGTATTGCCGAAGGTGGCCCTCCCAGGCCTTGCGGTACATCGTCAGGATGTCATCAGCTCCGCCCAGGGCATGCAGTTGCGCCCAGCCGCCGACGTTCTCGGGCGCGTCGTCAGGGCCGTCGTCCCCGCCCCAACGTTCGACACACATCAGGAAGCCCCGCTCGTCGAAGTACCGGGCGAAGAACTTGCGACAGGCTGCAGCGTTCGCGTCGAGCAGTTGCCGTTCCAGCAGGGCCCACGTCGGGGGAGTGACTGCGGTGTCGATGCGGACGGTTGGCTCGACGCCAGAGACCGTGCCGCCGACGCAGAAGAGCAGGAGAAGCGTGAGGCGTCTCATGAGGGGAACTCGCATCGAGAGGATATGGCCGGTGTTGTCGGGAGTTGCCGTTTGGCGAGGGCGATCATTTCCGTGCCGCACGGATTGCCTTGACACTGACGTCGGTGCGGAACTGGATGATGGCCTGGCCCCATTTTTGCGTGTTCTTCAACGGCGAGAGACTGATGCCGTTGATGGTGAACTTGCCGGCCTTCTTTCGTTGCTTGGCGCGGATGCTGTCCGGATCGACGGTCGACATGATCGCGGTGATCCCGAAGTCGTCGTGCAGGCCCTCGGGAACCTGTTTGACTCCATGGGCCTCGAGAAACTTTGCGACGTCGCCGTAGTTGTAGTACTCGGGGACGAAGCTGACCTTCGGGCCCTTCTTGGCGGATTCGTCCTGTGCGGCGGCAACCGCTTTGAGTCCGTCCTGGTTTCCTCCGCTGTCTCCGATCAGCACGATGTGACGGAACCCGTGAGTCTTGTAGCTGGCAACGATGTCGGTCAGCAGCGCGCGGTAGGTGTCTTCTCGAACACTGACAGTGCTGGGGTATTTCATGTGCACTGTTGGTGGCTGAATGTCGCCCTCGGGGACAAAGTCAACGATCGGTGCCACCAGGGCGTTGCCCAGCGCTCGGGCGATCGATTCGGTCATTGCCTCCAGGACGACACCGTGCTTGTTGGCAACCAGGTACGGTCCGTTCTGCTCGATGCCGCCGGTGGCGATGATCACGGTGTCCTTTCCGGCCTTCATCGCGTCGCGGACTTCCATCCACGTCATGTCGGCGATGAAGACGGTGTCGGCGGCGGCTATCGGGCGTTTGCCATTGAAGTCGGGGGAAACCGGGTTGGGCATGGGAGCGGCCAGTCCGGCGACCACGGCGACCGAAGTGACAAGCAGGTGGCGGATCATCAGGTTGTCCTCACAGGGGATGTCATTGGAGGCTTCGGATTGTCCGGCAACGTCACCGGTGACGCAAGCAGGCCGGTGGTCGGGTGTTGTCCGTGACGATATGCTGTGCGGTTCCGGCCAGTTCTTCGTACGGGATCCGTCCATGCCTCCGCCATCTCCGACCCCTGTTGATCTCACTGGGTGCACGGCCATCGTGACCGGGGCCGCTCAGGGGCTCGGGCTGGAGATGGCCGCCGAGTTGTCCCGTGGCGGGGCGAATGTTGTGTTGGCCGACGTCCAGGTCGAGAAGGCCAGGGGCGCCGCCGAGGGGTTGGGAGGGAGTGCGGTCGAGTTGGATGTGACCGACAGCCAGGCGGTTGGTGAGGTGTTCGCGTCGGTCGCGGCTGAGAACGGCCAACTTGACATCGTGGTCAACAACGCGGGCGTGGGGCAGCACCTCGACCGCATCTCGGATCTTCCGGACGGGGAATGGGATCGGGTGCTGGCGGCCACCCTGACCGGGACTTTCTATTGCGGCCGTGCGGCCGCGGCGATCATGGAGCGGCAGGAGTCCGGTGCGATCGTGAACATCTCGTCGATCAACGGGCAGAACCCAGCTGCCCTGGCCGGGGCCTACAACGTGGCCAAGGCGGGCGTGATCTCGTTGACTCGCACGATGGCCCTGGAACTGGCGGCCTATGGCGTCCGTGTCAACGCCGTCTGTCCGGGGCCGGTTTACACCGACTTCAACCGTTCGGTGATGCGGCAGCGGAGTGAGAGCCTGGGGATCGAAGAGCAGGAGATGGTCGAACGCGTTCGGGCCGCCGTGCCGTTGGGTCGGTGGGGTGAGCCCCGGGACATTGCGAGGATGGTCGCCTGGCTGGCCAGTCCGGCGGCCGACTGGATGACCGGAGAGGTGGTTCGGGTCAGTGGTGGGCTGGAGGGCGTTTCGGCGGCACCGCCGAAACGGGTCCGGAACGATGACGAGGAGACGGTATGAAGTTGGTCAGAAAGAAGATGGCATTGGTGGCGGTCGTGGGGATGCTGTTTGGCGGCGGGCTTCTGAAGGCCGGTGCCGCGGATGCCGCCGGGAAGAAAAAGAACGATCCTGTCCGAGTTGTTGTCTGGGATGAACGGCAGCCTCGCCAGAAGCAGGCCTACCCTGACTTCCTTGGCAACCAGATCGCCAAGGCCCTTTCGGTTCGTCCAGGGCTGAGCGTGAAGTCGGTGTCGCTGGATGATCCTGGCCAGGGGATTTCCGACAAGGTGCTCGACCAGTGTGACGTCCTGATCTGGTGGGGCCATGTCCGGCAGGGATTGATCAAACCCGACCAGGGAAAACGGATCGTGAAACGGATCCGGGCCGGCAAGCTGTCACTGGTCGCGTTGCACTCGGCACACTGGTCGACGCCATTCATCGAAGCGATGAACTCACGTGCGAAAGAGGAAGCATTGGGGCAGGTTCCGGCCGCGGCACGCGGCAAGGCGGTGCTGAAGCTGCTGCCTCCTGATCCGCCCTTGTACCGGGCCCCCAAGCGGAGCGCGGCATTGACACCGGCCGCGTCGTTCTTCCGCAACAAGGACGGCCGGTATGAGGTGAACCTGCGGCTGCCGAATTGTTGTTTTCCGGCCTACCGGCCAGACGGCAAACCGTCGACGATCATCACGAAGGTCCCGGAGCATCCGATCGCCCGAGGATTGCCGAAGAGCTGGGGCGTGGCGCACACCGAGATGTACGACGAGCCCTTTCACGTTCCCGCACCCGATGTGGTGGTGTTCGAAGAGCGATGGGAGGCCGGTGAGAGGTTCCGTAGTGGGATGATCTGGAATCTCGGTAAGGGGAAAGTGTTCTACTTCCGGCCTGGTCACGAGACCTACGGGGTGTTCTTTGAGCCGATGCCGTTACAGGTGCTGGAGAACGCGTCGCGGTGGCTGGGTGCACAATTGCCCTAGACGAACCGGTGAGGTCTGGTCTTTACGTCGACGGGCTGGACCTCTAGAAGGTCTCCTTCCGTTCCGCCACTCTCCCCCCCCGCCCTGCCCCGTGTCTGCAACCGATTCTGCCCCAGGCGTTTCCGTTTCCCGGTTTCTCGTGCCCCGCCGGCGGCGACTGCATCCCGCTTGGATCATGTTGGGGATCGGCACACTCGGGATGTACCTCTCGGCACCCGGGCAGTCCTTCTCGGTTGCCGTGTTCATCGACCCGATGCTGGGTGATCTCGGTCTGCGCCGCACGGACTATTCCTTCGCTTATCTGATCGCCGGTCTGGTTGGCGGCGCACTGCTGCCCGGAATCGGCTGGCTTCTCGATCGGCTTGGTGCTCGTGTGTTGTTGCCGACCCTGGGCCTCCTGCTGGGCACAGCCTGCGTCTGGATGTCGTCGATCGGTAGCCTGCTGGGACTGTCGATCGGTTTCACCATGATCCGCAGTATCGGACAGGGAGCCGTGACGCTGTCGTCCACCTGGCTGGTCGGTGAATGGTTCCAGCGACGACGTGGCGTGGCGATGGGTGTCGTTGGGCTCGGAGGCGCTGTCTCGGTGATGACCATTCCGATGCTCAACAATTTTCTCATCGAGGAGTTTGGTTGGCGTAGTGCGTGGTCATACCTGGCGGTGATGGTTTGGGGCGGCCTGGTGATTCCGGCGTTGTTGCTGATTCGTGATCGGCCCGAACCGCTGGGCCTGCTGCCCGATGGTCGATGGCAGGATGACGATGTTCCCGACGTTCAGGCCAGCGAACTGCAGGATGCGGGCGACTCTGGGGCCGGCGATCTCACCGTGGGAGAAACTTTGCGGCTGGCCAGCTTCTGGAAGCTGCTGGCGGTGTTGTGTGTCACGTCAATGGTCGGGACCGGGCTGATCTTTCACCAGGTTTCGTTGTTGGCCGTGCATGGCATAGCGAGGACCGACGCCCTTTTGCTGCTGGGCCTGCAGGCGGGCGTGGCGACCGTGACCGGAGTGTTGGCGGGATGGCTGACTGACATGGGCTGCGAGCGGTACCTGCTGGCTGTCTCGATGTTGTTTCTGGCAAGTGGTGTCGGGTTGATGTTGGGGATGCCGAGTCCGGGGTGGGCGTTGGTGTATGGCTCGTTGCTGGGTCTTCAGGGGGGCATCATTCGCACGGCAGGGACAGCCGTCTGGATCAACTATTATGGCCGGGCAAACCAGGGCGCGATTCGGGGCGTCGCCATGGCTGCGGCCGTTGTGGCTGCCGCCTGTGGTCCGTTGCCGTTGGCGGTCAGCTGGGATTGGACCGGCAGTTACAAGACCGCGTTGATCATCTTCGCGATCCTGCCGATCGTGGCCGGCGCCGGGGTTGTGACGGCCCGACGCCCGGCGTCATCACTGCCATAGCTGGCGTGATCCGACGTGGTTCCTCAGGCGTGCACCGCGGCACCTGCAGCAGCGACCGGGACGAGGTTGTCCTCGTCGTCGAACTGCATCTGCTCGGCGGCTTCAAGAATCTCGAGGTCCTCTCTGGCGGCAATCGCATCGGCGAATGCGTCGCTGACCAGGGTTTCGCCGACCAGCATCGTGTTGGTGATGTGCACAACCCGGGCGTTTTCCGGGTCGGTCAGGCCGATCGTCGGGATGATGGCCTCCAGGCAGTCGCGATCGGTTTCGAGGGCGATCGGCATTCCTGCCGCGGATGGATGCCCCCCGGTCAGGGCGTTGATCGCCGTGGCCGACTGGTCGATCTCGGCGATCGTGCGCCGATTCGTGATCTCGGCCATTCCCAGACCACAGGCATTGCCATGTGTCTCACTGGTCAATCCGCGGACGAAGATCCGGCGAACCCGCACTCCGTCATTTTCGGTGGCCGAGTGATCGTTGTATTTGCGGCCGATGACATTGGTGTCCATGCCTGATCCGCTGACGTTCTTGCCGATCTCGTCCACGATCAGCAGGTCGACCTCGTCGAACGGCAATCTCGGCATCCACTCCTTGGCTTGCCGCAGCAGGGCCTTCTCTCGTTCGAAGAACTCGCTCGGTCGTACGGCCTCGATCACCGCCGTTTCGTCGAACGCATTTTCGACGATCGCCAGTCCAGCCACGACGCTGCACTTCTCGAGTACGCTCTCTCCGACGGCCATGACGATCTCCAGCCAACTGTAGTCCTGGATCGCGCGGTGGTAGATCTTGGCACCCTCGTGCTTGCCCAGGCCGATCAGCATCATCTTGTGCAGACCGGATTCGATGTCGCCGACGAAATTCGTATGGGGCTTGATCCGTCCACAGACGATCACGTGGTCGGCTTCGGAGGCATGTTTGTCGAAATGGACGGGGATTCCCTGCGGCGTTTCGTCGACGATGACCGTCTCCATCGACGCGCGGATCTCACCACCGGTGAATTCCTCGGTGATCCCGTAACTCTCAATGATTCCGCGTTGCCCCTCGGCCGTGCCGCCGCCGTGCGAGCCCATGGCGGGGATGATCACCGGGTGGGCTCCCAGTGTCTTGACGTGATCGCAGGCGGCCTTGATGATCTCGGCGATATTGGCAATCCCTCGGCTGCCTGCCGAGATGGCCACCGTCTGCCCGGGTTGGATCGACTGGTCGAGAGACAGGCTCCCCAGTTGGCTGGCAACTTCGTCAGGAATGCTGCTGACGCGAGGAGATTCGAAGGTCTGCTTGACCCGGATCATCTGTGGAAGTTGCATCGTGTCTCTCCGGTGGCGGTCGCACTCCACTGTCAAATGCCGTTGGAGCCGCGACCAGATCTGCTAGGGTGTCGTGTCGAAACAGACGACCAGTCTAGGACGCTTTTCGGAGAAGGTCCACCAGGACTCCACTGATGGCTGCCACTCACACGCCCCCTGCCAGTGACGGTCACTTGATCGTCGACTCTCGTGTGTCGATCCCGCTGACCGAATTCGACTTCGAATACATGCGGTCGTCGGGGCCCGGCGGGCAGAAAGTCAACAAGACGAGCACGAAAGTGCGGTTGCGGTGGTCGGTGGTCGATTCGCCGAGCCTCGACGAAGCTCTGCGTCAACGGGTTGGGGAGACGTTCCGTACCAGGATCACTGCGGATGGCGAATTCCTTGTGACCAGTCAGCGGACTCGGGATCGAGAGGCCAATCGGTCGGATTGCCTGGAGAAACTCGCCGAGATGATCCGCCAGGTGTCGACCCCACCACGCAAACGTCGGCCGACACGCCCGACGCGGGCGTCAAAGGAGCGCCGGCTCAAGCAGAAGAAACAAAGGTCAAGGCGGAAACAGATGAGGGCGCGGCCGGGAGACGGGGAATAGGCTGTCGGTTTGGGAGTGATGCCTGTCAAACCGATCTTGTCGTGACGACGCTGTCTCCGGTATCGTTCGGCCGCTGATGCAGCCGGTGCCTGGGGGAAGCGGACATGACCGCCTCGCGAATGATTCTTCAGTCGATCATCGTTCTTGCGGCGTGCCTGGTCGGTTTCGTGATGGGCCGCTGGGATTCGAGACCCGCGGCGACGCCGCACAACGGCCAGTTGCAGGGGGACCAGCCTTCGGACGGCTCAGGGCGAGAAGTGAGTGCGTCGGGGGCACTGTTTGGGTCGTTGCCGGTGATGGCCGAATCCGAGGGGGCATCCAGGACCGGTGCTCGTCAGCAACAGGGGCCGAATCGTCAGTTTTTCCCCGATGCGTTGCGGGGCGAGAATCAGCCGGAACGATTGTCGGGAACGGATGTTGGCGAGCCAATCAGAAACTCCGAAACGGCAGCCACGGCGGCGCAGATTGAGTTTCTGATCGAAGAGGAACTGCCCTCTGCCAGCGATTCGGACAAGCGGTTGTGGGCCGAAGAACTCGAAGGACTGTCGCTGCAGTCGGCGCGTGAAATTCTGCAGTTGAAACAGTCGTTGAATTCGCTCGAACGGCCCGCAGAGCCGTCCGAAACGAATCGATCGCATGACGACGATCGCACGCGTGGAAATTGACCGGTGTCCCGCGACAAGACACTTGACTAACGGCCGGATGGTGGTGTATCACTGTCTCCAACGCGCAAGCGTTCTGTGATGGGTTGGGTGTTTCCAGCCGGTAACGAT
>MDTE01024783.1_pt1 | contig 22038 bp, 30 predicted proteins | sample 811231 | NCBI WGS metagenome assembly MDTE01 (sample SAMN05326651, study PRJNA326480) | marine metagenome | isolation source: seawater | place: Indian Ocean: Red Sea | collected 2010 | reverse complement strand
CGTCCTTAATTTGTTTTGATTTTTTTTTGCTTACAAATACCTTTTTAGCTTTTTTCTTAAATTTTTTTTTCCTATTTTTTCTAATTTTTCTCTTTTTTTTAGATTTAATTTTTCTTCTCTTCTTTCTTCTTTTTTTAGCCATTTTCCCTCATTGCAATAGAATTTTAGATTATTTTACCCATCTTACAAATAATTTTCCAGCTTTTTAAATCTATAGGCATTACGGATAATCTTGATTGTTTTAAAAGCGCAAGATGTCTCAAAAGACTATTATTTCTTATGTCATTTAATGAAACATGGACTGCAAAACTTTTATAGGAACGGACCATTATGGACCCAAACTTTCCTGATGAGTCTCTACTATCTAGAAAAAATTCTTTAATAATTTTTCCTATTCCTACAATTTTTTTTTCAGACCCTGTATGATAAAAAAAAAATTGGTCCCCTAGTTTCATTTTTTGTAAATTATTTCTTGCTTGAAAATTTCTTACACCATCCCATACAGCACCTTTGGCACCAGATTCAACTTGATCCTCCCATGACCATTCTTCTGGCTCTGTTTTCATCAACCAAAAATTCACTTACTTTTAAAAATACGTTTAAGTTTAAGTATTTTTTCTAATGATTTGTTAATAAGTTTATAAGTCAAATTATCATTAATTTTATTTATAGCTTGATCATAAGTCACAATTTTATCAGAGTTGTTATTTATAAATTCTTCAAAATCACTAAAATCATTTTCTTTCCAATAATTCAAATGAATTTGTGTACTTTGAATTCCAAAAGGTAATGCAAATAGTTTATAAAATAATTGCGGTATAAATTTAATTTCATTTTCGGTATAAGGCATAAAACCGTAACCATCAATTACTTCATTTATTCCACAGTTTTTTAAAGCAAGAAATGTATTTTTATCATAAGTATGATTTGGAGCAAAAAACGTTCTGATTTTTATTTTTTCATCACTAAATTTTTTAAGACCATTTTTTATTCTCAAAGTTTGTGTTTCTAGTGTATGACCTGAAAATTCAGTTCCACCTCCATAATTAAAGTAATCATCTTTTTTACAATTTTTATCATAAACATGTGTGTGACCGTGCATCGCAATTTCCCAACCTTTTTTCTTCCAAGTTCTTACTTGATCCCAAAAATTATTATTTTTTGGATACGCTAAAAGCTCACCATCCTTGTTTTCAGGGATTACACCTAATACTGGTTTAATTTTGTATTTTTCGAACAACAATTCTGATTTTCTCATTAAATTCCAATTCATATTCTCTGCAATATCGTCAAGACGAATTAAAATTCCAGTATTTTCCGATACATATTTTTTTATTTTTAATAGCATAATAAATATTAACTTAAAAATACTAATTTCTATAGTAAAAATTTTAGTGCGTTTATTGAAAAAATTTAGTTTTAAAAAAAAAAATAATTTATAATTTAATTCCTGGTCCTTTCAAAAACGGAGCAGTTTTGTCTAATGGCCATCTTGAATGTACTAAAATATTTTCTTTATCAAATAGTTTTTTTTTATATCTTTGTATTCCTGCCCAGGCAATCATAGCAGCATTATCGCTACAAAACTCCTTGGAGGGAAATATAGGAACAAATTCTTTCTTTTTACATAGTTCTACAAGACTTTTTCTTATTACTTTGTTTGCTGCTACGCCACCAGCAATAACAAAAAAATTTTTTGAATGTTTATTTTTTTTCTTTTCAAATTCTTCCATGGCCAATTTTGTTTTTTTAAATAAAATTTTTTTAATAGTTTCTTGAAAAGATGCAGCCAAATTATATTTCTCTTTTTCTAAACTAATTTCTTTTGATTTACGAAGAACAGCAGTTTTCAAACCAGCCAGAGAAAGGTTGCATCCACCCCTATTTATAATTGGCTCTGGAAGTTTAAAAGTGTTTTTGTTACCAAATTTTGCAACCTTTTCAATTTGCGGCCCACCAGGGTAACCCAGTTTTAAAATTTTTGCTGTTTTATCAAATGCTTCTCCGACTGCATCATCAATTGTAGTGCCAATTTGTTTATAGTCACCCACACCATTAACTATTAAGTATTGAGAATGACCACCAGAAATTAATAATAATAAATATGGAAAAGAGATTTTATTTTCAATGCTAGGGCTTAAAGCATGACCCTCAAGATGATTAATTGAAAAAAGTGCTTTGTTACTAAAAGAAGCTAAACTTTTTCCAATGTTATAACCTACATTCAAACAAACAACTAATCCGGGTCCAGCAGTAGCAGCGATTGCATCTATGTCACTAATATTTTTTTTGCTTTTTTTTAGGGCCTTTTGAATAATAAAATCTATATTCTCAATATGTGCTCTAGCCGCAATCTCAGGAACCACACCACCAAATTTCTCGTGCTCTTTAATTTGACTTGAGACAATATTTGATAAAACTTTTGCAGTACCATCCTTATTTTCCTGCACAACAGCTGCAGCAGTTTCGTCACAGCTTGTTTCAATTCCTAAAAAAGTGAGTTTTTTTTCCATTAAATTGGATATTATAAAATAAAAATCTATATAAACAAATGAGTAATAAAATAATTATAGGGTCACGCGGAAGCAAACTTTCACTCGCATATGCCAATAAAGTGAGAAGTTTAATTTTAAATACGAGTAAAATAGCAGAAGAAAATTTAATAATCAAAAGTATCAAGACATCTGGCGATTTATTTAAAGGAAAAAAAATATCTGAAATAGGCGGCAAAAATTTATTTTGCAAAGAAATAGAAGATAATTTGATTAACAAAGAAATAGATATTGCTGTTCACTCTTTGAAGGATATGGACTCGATCGAAACAAAAGGCCTTATCATAAAAGCATATATTGAAAGAAATGATCCAAGAGAATCTTTTGTTTCGAAAAAATATGACAAATTTTTAAACTTAAAAAATGCAAAAATAGGCTCAGGTTCAAGAAGAAGAGAATTGCAAATAAAATCTTTAAATAAAAATATTAAAGTAGAAAATATTAGAGGCAACGTTGATACAAGAATAAAAAAAATTGAGGAGGGAGAATATGATGGGGCTATATTAGCTGCTGCAGGTTTGAAGATGTTAAATTTAGAAAAGTACATTAAAGAAACGTTTTCAATAGACAATTTTATACCTACTGCTGGACAAGGAACTATTGCTGTTCAGTGTCGAGAAGATGATGAGCAAACAAAGAAAATTCTAAAAAATATAAATCACCTTGAAACAGAAATTTGTGCTTTAGCTGAGAGAAGTTTTTTAAGGACTTTAGGTGGAGATTGCGATACTGCGGTAGGCTGTGTGGCTATGTTAAAAAAAGATACTTTAAAACTTAATGCACAACTTTTTTCAGATGATGGTAAAAAAGTTTTTAATATAATTAAATCCGGTAGTTCTAATCAAGCTATATTAATTGGAAAATTAGCAGGTGAAGAAATTTTAAAAAAATCTGAGAATTTTTTTGAAAAAAAAAGATGAATATAATTTTTACAAGACCGTTAATAGACTCTGAGGATCATATGAAAAGTCTTTTTAACCTCGGGTACAAAATAATTCATATACCAACTTTAAGTATAACATCTGCCAATATGAAACCCTTAAATACCAAAAGTTATGATGGTTTAGTTTTTACAAGTGCGAATGCAGTTCGTTTTATGAATTTAAAAAATGATGATAAAAATATAAAATGTTTTTGTGTTGGTAGTATCACTGAGCGATCCTTAAGATTAAAAGGTTTCAACAATACGATTGCTGCATCTGGTACAGTTTTTGCATTAAAAAATTTGATAATAAATTCAGACAAAGATATTAAAAAGTTAGCTTATTTGTGTGGAGATGTTATTTCATACGACCTTGATAAGGAATTAATAAAAGAGGGTTTCAAAGTAAGTAAAATTATTAACTATAATTCAAATAAAATCCTTGAGATAAATGACAAAAATCTGGATTTAATAAAAAAATATCAACCAAACATCGCCTTTATATACTCTCAAAGAAGTGCTGAAAGTTTTACAGAGATAATAAGCAAATACTCTCTTGGAGAATTGATGACACACTGCAAAGTTATGTGTATAAGTAAAAAAATTGAAAATTTTTTAAAATCAAAAGGTTGGAAAAAAACTGGAATTTTTAATTCAGGAGAAGAATTGTTAAAAATAGATAGTGTTAAAAATGGATAAAATAGAACAATTTATAGATTTATTTATTGAAGTTTGGAAGAATGGAATATCTGGAATAAATATTTCCGAGATTATAATTGCCCTTCTAATCTTTTTTATTTTCCTTTTGTTAAGAGGTTTATTTGCAAAATTTATTATAAAACGTTTAGAAAAGTATGTCTCCAAAACAACAAATCGTTTTGACAACTCATTAGTCGAATCGCTTAAAGGTCCTACAAAATTTTTTCCAATTGTTATAGGTTTTTTTATAGCTACAAGCTATGTATCTCTAGGAGATAGCTCAGAGAATTTTATTGATAATGCAAATAGGACTTTAATAACTATTTTAATTTTTTGGTCTATACATCAAATAATTGGACCCATTTCAGTTCTTATTAAGTCCGTAGAGGACCTTCTATCAAGAGACCTTCTTAATTGGATTATTAAAGCATTTAAAATTTTAATTTTAATTCTCGGTGCAGCTGCAGTTTTAGAACTATGGGGCATCAAAATAGGTCCAATAATTGCCGGATTAGGATTATTTGGTGTTGCGGTTGCATTGGGCGCTCAAGATTTATTTAAAAATTTGATATCAGGAATTTTAGTTTTAGTTGAAAAAAGATTTAAAGTTGGAGACTGGATTATCGTTGAAGAAATTATAGAAGGAATAGTTGAAAGAATAGGTTTCAGATCAACAGTTGTAAGAAAATTTGATAAGTCAGTAGCGGTCATACCAAATTTTCAATTTGCTGAAAATGCAGTTATCAATATAAGTGAAACAACAAATTGGAGGATCAGTTGGATAATAACTTTGCAATATAATACAACAATTGATCAATTAAAAAAAATTCGTGATGAAATAGAAAAATATATTACAACTTCTAAAGATTATAAAATTAGTGATAGTACAGAGCATGCGATTAGAATTGATAAATTTTCTGATAGCTCAATAGATTTGTATGTAAGATGTTTCACAAAAACTGACGAATGGTCTGAATGGCTGAAAGTAAAAGAAAGATTAGCGATAGCCATTAAAGAAATAGTTGAAAAAAATAATGCGTCATTCGCTTTTCCAAGTCAATCTATTTATGTTGAAAAAAAATAATGAAATCTGTTTTAATTTTAGTTGATAGTGTTGTAAGTATTTATATTTGGATTTTAATTATAAATGCTATTCTTAGCTGGTTAATAGCTTTTAATGTTTTGAATACTTCTAACCGTCTTGTCTATTCTCTTTTAGACGTTAGTTATAAAATGACAGATCCTCTCTTAAGACCTATCAGAAATTTTTTACCTAATTTGGGTGGTATAGATATTTCACCAGTAATACTTATTTTACTCTTGATGTTTTTAAGAAATTTAATTTTTGAATTTTTTGCTCCGACGATGTTTTGAAAATGATAATTGATGGAAAAAAAACTGCTGAAGAACTTAGACAAGTACTAAAAAATAATATAGCCCAACTTAAATCCAATTTTAATACTGTTCCTGGCTTAACAGTCATATTAGTTGGAGAGGATCCAGCCAGTAAAATTTATGTAAAAAATAAAGAGAAGTTTTCTAATGAAGTGGGTATAAATTCTGAAGTATTAAGATATCCAGAAAATGTTGAAGAAAAAGTTGTTTTAAGCAAAATAAAAGAACTTAATAAAAACAAAAAAACTTCTGGCATTTTAGTTCAACTGCCATTACCTAAACATATCAGCAAAAGAAAAGTAATTGAAACCATACTTCCAGATAAAGACGTTGACGGATTCCATCCTATGAATGTTGGCAATCTTTCATCTGGTTATGAAAGTAGCATTCCTTGCACGCCACTCGGGTGTTATCTTTTGATTAAAAATGTTGAAAAAAATTTAAGTGGCAAACATGCCGTCATAATTGGTAGATCAAATTTAAATGGAAAGCCAATGGCACAACTTCTCCTAAAAGAAAATTGCACTGTAACTATAACTCATTCTAAAACAAAAGATTTAAAAGCAGAGTGTAAAAGAGCAGATATTATTATTGCAGCAGTTGGGAAACCTAGGCTGGTCAAGGGCAATTGGGTTAAAAAAGGCGCAATAGTAATTGATGTAGGCATTAACAAAACTGAAACAGGAATAGTAGGTGATGTTGATTTTGATGAAGTTTCAAAGATTGCAAAAGCGATTACACCAGTTCCGGGTGGAGTAGGACCAATGACAATCGCTTGTTTACTTAAAAATACTATAGAGTGCTTCAAAAGAGCTAATTCTTAAAAATAATTAAATTAAGTAATTTGTAGAAATGAAATTATTTTTAATTTTAGGAAATCAATTATTTAACCCAAAATATTTAAAGCAATTTACAGATTACACTTTTTATATGTCTGAAGATAATGGGTTATGTACATATCAAAAGCATCATAAGCTTAAAATCCTGCTTTTTCTTTCAGCGATGAGATCATATCGAGATGAATTAAAATCTAGAGGATTGAAAGTAATTTACAATGATTATAGAAAAAAATTTAAGATTTCATTTGAAAAAAAACTTGCAAATATAATAAAAGAAAAAAAAATAAAGGAAGTAAATTTTTTCGAGATTGAGGATATTTTTTTTGAAAAAAAATTAAAAAATTTTTTTAAAAAAAATAAAATTTTATTTAAAGAAATTGAATCTCCAATGTTTCTTACATCCAGAGTAGAATTTAAAAATTATTTAAATAAAACAAAAAAACCTTTTATGGCTAATTTTTATAAAATTAATAGATCAAAATTTAATATTTTGATGAATAAAGAAGGTAGTCCTGAGGGTGGTAAATGGAGCTTTGATGAAGATAATAGAAAAAAACTACCTGACAATATTTTAATACCAGTTCATCCTAAATTTAATGATACAAAACATACAATAGATCTAAAAGGATTTATTGAGAGAGAATTTAAAACACATCCAGGATCAACAAAGAATTTTTGGTTTCCAACTACAAGAGCAGATAGCATCAAGCTTCTAGATCACTTCTTAAAAAATAAAATTAACTTATTTGGTGATTATGAGGATGCAGTAAGTAAGAAATCCAATGTATTATTTCATAGTGCCTTAAGTCCTATAGTAAATATTGGCCTTATAACGCCAATGGAAATAATTGAAAAAGCTAAAAAAATTCAAAAAAAAACTAAAATTAATTCATACGAAGGTTATATTAGACAAGTAATCGGTTGGAGAGAATTTATGAGAGGTATTTATCAAAATTATAATAATCATATGGAAAACTCAAATTTTTTTGTACACAAAAAAAAAAAATGAAATTATCTTGGTATAATGGTACCACTGGTTTAGAGCCTCTAGATTATTCAATAAAGAATGCATTAAAATACGGTTGGTCACATCACATTGAAAGGTTGATGATATTGGCAAATATTATGAACCTTTGTCAAATTCACCCTAAACAAGTCTACAAATGGTTTATGGAAATGTATGTGGACTCTTCGGACTGGGTGATGTCACCCAATGTTTATGGTATGGGACTTTTTAGTGATGGAGGAATATTTGCAACAAAACCATACATCTGTGGATCAAGTTATTTTTTAAAAATGATGGATTTTAAAAAGGGTGAATGGTGCAATGTCATGGACGGCCTTTATTGGAGTTTTATAGACAGAAATCGAAAATTTTTCCTAAAAAATCCTCGTCTTTCAATGATGGTAAGGATTTTTGATAAAATCAAAACAGATAGAAAAAAATTAATACTTAGTGCAGCGAATAAATTTGTAAAACAAAATACAGTATAAGTGCACAAAAAAATAAATCTTCCTTCAAAAATTTGCCAAGTATGCAGCAAGCCTTTTTACTGGAGGAAAAAATGGAAATTGAATTGGTCTCGTGTTAAATATTGTTCCAAAAAGTGTTCAAGAGCTAAATCAATTTAAAATAAGAAATAATTTTGGGAATATTCGATTTGAAATTAAAAAATCCTTTATTGGAAAATTTCCAACAAAAAATATCTTCATCTCTAGTTATAAAATTAAAATTTATATTTTTCTTTTTTTTTAAACTTTTTAAAAAAGACATGTTCTCTCCTATAGATGGATAAATCACGTCAAATTTTTTAATTTTTTCAAATAAATTTTGGTTATCAGAAATATCCAAAATTTGAATATCTTTTTTCAATCTTTGTAACTGATCCTTTACAATTTTTTTTTTAAATTCCAAAACTTTATTGTTCAACTTAATTTTTCTTTGTTCATTGTTTAATAATATGTAATAAACATTTTTGTAGTTTGGTAATTTTAGACTCTCAATATTTAAATCATTTTCAAAAAAAATAAGATTTTCACTTTGAGCTCCATTATATGGAAAATTTAATTCTGTTAATTTATATTCACGTTTGTCTGTTAAAGGTTTGGCATCCTCATTAAGTTTAATATTCTTATATTTATTATTAGTAAATTTTTCAATATTCCACGACTTTGCAGTGTAATTTTTCCCTTTAGTTTGCAGTCCTGCAACCCATCTCCATCCCAAAGTATTTGAAGCAGCATCACCATCAAAAAGATGTTGCATAAAAAATTCAGCACCTTTCTGCCAAGGTAGTTTTAGTGTAAAAATCCATATACTGGCAAACCACATTCGCGAATGATTGTGAAGGTAATTATTTTCTTTTAATTCGTTTACCCAATTATTAAAACAATTAATCTCTGTCTCACCATTAAGAGCTTTTAAAATATTTTTATTATTTTCAATACTATTTAAATCTTCTAAAAAATCTTCCCACACTTTTGGTCTTAGTTCAAGCCAGCCCTTCCAATATACACGCCAAAATATTTCTTGAATAAATTTTTCAACTTTTTGATATGAATGTTTTTTTAAAACTTTGTTTACAGTTTCATATTCAGTTATAAGCCTGTGAGTTATATATGGCGATAAGCATGAAACATTTTTCCTGTTATTAGGACCATAGTCAAAATTTCTTTTTAAATTATAATTGAAGATTTCTTTATTAATAAAGTTATCTAATATTTTAAGAGCATCACCTCTTGTATTTTCAAAATTCATATAACTCATAATTATTTATAACTTTAATTAATACTTTTTAATTTTTTTTGATATTATGAATTTAACCGCATGTACAAAAAAATTCTCATAATATTTGTAACATTTACCCTTTTTATTCCAAATTCTTATACTAATGAAAATTTAATTAAAAAATTAAAAAAAGGTGGAAATATTATATTCATTAGACATGCGCTAGCCCCTGGCAGTGGTGATCCAGAAAATTTTAATATAAAAAATTGTAGTACTCAGCGTAATTTAAATACCGAGGGTATTGAACAATCAAAAAAAATTGGCCTTTTTTTTTCTAATAATAGTATAAATGTTGATCTTGTTCTATCAAGTGAGTGGTGCAGGTGTAAAGACACAGCAAAATTTGCTTTCAATCAATACAGAACATTTAGTCCTCTAAACTCTTTTTATTCAGAGAAATTTCAAAAAAATAAATCTAATCAAGTACGTGATTTAAAAAAATACCTTTCGAAATGGAAAGGTGATGAGAATATTATTTTAGTCACACACTATGTAGTTATTTTAGAGATTTTAGGAAAGGCTGTTTCTTCTGGAGAAATAGTCATATCTGATCAAAACTTTAATTTTGTTGGCAGTATAACCAATTATTAGTATAGTTTGTTTGTCACAGAGATTTTACTACAATAAGCAGATATTGAAGATGATATGATTAGCCATATACTTTTTACAATAATTTCATCTGTACTTGGAATAATGTTATTTTTTTCATTTGTAGTAGCACCTGTTAGTTTTAAATCTTTAAGTGAAAAAAATTTCAGAAAGTTCATAAGAACTATATTTCCTTATTATTATGCTGTTAATCTTAGTTTATTGATATTAGTAGCGGTAATAGTTTCTATTTATTATGGGTTTGTTTTTGATTTGATCCCAATAATTATTTGTATAATCCTCTTTGCACTTAGTTTGTTTGTATTAATGCCATTAATAAATAAATATAGAGATAAAAAGAAAAAGAAAAAATTTAAATTTGTTCATACTACTTCAGTGATAATCAATTTTCTACAGATGATACTTTTAGTTATAGTAATTTTTTAGATTTATTTTATCCAATATTTGATCTTCCACCGTCAACACCAATTATTTGACCAGTAATCCAAGAACTTTCTTCTGATAATAGAAATTTTGCAAGTGCAGCTGTATCTTTACCTTCACCAACTCTTTTAAGCGGATGTTGTTTTGCAATCCCTTCAGCAATTTTTGGGTTTTTCAAAATCTTACTTGCCATTTTTGAGTTACTCATGCTTGGAGCGATGCAATTCACCCTAACATTTGGCGAAAATTCTGATGCTAAGGATAAGGTCAATCCTTCTAAAGATGCTTTTGCTGGAGAGATAATACTATGATTTGGAAAACCTTGTTTTACTGCTACAGTTGAAAATAAAACTATTGAACCTTTATTTGTTTTTAAATTTTGATGAAACTTTTTTACGATATCATAGATTGGAAATAAATTTAGAGAAAAACATTTTAGAACATCTTTTCTTGATATTAAATTAAGTGGTTTTAAGTCAATAGATCCAACACAATAAGCAATGCCAGATATTTGAGTTTCATTTAAATCTTGTTCGATTTTTTCAATAAAATTGTCTTCTAGAACATCACTTACGCTAAATGAAAATCCTGTTTGATCAGCTAGTTTTGAAACTTCCTCTTCATTTTTTCCTATTAAATGAGCCTCTTGAGAACTATCTTTTAACAATTTTGCCAAAGAACTTCCGACCGCTCCTGTTGCTCCAAATATTAAAATTTTTCCCGCCATAAAATTTAACTCTTTCTAACCTTCTGTAATTTTTTTGCTATGGAAAAGCTCACAAATGTTAAGTAGGCTCCCGTAATAAATAATGCATTAGCAATTATCATTGTTGCTTGAGAAATTTCAAAATATGAGAATAAAAGATATGCAAAACCGATCATAAGATCCCATACACCAAATAGCAAAATGTAAAGCGGCCATCTAGATGAAGGACTCAAAGATTTTAAATCAGCTATACGGTTTTTTATATAATCATTTCCTAGGGCTATTAGCATTAAAGGTATGATAAAAAAGAAAATCCAGATATAAATCGCAACACCAAAATTTTCTGTTACCCAAATCTTTGGAAAGTAGTTTGTTTCGTGAAGTAAAGTCCAGAAAATTAGGTAACCAAACATATAATAAGCTACTATTGCCACTAGCTGTTTCATCTCTAAGCTTCTTCCCCTGGGTTTTGTTTATTCATACCTAATTTTTTGCTGTACCGTAATGTTAAGAAAAATACCGATAAAGATAATAAGAGTATTGCTCCACCTTGATAAATCAGATTTATCGAAGCACTGTCTTTGTCTTGTAAAATAATTAACCTAGCCAATGCAGTAATAGCAATTAATACAGGATAAGTAATTCTGATTGTCTTGCTAGCCCAAAAAACTCCTATCATTCCTATGACTTCAATATAAATGAACATTAAAAGTAGATCAGCAAGCGTAACTCTTCCCACTTCATACATCTCATTAACTTCGAAACCAAAAGCAAGAACAGTACCCACTAAAATAAATATTACAGCTACCAGCTGAATATTTCTTATAACCGAATTCATAGTCATGAAGTTTTTATATATACTAATTTAAGCTAAGCTCTTAGCTTTCTTGCCGCACCCAATATAAACCTCTCAACTTTTGACTTTTTAAAAGATTTATTTTCTTCAAAAGATACTTTTTTAACCGAGTAAGCTTTACTTTTACTTTGTCTTGAGAGAATTGTAACATTTCCTTTGTACAATTTAAGTTTTACAGATCCGTTAACTTGATTTTTTTTAAGATCAACAATTTTCTGTAATTTAAATCTAGCTTTTGAATACCAAAAACCATTGTAAATAAGTTCTGCATATTTTGGCATTATCTCATCTTTTTCATGCATAGTTTTTTTATCTAAAGTTATAGACTCTATTGCTCTGTGAGCAATTATTAAAAGAGTTCCACCCGGAGTTTCATAAACCCCTCTTGATTTAATTCCGATAAATCTATTCTCGACTAAATCAACTCTTCCTATTCCATTTTTACCCGCAACGATATTTAATTTTTGTAGAAGTTTTGCTGGAGATAGTTTCTTATTATTTAAAGAAATTGGATCTCCTTTTTTAAATACTATAGTTACATAAGATGGCTTATTAGGTGCTTTTTCTGGTGCAACAGTTCTTTGAAAAATATATTCAGGAGCTTGTTTTTTGGGATCCTCTAAAACTTTCCCTTCGGTAGAAGTATGATAAAGATTATCATCAACAGAAAATGGTGGCGCTCCCTTTTTATCTTTAGGTATAGGTATCCCGTGTTTTTTTGCATATCTAATTAAATCTGTTCTAGATTTTAATTTCCAAATTCTCCAAGGGGCAATAACTTTTATTTTTGGTCCAAAATAATAATATCCTAATTCAAATCTCACTTGATCATTTCCTTTACCCGTTGCACCATGAGAAACTGCAAATGCCTTGAATTTTTTTGCAATAGCAATTTGTCTTTTTGCAATCAATGGTCTAGCTATTGACGTACCTAATAAGTAAGTTCCCTCATATAAAGCATGTCCTCTAATCATTGGAAAAACATAATCTTTAACAAAAATATTTTTTAAATCTTCTATGATTACTTTTTTTACACCTAATTTTTTTGCATTTTTTATAATTTTTTTCTTATTCATTTCTTGGCCAATATCAGCCGTATATGCAATTATTTCTGAATTATAATTTTCTTGAAGCCACTTAAGAATAATAGAAGTATCCAGTCCCCCTGAATAGGCTAACACGATCTTATTTTTTTTTTTTATTTTAGGCACAACTTTTTTTTGCTGCATTGTAGGCTTTTGTAAAACCCATCATTGAATATAGATCTTTAGTTTTACTGCCATTTTTTGATGTCCCTGTAATAGATAGTTTAGATGCTTTTTTCATTGTTTTAATTAAATTAAATTCCTCTTCACCATCTAACAACCATGCAAAATTTCCTTGAGAAAAAAATGAAAATTCATTTTTACCACTTATGGCTATTACCGAAGCAGATTTGTACTCATGTCCGCTTGTAACACTTATTTCATTTTTTATATTTTCTGATTTTCTAAATGTTACAAATAATCTTGAAGGAGTTCTTTTAAAATTTTTTGGCGATCTTTCTAGTGGTATAGTTTGAGCAAAGCAAACTTTCCCTTTACCATCGTTATAAGTAAAAGTTTCCCAGTTTTTGAATTTTCCAACACTTTTAGGATTTTGAGCATGAGCATAAGAGTGCAAAAATCCCAAAAAAATTACAGAAATTAATAAAATTTTTTTAATCATTTTTCTATTTTGATTGATAAAAGCAATCTATACAAATTTATTATCTTTTCAATAGTTGTTTATTTAAGGAGCAGGATTTGGATTATTTTGATGTATTAAGTTTATTTCATCAATAATTTTTTGATCAAGAGAAATGTTAATACTATCGATATTTTCTTTAAGCTGATACATATTTGTAGCTCCAATAATGTTGCTCGTCACAAAGTCTTTTGAATTAACAAAAGCCAAAGCAAGTTTTGCTAAAGAAATTTTATATTTTTGTGCAATTTTAAAATATTCATCAACTGCATCATAAGTTCTTTGATTATGGTACCTCGGGTAATTATTATAAAATAAGTCAAGTCGAGAATTTTTTGGAATATTTTTATTTCTATACTTTCCTGTTAAATAACCAATAGCCAAAGGTGAATAGGCTAACAAACCAGCATTTTCTCTAATTGAAATTTCTGACATACCTATTTCATATGTCCTATTAACTAAACTATAAGGATTTTGTACTGAAACCACCTTTGGAAAATTGTGTTCTTTTGAAATTTGTATAAATTTTGAAAAACCCCATGGAGTTTCATTTGATAAACCAATATATCTTATTTTTCCTTGATCAATAAATTTTTTTAAAACTTTTAAAATATTTTCAAAACTGTTCCAGCTTTTCTCATTTTCTTTGTGCTTATAATCAAGCTTACCAAAATAATTTGTATTTCTTTCAGGCCAGTGTAATTGATATAAATCTATATAATCTGTTTTTAATCTTTTAAGACTATCATGAAGCGCTGACTCAATCCCTTTCTCAGAGTATTGAGAACCACCTCCTCTAATCCAAGATAGCCCCGGTCCTGCAATTTTACTTGCTAGAATAATTTTTTTTCTATTTTTTCTCTTTATAAACCAGTTTCCAATTATCTCCTCAGTTTTACCGTAAGTTTTTTCTTTAGGTGGAATAGCATAAAGCTCAGCAGTATCAAAAAAATTTATATTTTTTTCAACTGCATAGTCCATTTGTTCAAAACCCTCTTCCTGGGTGTTTTGTTCCCCCCAAGTCATAGTCCCCAAACAAATAAGGCTTACGTCTAGATCAGTATTTCCCAATTTTTTAAACTTCATAATAACTTAATATTTTTAGGTGATATATGTAGCATTGAAAACCTAAAAAAAATGACTATATTTTAGGAATGGATTTTAATCGACAAAATATTAAAGTAAAATCTTCAATTTCAGATGCGCATGTAATTGACGAGGGCTTAAGAAGTTACATGCTTAAAGTTTACAATTATATGGCTTCTGGAGTTTTTCTCACAGGAGTAGTTTCATTGTTGCTCTTCAGATTGTCTGGGGGTTACGATATTGAAATAACTTCATCAGGCATAAGTGGATTAACTGGAATTGGTGAGGCACTATTTGCATCTCCTTTGATGTGGGTTGTCATGCTTGCTCCACTTGGGATTGTTTTATACATGAGTTTTGGAATTAGCAAAATGAGTGCGGCTAAGGCACAAACAACATTTTGGATTTTTGCAGCACTTATGGGAGCATCTTTAGCCTCAATATTTTTAGTTTATACTGGTGAGAGTATAACTCGGGTATTTTTTATAACAGCAGGAACATTTGGGGCGATGAGCATCTATGGATATACAACAAAAAGAGATTTAACTAAATTTGGATCATTTTTAATGATGGGCTTAATTGGAATTATAATTGCATCTATCGTAAATTTTTTTATGAAGTCTAGCATGATGTATTTTGTAATTTCAGTTTTAGGAGTTTTAATTTTTGTTGGGTTAACAGCTTATGACACACAAAAAATAAAAAATATGTATCTTGCTAGTGATGATAGTGAAATTTCTGGAAAGAAAGCAGTTATGGGAGCTTTAACACTGTATCTTGATTTTATCAATTTATTTATAATGCTTTTAAGACTTTTTGGTCAAAGAAGATAGACCAATTATTTTATCAATTTTAATTTTGTCCACTCAACACGATTAATTAAACCCTCTAAATTTTCTGATTTTTTTATTATTTTTCCATTTTTATCGAATACGTAAAATTTTTCATATTTATTACTTGGGCTTAAATTTTTTGATATTCTATAAATAGGTTTATCCGATGCTCTTTGATAAATATCAAACGATATCTCTTTTTTGTTCATCGAAAGACCGTAATCCTTCCAATCCCCAGAAGAAACTTTTTTAGCATACAAATTTAGTATTGATTGAAGCTCCTTTTTTACAAAAAATTTTTCCTTTTTAGGAAATCTATTATTTATAATTAATTTAAATTTGTTCCTGTTCATCTTTGTATTTTTTAATCAATGGTATCTGAAACATTGTAAACAAAAAGGTTAAAGGTAAAATACCCCAAACTTTAAAATTTATCCATATTTCTTCAGTTTGAGTTCTCCATACAACTTCATTTAATATTGCTAAAAAAATAAAAAAGCCTACCCATCTAAAAAGTAACTTGTTCCAACCTTCTTCTTGTAATTTAATAGATCCCTTAAAAAAAATTTTTAAAAAGTTTTTGTTTGATACCATTTTTCCAAAAACCAATATAATTGCCAAAATTATATTGATTATAGTTGGCTTTAAGTAAATAAATATTGGGTTATTAAAAAATATAGTCAATCCACCAAATAAAGTTATTAACAATGCACCAATCAAAGGCACATAAGGTATTTTCTTTTCTACAAAGTAAACAACTAATACAGCAATTAAAGTTGCTATAATGAGAGGTGGTATTGCTGCAGTTAAGTTTTTATCGCTTTTATAATATACCAAAAAGAAAATTAACAATGGACCAAAATCCGCTGAAAACTTAATAAATGATTTATTCACATATTCAAGCTATCATAAAACTTTTTTAATTTATATTTTTTTATTGATTTTAGAAAAAATGTTATTATCTTTTGATTATATATGCTTGCAAAAAAAGCTAAATTTTCCATAGGAGAAATAGTAAAACATAGACACTTTAATTTTAGAGGTGTTATTTATGACGTGGACTTCGAGTTTAACAATTCAGAAGAGTGGTATCAGTCTATACCTAAAGATGTCAGACCAAAAAAAGATCAACCTTTCTATCATCTGCTTGCTGAAAATAATGAAATTACATATGAGGCCTATGTATCAGAACAAAATTTAATAGCAGATAGTTCCGGTGAGCCAATTAGACATCCACTTGTAAATGAAGTCTTTTCTGAAAAAAGAGGATCAGGCTATTATAAACCTTCAAATTAGTTAGACTATTTGCCACAAAGTTAACAAATTTAACACAAATCTCTGGCTAAAATTATTTATAACTTGAAATGGTTAGTGCCTAGTTGGGAATTTACATATACTTCCTTATCTCCCTCTCAAATTTCCAATTAGGCCAATAAAATATCCCATTCAAAATTAATCCAAAATAAGTTAAATGAGGATATGATAAAATTATTAAACCCAAGCAACATTTTTCATTTTGCTGGCAAAATTCTTAATTTTATAAAAATTTTCATTATGCCAATTATAATCATTGGTATTATTTTTTCTTTATTCTTATCACCTAAAGATTATATCCAAGGAGATGCTGCTAGAATAATGTATGTGCATGTCCCATCTGCATGGATTGCTTTACTATCTTTCGCAACTATCAGTTTTCTTTGTATTTTAAATTTTATTTTTAAAATTAAAAGTTTAAGCTTAATTTACAAAAGTATAGCTCCAATAGGATTGACTTTTAATTTAATAGCAATTTTTACAGGTGCATTTTGGGGCAAACCTACTTGGGGAACATGGTGGGTTTGGGATGCCAGGTTAACTTCCATGTTAATTTTAATGTTCTTTTATGTAATTTTTATTTTTTCATATAAATTTATAAAAAACACAGAGAAATCTTCTAGAATTTGTACATCAATTTCTGTTTTAGGATTAATAAATCTAATAATTATCAAATATTCTGTGAATTGGTGGTCTACACTTCACCAAACCTCGAGTGTTAATCTAATTGGTGAAACTACAGTACATTTTTCAATGTTAATTCCTTTAGGCATCATGTGTATTGTATTTTTATTGTATAGTGCGATGATTTTTCTAATGAAATATAAGATAGAAACAATTAGAGTCAAGAAGAGAAGCTTAAAAAAATTATGATTTTAAATACAATTTTGATGGATGGGTATGGCATATACGTTTGGTCATCTTTTACTTTGACTTTTCTAATTTGCTTATTCTTGTTTTTGAAAACAAAAAAAACTTTAGAAAAACTTGAAAGGGATTTTGTAAAAGAAATTCATAGCCTTTCAAATAAACAAATAGAAGACTTAAAAAAGCAAAAAATCGCCAAGGAAATTTTAGTTTCGCACTCAAGAACCTAATTTAGCATTTTAGAAATGCTTAATATAAAGACAAAAAATAGATTATCGGTCTTGGTAGCAATATCTGCTTTAAGTATTGTTCTAGTGGTTTTCATATTTAAAACTCTCGAAGACAATGTTTTATATTTTTATTCCCCATCAGAAATAGAATCTAACAACAAAATTTCATACAAAAGTGATATTAGAATAGGCGGAATGGTTAAAGACGGATCTGTTAAAACAAATAATAATGAAATAAAATTTGTGATTACTGATTTCAAAAATGAAATCATTGTAAGTTACAAAGGAACAGTCCCAGCTCTTTTTGCAGAGGGCAAAGGGGTAGTAGCAGAGGGCAGATTAGAGGATAAAAATTTTTTTTTAGCAAAAAGAATTCTAGCAAAACATGATGAAAATTATATGCCACCAGAAGTCAAAGAAAGTTTGAAAAAAAATGTTAAGTAATTTAGGTATTATTTTTTCAAGTTTTGCACTCATAATTTCTATACTAATTATCCGTTTTTCTTTAATCGAAATAAAATCTCCACAAAATAAAATTCCTTTAAAAATTTATAAACTTTCCTTATCACAACTAATTTTTTCTATATTAAGTTTTTTTATTTTAATAATAGGATATATTTTTTCAGACTTTTCGATGGTGAATGTTTATGAAAATTCCCACACTACAAAACCTTTATTTTATAAAATATCAGGAACCTGGGGTAATCACGAAGGCAGTTTGTTGTTGTGGACCAATATACTAGTGATTTTTTCCTTTTTATTTTTAGTTTTAGATAAAAATAAAAATAAAAATTTTAAAATACTAACTTTGTGTATTCAAAATTTATTAATTATTATTTTTTTTCTTTTTCTACTAACTAATTCTAATCCTTTTTTAAAAATATTTCCTATTCCTAAAGAAGGAATGGGTTTAAATCCAATTTTACAAGATCCGGCCTTAGCAATACATCCCCCACTACTTTATGTAGGATTTGTTGGATCATCAATTTATTTTTCGGCTGCATTATCTGCTTTAATTTCTCGAGTGGACTTCACATCATTAGCAAAGTCAATTAAGCCTTGGGTTTCGATTTCGTGGTTTTTTCAAACTTTAGGAATTCTTGTTGGTTCCATTTGGGCATACTATGAATTAGGTTGGGGTGGATACTGGTTCTGGGATCCAGTAGAAAACTCTTCATTGATGCCTTGGTTTCTTATGACAGCGTTACTTCATTCAACATTAGTTTTAGAAAGAAGAATAGGTTTATATTCTTGGGTTATAATCTTAAGCATTTTAACCTTCACGATGAGTGTAGTCGGCACCTTTTTGGTTAGGTCAGGCATTTTAAATTCTGTTCATACGTTTGCAAATGACCCTTCAAGAGGGTTATTCATTTTAACTTTTTTAACTTTAATGATTTTTTCATCGATATTTATATTTTTTAAATATGCTCCCACAGAAAAAAAAAATTATAAAATATTTTCAAAAGAATTTTTTATATTAATTAATAACTGGTTTATGATTTTTTTCTTAGCAGTTGTATTAATTGGAACTTTATATCCTGTTTTTTTGGATACTTTAATTGGTGAGAAAATATCAGTTGGACCACCTTATTATAACTTTATTTTGGCTCCATTTTTAATTCCATTATTGTTTTTAATGACTTCAGGACCTAGATATAAATGGATTACACAAGAAACTAAAAAATTCTTTAATGTAGTTTTAATATTATCTTTAATTTTATTTTTTGCTGTATTTTATTTAGTAAAACAAAATAATTTAATGATTAATCTGATACTATTATTTTCAATTTATTTGATTACTCAATCTATATTTGATTTTTATGAGAATTTTAAAAATAGAAAAATTAATTTTTCTAGGGTGCTATCTCATTTTGGTTTTGGTTTACTAATTTTTTTTATTTCAATCAATCACATATTTTCAATTGAGGATAATTTTAATATCAGGGCGGGGGAGAAAAGAGAAACAAAAAACTATATTATAAAATTTGAAAATTTAAAAACTAATGATAATAAAAATTATAAGTCAGTAGTTGGTAATTTTGAAATTTTTAATAAAAAAAAACTAATAATAGAAAAACTAAACCCTGAAATTAGATTATATAATCAACCTAAAACCTTAACATATGAGGCATCAATAAAATCAAGTTTTCTTTCTGATACGTATTTAACAATGAGTAATATATCTGAGACAGATATTTTTAATATTAAGTTTCAAAAAAAACCATTTATGAATTTTATTTGGTTTTCAGTCTTACTAATTTCATTTGGCGGTATTCTGAATTTTTTTAACCGGAAAAAAGAAATATGAAAAAGCAATATTTAATTATTACTTATATAATTTTAATCTTTATTTTTTCTGTTTTTTATTTAAGTCTTGATAAAAAAACAATTTATAACACAGAAGACTTAATTGGAAAAAAGATAAACGAAGTAGAACTTAATCTTTTTGATAAAGGTACTTTCAATACGAAAGAAATTTCAAATTATAATTATACTTTGATAAATTTTTGGGCATCTTGGTGTGGACCTTGCAGAAAAGAGCATAAGTATTTAGTTAAATTAAGTAAAGTAAAAAATTTGAAAATAATTGGAGTTAACTTTAAAGATGAAGATTCTAAAGCTAGGAAATTTTTATTAGAAATGGGCAATCCTTTTTTTATTCTAGCAAAAGATAAGCAGGGAAAGAAAACGGTTGATTTCGGTGTTTATGGAATTCCCGAAACAATTCTTGTAAATAAAAACTTAATTATTTTAAAAAAATATATAGGACCATTAAATATAAAAGATGTAAATGAAATAAAAAAAATAATTAATCAATGAAAAAAATATTTCTATTAGTAATTTTAATTTTTATTAACTTGAAAGTTATTTCTCAAGAAAATTTTGATAATAAAATTTTAAAAAATCTAAGATGCTTAGTATGCCAGGGTCAGACCATATCAGACTCTAATTCAGATTTTGCTCAAATTATAAAAAGTGTCGTCAATGATAAGGTTAAAGAGGGTTTAACAGAAAAGGAAATATATGATTTCATGGCACAAAAATACGGTGATTGGATCTTGTTAAATCCACCTATTAAAAAAAATAGCTATCTGTTATGGGTACTGCCTTATCTACTTTTCTTGTTTGGTGGTATAGTAATTTATCTTATTACAAAAAAAAGGTTAGCAGGAAAGTGATAATAAGCTATATACATTTTTAGTTTTAAATTGTATTTTTTTAGTATGAAATTAAAATTTTTAATTATCAATATTCTCTTAATTGGATACCTTAATGTAATCGCCAATGCTGAGGAAATACAAAAAAAACAAACAAAATTTGAAGGTATAAATTTTTATACTGGAATGTTTGATTTCAGCGATGATGGAAAAAGATCTAATCTATATGGAGTAGAGCACCAAAATGAAAACTTATTTAAGGATACTATATTTGGCAGAATAACCCCAGTAACAGGAGCAATGATAACAAATGACATGGCCACTTATGTTTATACTGGCATTGAAACGAACTACAATTTAGGACCAATAAATATTACTCCAAGTTTTACCCCGGGTTTTTATAGACAGGGAAATGGAAAAGATTTAGGTCACCCTTTAGAATTTAAAAGCGAAGTCCAATTGTCACTTGATTTATCAGAGGGTTCAAATTTGGGAATGTCTTATAACCATGTTTCAAATGCCAGCTTAGGAGATAAAAATCCTGGGGCAAATAGCTATATGTTTAACTACCTCAAAAAATTTTAAATTTATCTAGCTAATATGAATCTTAAAAATTGTCTCAATTACGATGACTTTAGAAGGCTTGCAAAACAAAATCTTCCTGCACCAATCTTTCATTATATAGACGGTGGATCAGATGATGAAATAACTCTAAAAAGAAATACAGAGTCCTTTTCAAATTATGATTTAGTTCCGGATATACTTTCAAGTGTAGGGGAACCAGATATGTCAACTAATGTACTTGGAAAAAAAATTAAAATACCTCTTTTTTTATCTCCAACTGCAATGCAAAGACTATATCATCATGATGGAGATAAAGCGAGCGCTAGAGCTGCAGAAAAATTTGGAACTTTTTATAGCATGTCAACAATGGCAACTAGTTCAATTGAGAAAATTTCAAATATTTCGGGTGGACCAAAAATGTTTCAGCTTTATATTCACAAAGATAAAAGTTTAACAGATAATTTAATTG
>MDTE01164582.1_pt1 | contig 22045 bp, 19 predicted proteins | sample 811231 | NCBI WGS metagenome assembly MDTE01 (sample SAMN05326651, study PRJNA326480) | marine metagenome | isolation source: seawater | place: Indian Ocean: Red Sea | collected 2010 | reverse complement strand
CAGGCGGACATCGCCTGGCACAGCGAGAATGGCGAGATCCGGAGGCGGACGCTGGGCACGGCCGCCACTCGCGAGACGTACCGCATCCGCGCCAAGACCGCCACGTGGATCGTTGAAGACATGCCCACAGGGAGACAACTCGTGAGCCTGGTGGTCCGCCCGGTGACGACGACGGACCATGTGCCAGCTGACACGTTTCCTGTCCAGGTCACCGCCGAGGTTGGCCGCGATCTCGATGTGGAGGACACGCCATGATGCGATTCCCGCTCCCGGGCCCCGGGCGCCGCGGCGCGACGATGCTGGTCGTCCTGGTGGTCATCCTGCTCATACTGGGTCTGGCAGGTTCGCTCTTCCGGCTTGCCATCGTTCAGCATCGCCAGTCCACTCAGCTCGAGTGGCAGACCCAGGCCGACTGGCTGGCACGTGCCGGCCTGGATCGCGCGGCCCGTCGCCTGGAAACCGACCCCAACTTCACGGGCGACACCTGGCAGGTCCGGATGCCGGAACTCGGCACCGTCCGTGTCGTGATCACTTCGACGCCTGCGGCCCCGCGCCGCTCGTCGCGTCGCTTCCAGTCCACCGTGGCCTTTGCGCCTCCATCGCTGTCGGTGACAATCCGATCACAGGCGTCACGCCTTCTTGGCACAAACAAGGCCAATCCCCCTACGCCCCCAACAGCCGCCCCACTTCCAGACACAGGCCCACGCCGCCATTCCAAGGAATCCTCATGATTCAAGAGACTCCCAGACGACGCGGCTTCACGTTGATCGAACTGCTCGTCGTGATCGCCATCATCGCCATTTTGATTGCGCTGCTGCTGCCCGCTGTCCAGCAAGCGCGTGAAGCCGCTCGGCGTGCGTCCTGTAAGAACAACCTCATGCAGATTGGCGTGGCATTGCAGAATTACGAGATGGCCTTCCGCTGCCTGCCCCCGGGAACGGTCAACCGGACCGGGCCCATCGAAAGCACCCCCAGCGGTTACCACGTGAGCTGGATTGTCCAGATCCTGCCTTACATGGACGAAGGGAACATCTATCGGCATATCGATTTCTCCCAGAGCATTTACGCCAAGGCCAACCAGGAAGCCCGAGCTCAACCCATCGAACTGGTGCATTGCCCGTCGTCGACGTTGGCCCCCAGCACTCCCGCCGGAACGGATGGAACGGAGTCTGCCGAGCCGATCATGATCGGCACGACGAGCTACGCCGGCATCCACCATGACGGCTATCTCTCAAAGCCCAAGGGTACCGACGGAGACAAGGACCAGGCGGACACCCCCACCTACAAAGACGGGCCCATCGATGTTGACCAGAACGGGGTCTTGTTCCTCAACAGCTCGATCACCTACCAGCAGATTCCCGATGGCAGCGCACACACCCTGTTCGTGGGCGAAACAAAAGACACGTCTGGCGGACTCGGCTGGGCCTCCGGGACACGGAGCACACTCCGCAATGGCGCCATCCGGCTCAACCAGACAGCCAACCCTGCAGCCGGAATCGGCCCAGCTGCCAGGACGGGTGGTGGAACGCCTCCAGCGGCACCCGTCGACCCGGACGACCCGAAGTCTGTCGGGGGATTCGGAAGTTTTCATCCCGGAGGTGCCAACTTTCTCTTCGGCGACACCTCGGTCCGCTATCTCAGCGACAGTCTCAATCCTGCCGTCTTCCGGCAACTGTGCAACCGGCGGGATGGCAAGTTGACAGGCGCCTACTGAACATCGGTTGCCACCAGCTCATTTGCGACCAAAGCAATACAGCGCGTTGTCAGTGCGGATGAACATCTTGCCATCGGAAACAACCGGCGTGGCCAGGATTCTCTCGCCAAAGTCATGAGACCCGATCACCGACCAGGTGCGGCCCGCCTTGATCACCGTCAAGACACCCGCCTCGTTGCAGGCAAACACCTTGCCGTCACCTGCAACGAGTGACGCGTAGTAATTGCCACGGCCCGGCAGACGCCCGCGTCGCGTCCGCTTGCCTGTCCGGGCGTCCAGGCTCGTCAGAATCCCACCGTCCTTGACCATGTACAGCACGCCGTTGTAGATCGCGGGACTTGGAACGACGGGCAGCCCCTCCCGGAATTGCCATTCCACATGGGTCCGTGTGACGTCGCCACGCCCACCAGGACGAATCGACATTGCCACGTTTTGCGCCCTTTCAAACACGGCAGCGTGCTTTTTCCACTCCACCGCATCGAGCTCACCGTCCTGGTCGAGATCAATCCGGAAAAAGCGGGCGGCCACCGGGCTCCCGTCCGGCAACTCCGTTTTGGCGATCTTCTTGTTCTTGTTCTTGTCCAGATTCTTGAGCGCCTCCGGGAAGGGCTCCATCGAGATCCGTTCGCTCACATCTCCGCCAGGTGTCCAGGACGCCACATAAAGCCGCTCGCGTGTGGTCACCGGCGTCGTGTCGACAATCCGAGACAGGCCGTTGACCCACCAGAGTGGTTTTCCGCTCTTGATGTCATAGGCGGTCATCTTCAAGGCTCCGGCTACCACCAGCACGCGCTCTTTTTTCGATTTCCAGACGATCGGCGTCGAGTAGCTTCGGGTCTGCCCCTCGCGCGAGGTCTTCCAGACGGTCTTTCCCGTAGCGGGGTTGATCGCGATGAGAAAGCAATTGACGTCGTGGTCCTGGCTCAAAATCAACAAGTCATCGACGAGCACAGGTGAACTGCTGGCTCCGAATTCGTCCTGGAACGGCCCCATCGGCTTCCGCCACAGCTCCTCGCCTGACAGGTCGTAGGCCACCAGGCCAAAACTGCCAAAAAAGACGTACACTCTTCGACCGTCACAGGCCGGCGTCGCCACAGCCGGGCTGCCGGTCGGATGGGTCTTCTCAAGTCGCTTGGCCTTCAGGACCTTCCGCCACAGACGTCTGCCCGAGATCCGGTCCAACGCCACCGTGGCCAATTCCCTGGATGACTTGTCCCATGTGGTCAGGAAGACCAAGTCGCCGTGGATACAGGGCGTCGAGATGCCCGGCTTGAGTTCCTGCCGCCAAACCAGTTGTTCCTTGGCCGCAAACTGTTCTGGCAGTGCGAAACCATCGCCGGCAACCCCCTGGCTCTTGCGAAAAAACGACGGCGCCTCGGCCGCTGGCACAGCCACGACCGAGGACAACAGCAGCCAGAGGCCGCACAACACCGGGATAACGTTCAGACGAGACTTGGCGCAAATTCGCAACATCGCCGTAGATCTCCATGGGAGGCAGCCAGGATTCGGGAACGACAGTGGGGCTCAGGATACCCGAATCGTCGCACGTCCGCGACAAACTGGTTAGGGTCTCCACTCGAACCTCAACACGCTGGAATTGGCTGAACTCATGTCATCGTCGCCCATCGCTGCCGTCGACGTCGTTGTCACCAATCCCATGCAAGCACCGTTGGGCAACTTTGTCCTCGTCCAGATCCGGACAGAGGACGGTCTCACCGGCTGGGGAGACGCCACGTGTTCGGGCAGCGAATTGGCCGTGGCCACGATGCTCGAAGAACACCTGGCTCCGGCACTGCTCGGTGAACCCGTCTCGAACATCGAACGCCTCTGGCACAGGCTCTACCACCTGCCGTATTACCGGTCCGGCTCCGTTCATATGTCGGCCATCAGTGGGATCGACATGGCGCTCTGGGACATCAAGGGCCAACGGGCCGGCATGCCCGTCTGCGATCTGCTGGGCGGCCGCGTGCGAGACCGAATGCTCACATACCGGTCCGTCTCGGGACGCAGCTTCGAGGAAGTCGGCGACCGGGCCGAGGAATTGTCCGAAAGCGGATACCGGGTCATCAAGGTTCAGGCCGCTGTTCCCGAACTGGAGGGGGGCTACGCCGTTCCTCAGACCGACTCACAGAAGGCGGTGGCCGCCGAGGCGTTTGAGCGAGGTGTGCCTCCGGCCGAGACCTGGGACCCCGACCTCTATGCAAACATGCTGCCACGGTTCTTCGAGTTTCTCAGCGAGCGATTCGGTGACGACATCACCTGGATCCACGATGTCCACGAACGAGTCACCCCATCACAGGCGCTGAGATTGGCACACGACCTCGAACCGTTTGGACTCTTTTATCTCGAGGACCTGTTGAGACCGGAACACCTCGACACGTTTCGACTCGTCCGCCAGCAGTCATCTACGCCGCTGGCGATGGGCGAGGTGTTTTGCAACCCCTGGGAGGGACAGGAACTCTGGCTGGATCACCTGATCGATTACGCCCGCCACGACCTCGCTCACATCGGCGGCATCACCGCCGCTCGCAAGGTGGCGGCCGCCTGCGAGACGCGTGGCGTACTCACGGCCTGGCACGGACCGGGAAACATCTCGCCCATCGCTCACATGGCCAACGCCCATGTCAGCCTTGCGGTCCCCAACTTCGGCATCCAGGAATTCGACGCCAACTGGTGGGGCGAACCGATTCGCGAGGTCTTCAGTACGGTCCCCGAGGTCACCGAAGGCCACGTCACCGTCCCGCTGTCCAGCGGACTTGGCTGCCACGTCGACATCGACGCCGCCCGCCGATTCCCTTACGTCCGACGCATGAGGCCAGCCATTCGACGTGTCGACGGCACACCCTGGGCGTACTGACCCAACGCGCGCCTCTCAACGGTCTACTCGGACACCACTATTTTTCCGCCGCCACCTTGTTCCTGAGTACGCCGACGCCAGACAACTCCACCTCGACAACGTCTCCCGGCTTCATGACGTCGGTCTTGCCTGGCGTCCCTGTGAAGATCAGGTCACCAGGATGCAGCGTCACCCTGCGGCTGAGAAAACTCACCATCGAGGCAACGTCGTTGATGAAGTACTTGGTGCTCTCGTCTTGCCGCACTTCGCCGTTGAGCCTCAGCGTCAGTCGCAGGTTGTTGTAGTCAAGGCCGGTGGCGATCACGGGACCGCACGGCCCAAACGTGTCTGACGCCTTGGCCCGCCACCACTGGACGTCGTTCTTTTGCCACACCCGCGCACTCACGTCGTTGCCGCAGGTCACCCCCAGCACGTGCTTCAAGGCGTCTTTCTTCGAGACGTTTCGAGTCGTTTTCCCAATCACGATCACCAGTTCGGCCTCGTAGTGCACCGTCGTGGCGTCCTTCGGGAGGATGATTGTTCCACCGTGAGGCAACAGGCAGCTGACCGTTTTGAAAAAGGGCTGTGGGATCTTGAATTTGGGAGGGATCTCTCCGCTCCGACGCGTTTCCGTTGACGTCTCAGACGACGTCTCGGTCTTTCCCGACTTGTTGTCTTGGGTGATCCTGGTGACCGTCGTAATCGTGGTCGTCGTCTGATCCTCGTCGCCGAGATGGCTCTTGTAGTTCCCGGCCATGGCAAACACCTGCTTGGGACGAGACGGGACCAGCAGCTTCACATCGTCCAGGTCCACCGTCTTCCTGGTCGCCTTCCACTTTCCAAACAGGTCTCCGTCGATCTTGCGAATCTTCTCGCCCTCGAGAATCCCGTAGGACTCCTTGCCGTCATCGGCATACCGCACATAGAGGATTGTCCGCGACTTTGTCGCTGCCGGCTTGTCCTTGTCACCAGCCGCCGAGTCATGCGTCGGAACACCGACCACGACCAGGCCGAACAACACCACCAACAATCCGCCACACAGACGTCGACAAGCGAGCATGAGCATTCTCCCAGGTTCCGATGGGGACCAGATTCACATCTGGCACGGTGCCGGCATCCTAAACCCGGTCGTGGGCCGCGAACAACTCTGGCCGTAGCTCTCGCGCCATGGCCCGTGTTGCCGAATCGGGATGCAGGCATCACCATGCACACGCTGCCCGCTCCCGTCGCGCACGCGCCCCGAGGACCAACCTGAGCTGAGGAGAGACCCAATGATTCGCCCCAACCGCATCAAGACGGCCATCGAGGAGGGACGGGTTGCCACCGGCATCTCGCTCTGTTTCCCATCCGTGCATGCGATTGAGATTCTTGGCCGCTTCGACTTCGACTTTGTCTGGCTCGATGGCGAACACGGTCCGTTTGGTCTCGGCGAGATCGAGGACATGTGCCGTGTCGCAGAACTACACGGGATGACACCGATCGCCCGTGTGCCCAACATCGAGTCGTCTACCATCCTCGGCTACCTCGACCGCGGCATCCAGGGCATCCTGGGACCGCACATTGCCAGCCGTGCCGACGCGGAGCAGCTGGTTCGGGCCTGCCAGTTTGGGCCCCGCGGGGAGCGGTCTTTTGGCGGCAACCGCGGGTGCCATTACAACCACGGGCTTGGGGACATGGCGGCCTGGTTCCGGGAAACGAACGACAACATCCTGATTGGTGCGTTGCTCGAGGACGCCGGTGTGGTTGAGAACCTCGACGAGATCCTCTCGGTCGACGGTATCGACTATTTCAGCGTCGGTCCCAACGACTTTGCTCAGGGCCTCGGTCATCCCGGCGGCGCCGCATTGCCAGAGGTTGAAGAGCTCATCGCGGAGGTGCACGATCGGATCCGTGCTGCCGGTTGCCGCATCGGCACTGATATCACCAGGCGGCTCGACATCAAGGACGCCCTGATCGGCCTTGGCACGCAGTTCTTCTCCAGCTGACACCTGGAACCGACCAAAGCCGCGACAATCCGTCGGACCGGGATCGCTGTTTTGCCAACAGGCGACAGCTGCTAAAGTCCCGCCGCGGGCTTCCTGTGCACACCGGCCCCGGTCACCTGGCGCGCCCATGCCTCCGCTTCAAAGACTCCTGGCGGTCCTCGGCCTGTTCGGCCTGCTCATCGGCGCCGGATGGGTCGCTTCAGCTTGGCGCCAGCGGCAACTTCCTGTCGCCACGTCTCGCACCACGCCACCCGTCACACTCAGCAAGGCCCGGCAACAGGATATCTGGAGGGCCGAGCACACGACATTTCAAATCGAACACCGTTTTGGGCCCGTCTTTTTGAGAGCTCTCGCGACCGGGGATGCCGGCCTCATCGCGGCCAGTCTGACGCGTGAGTTTGAAGGACAGACTCTGGGCACCCCGGCTGAAGTCCGACGTGATCACGCGGGTATCCGAGAAGAGCGATTGTCTCGTGAAGCGTCTCCGTCAACACCCACCGTCTCCGGCCAGGTCATCGCCGAGAGCCTCCTCGCGGCTCACGGCCGGGTCAGCTCCCCCTCGCGCTCTTCCCTCCGCGTTCTGGCCATCAGACCCACGCCCGCAACGAACGTGTCCTGGATCGCTCGCATCCTGATCACGTCCGTCGGCGCACGAGACGATGGTCAACTGGCTCTCGTGCAGTCCGAACATGAGATCTCAGGAATCGTGCTTGATGGCAAACGGCTCGGGGACGTGCCGTGGATCAACCGCTGGACGTTCGAGACGTTGACCACGCGAGTCGGGCGGCAGCATCTCTTCGAGGAAGCCACGACGGCCTGCCACCTGGATCAGCTGCCGATCCCCGACAACTGGAACCTGGCCCCGTCATCGGTCAAGCAAAACCGGTTCCAATGGGCCGTGGCCGACTTCAATCGCGACGGGCGGCTCGACGTGGCCATCGCCGCACTTGGCGTACCTCCGCTGCTCCTGGAAGGAACAGCCGGCGGCACATTCCAGCCCGCTGGGCAACGGACCGGCCTGGTCACCGGTTCGGTGAGAGACCGTCTTGAAAACATGGCCGCCGCCTGGATCGACTTCGACAACGACTCATGGCCCGATCTCGTCCTGGGCGACCGCGTGTACCGCAACCAAGAGGGCAAGTCGTTTCAGGATGTCACGCAGCGGTCCGGGCTTGGATTCCTTCCCGAATGCATGGGCTGCCTGGTGGCAGACTACGACTGCGATGGTCGACTCGACCTCTATGTCCTCTACCAAAAACGGCTCGGTGCACAGCCCACGGGCAAGGAACAATGGATCGACGAGACCGGATCCGGTCTCGCCAATCAACTCTGGCACAACGAAGGACACGGTCGATTTCGCAATGTCACGACCGAATCGCATGCCGGTGGTGGCGACCGGCATACGCATGCCGCGTCATGGTTTTTCTATGACGACGACCACTTTCCCGATCTCTACCTCGCCAACGACTTCGGTCGCAATGTGGTACTCAGGAATCTCGGTGACGGGTCGTTCGAGGACATCTCGGACGCAACCGCTGCCAACGGATTTGCGACCAGCATGGGGGTCGCCACCGGGGACCTCGACAACGACGGCCAGACCGACGTCTACGTCGCGAACATGTACTCGAAGATGGGTCGAAGGATCATCGGCCTCGTCGGCGAGGACGATTACCCCGAGGGGGTCTATCGCCAGATCCAGGGTTCCTGTGCCGGGAATCGACTCTATCACCGGGCTACCACAACCGCGTTCCAGGAGTTGTCTGCCGAGGCAGGCGTCAACGGCGTCGGTTGGGCCTATGCCCCCGTCCTGGCCGATTTCGATGCAGACGGGCGACTCGACATTTACGCCACGACCGGCTTTCTGAGCTTTGACCGAAAGAAACCCGATGGATGAACCTGCCTGTGGCGGGCTGTCGTGTCACAGCCAATGGACCGAGGGGGACGCCTGCCAGCACTTGGGGAACTCGACAGCGATGCGGGAGAATTCTGGGTCGAGAACCCCTTCCTGATGCCTCATCGTGGAGACAATCTCAGCGCGTATGAACGCAATTGCCTGTTCCTGAACACCACATCTCCCGATTCCCCCCCGCAATTTCTCGATGCGTCGTTCGTCTCGGGAGCCGATCTCGACGCCGATTCCAGGCAGGCAGTCGCCGCTGACTTCGACCGAGATGGAGACCTGGACCTGCTGGTCGGATCCGTCGGCGGTGGCGCTGTGCGGCTGCTCAGGAACAACATGCCACAAGGCCACCGAATCCTGGTGCGGCTCATTGGTCAGACCTCCAACCGATCTGGAATCGGCTGCCGAATCATCGTGCATTTGGACTCCGGACGATTGATCCGAGACCTGTTTCCCGCCAACGGCTTCATGGGCAGTGGCCCACCTGAACAACTGATCGGTCTCGGCCACAACGATCGCATCCAGCGGATCGAAGTGCGTTGGACTGACGGCACGCACCAGCATCATGATGACCTGCAGGCCAACAGCACGATCGAGATAACGCAGGGGGAACCTGCCCACTCCGTTTCGCCGCTGGCGAGAAACACGGAAGGACGCAAAACACCGTAACTGACGGCACAGCAAGGGATTGCGGAGCACCTCGTGGATTTGTTGTCGATTCCATGTGACCGATGACTCTTCCGCGGCAACTCAATCGGTGATGCCCCGGACGCCGAGCCGGGGCGAGCCGACGAGTGTCCGAGGTGGTCCCGTGTGGTTGCGACATTGTCTGAAACACTCCAGAGCGACGAGCAGCTCGCTGCCGAAGCCGCTCGCGAAGGATCCGATGGGCCGGCCTTCAGCGAGCTGGTATCGCGGTTTCGACAACGAGTCTGGCGAGTCTGCTACCGCATCATGGGCCACCACGACGATGCGGCCGACGCGACACAAGACGTCCTGGTCCGAATGTTTCTCCACCGCGATCGATTCGCCGGGCGGTCCCGTTATTCAACCTGGGTCCACGGCATCGCCGTTCGCACCTGTCTCTCGCTGCGGCGAGGTCGAGGTCGACGCCAGCGACGTGTCACCGTTGTCCCGGAACTCGATCTCAACAGCGCCGGCCAGACATTCGGCTCGTCCTCGACTCGAGCAGAAGCCTCGGGGCAGATCGACCTGGACACGATGCTGGCGGCGCTGGACGACGAGGACCGCGCGCTGGTCGTGATGAAATATGCCGAGGACCACAGTTACAGCGAGTTGTCCGAGATTTTCGGGATCAGCGAGAGCGCCTGCAAGATGCGGGTCAGCCGCGCTATTTCAAGGATGCGAGAGCGACACCACTCATGACTTCACACCTCGACCTGGGAGAGACCGGAGACTTCGAGAGCCAGTTGGCTCGACAATTGGCCGTTTCCGAGTTACCCGCCGTCCCCGACACCATCGACAGCGGTCTCAGGCACCGGCTCAACCGTGCGTTGATCATCAGTCACTGGCTTTCGTTTGTGACCGCGGTGATCCCGAAAACGCTCGCCACCATGTTCAACCCTTTCGGCCACTTGCTGGCCGAATCGTTGACCGGCCGACCTCGCCGATCGGCTGGTTCTGCTGAGGATTCCTGAACCCGTTTGAAAACCAGAAAACAGTCTTGCGACACACGTCTGACGGATCGCCCCGGCGAGAAGACGGGTGGCGCATGTCTTCGAGGGAGACTCTCATGTCGATTCTTTTGAGCACATCGCTGGCGCTGGCCCCGGTCGACGAGGCCAAGAACGCCGTGGAACAAGGAGTGGGCGGCCTGAGCACGGCGCTGCAGGAGGCCTTTCAGCCTGTCATCAATCTTCTGCCATCCGTGGTCGCGATGATTGGGGTCCTGGCGATCGGCTACGTTGTCGCCAGGCTGATGGCCCGTGGCGCTGATGCGCTCGGCCAACGGATCGGACTCGACAGCGCCGCGGAGCGCAGTGGGCTCGCCGCATCGATGAAGAAAGTCGGCATCGAACGAGGGCTGTCTTCGGTGGTCGCGCAATTGGTCTTCTGGCTGTTGATGTGCGTCTTCGTCGTAGCCGCCTTCAACCTGTTGAATCTGCCGTCGCTGTCGGCAGCAACCCAGCGACTCGTCGACTACATCCCCAAGTTGCTGGCGGCCACGACAGTGGTGCTCATCGGCCTGCTGATTGCATCATTCCTCCGCGGTGTCATCGCCACGGCGGCTGACCGAGTCGGCATCAGCTACGCCGACCGCCTGGCGAGCGGGTCGTATTACATTCTTGGACTGATGACCTTCATCGCGGCCTTCGACCAGCTCGAGATCCAGTTCGCACTGCTCAATCAGTTGATCCTGATCGGTTTCGGCGCGGTCGCTTTGGGTGTGGGACTCTCGGTCGGCCTCGGTGGTCGCGATGTCGCCGGCGGCATCATGTCGGGTTACTACGTCCGCCAGAGAATGCAGTCGGGTGACCAGGTCAGTGTCGCAGGTATCGACGGGGTCGTCCGCGAGGTCGGACCGGTGGCCACGGTGATCGAGACGTCCGAAAACGGGCTGACACACCGCCACACCATCCCGAACGCTCGGATGCTCAACGAGGCGGTCCGCTAGGACAGCAGCCCCTCGCCATGTCGGCGCCACCCCGGTGGCCATTCTGGCCACCGGGGTGGTTGTCCATGAGCAGCCCCCGATTCAGCCCGGACAGCCGTCCCCTGGCTAGCTCTTTTTCTTGGGGGAAGGCTTCTTCGGGGCCGGCTTGCCTTTGGCCGCCCCCTTCGCTTTGCCCTCGGTTTTGGCCCCCTTGGCTGCCGGTCCGCGGGTGCGAGGCGCAATGCTCCGCAACACGTTCGCGCCGGTGTACCTGAGGTCGATCCGACCTCGCAGCTGAGACGCACCGCCGGCCTTGCCCGTGTCGTACAGGTACAACTGGCTGGTCGCGTTGTCGGTGATCATCAGCAGTCGTTGCGCGGAGTCGTACTGCACGGCGTACCGTGGCAGTGTGTATCCACGTGACGTGTTCTTCGTGGTGGCCTTGGTTCCTGTCGCCTTCCTGGCGGTTGTGCCTTTCGGGGCCGTGACATTCTGCCCCACAGCTGTCAGCACAGCGGCTCCCAGAACCAGGCCGGCAACGAACCCACCAGCAACCTTCTTCTGGCTGATCGACATCGAGCTCTCCTTGAATCAAAGCGTGAATCGAAACATCTCAAGATGACGTGTGAGACAGTGATCCCTGCAGTTGCGCTCGTCACCTTCAGCGTGTCCAGGCTGTCTCAAGTTATACCCATTCGCGGCAAGGCTGGCTCTCGGATTTTGTTCTGCAGGCACTCCTCGGTTTGCTGCCATCGCCGTCAGCGGTCAGAATCGTGAACATGAGCAAAACGACGCGACAATTCGGACGCTGGACCAGTCCTCTTTCCGCCGCCACGGTCGCTGCCGGTCGACGACTCGACGGTGTCGCCATCGACTCAGATGGGCAACGCCTCGTCTGGCTGGAGGGTCGCTCCGGTCAGGGCGTGCTCGTGGTGGACCATGACGATGGGGATGCTCCTCGAGACCTGACGAGTGCACTGAGTGTTCGTGCCGAAGTCGGTTACGGGGGAGGCGACTTCACGATTCATGATGGCGTGGCTTACTTCGTGGTGCACAAGACCGGCCGCCTCTTCCGCCAGGACCTCAACAATGGCGAAGCCACTCCGCTAACACCCGCCTTCGGCCACATCTCGTCACCTCGAGTCGATACAGACGGGCGATTTGTCGTATACGTCCATACGGCCGAAGATGTCGACCGGATCGGCGTGGTCGACACGGCCGGGACACACTGGCCGTCGATCCTGGTCGAGGGTTACGACTTTGTGATGCAGCCGCGGATCAGCCCGGATGGCACGCAACTGGCCTATGTCGCCTGGAATCATCCCAACATGCCCTGGGACGGGACCACCTTGTACGTGGTCGACCTCGACACCTCAGGCAACCTGCCCCAGGCGGGCACACCGCGGGCCATCGCCGGCGGCCCGGACATCGCGATCTTCCAGCCCGAGTACTCCCGGGACGGCAAAACCCTCTTTTACGTTTCCGACGAGACGGGATGGGGCCGCATCTGCAAGCACGACCTGGGATCGGGGGACTCCCACTGGCTCACCGAGGACGGCGTCGAATTTGGCACGCCCGCCTGGGCCCAGGACATGACCACTTACGCCGTCTGTGGCAACGGGACATCGCTCGCGGCGGTTGCCAGCCAAAAGGGCTTTCACAGCGTCCTCGTCATCGACTCGGACTCCGGCGACACATCCCCCGTGACATCTCTCGGGGACTTGACCGACATTTCGTGCATCGTCGCCGCACCGATCGGCAACCAGGTGGCGGTCATTGGCAGTTCCGCAACACAAACTCCGCGAGTCGTCTGCTGCGATCTCGACGAGGGCACCGCCCGTGTCGTCGCGAGATCGTCTGGCGAAACACTCCCTTGCACCGGGCTGTCGGTCCCTGAGGCGATCGAGTGGGAAACGGCCGGCGGCGCAACGGCCCACGGACTGCTCTACGGTCCGGCCAGCGAGTCGTTTGAAGGCGTGGGCCTCCCTCCCGTGATCGCCATGATTCACGGCGGCCCCACCTCACAGTCTCGAGCCGGCTGGAAGGCCGATGTGCAGTATTTCACCACGCGAGGCTGGGCTGTGCTCCAGGTCAACTACCGTGGCAGCACCGGGTATGGCCGTGACTACATGCTGAAGCTGAGAGGCAACTGGGGAATCTGTGATGTCGAGGACGCCATCAGCGGTGTCCGACACCTCGTGGAGGCGGGCCGAGTCGATCCCGACCGAAAAGTCATCATGGGAGGCAGCGCGGGGGGATTCACCGTCCTGCAGGTCCTCGTGCACCACCCCGAGGAATTCACCGCCGGAGTCAACCTCTACGGGGTTGCCAACCAGTTCCACCTGGCCAGCGACACGCACAAGTTCGAGAGCCGCTACACCGACACCATGATTGGGCCCTTGCCGGGGGCGGCCAGCGTCTATCACGAACGATCGCCGGCATTTCACGCCGAGCGCATCACGCGCCCGATCGCCATCTTCCAGGGTGACATTGACCGGGTGGTGCCCAGGCAACAGTCCGACGATGTCGTGGCCGCGCTCCGGCGGACGGGGACCCCTCATGTCTACCACGTCTACGAGGGCGAAGGGCACGGCTGGCGACGCCAGGACACCATCGACCACTTCTATCACGCCGTCGAGCACTTCCTCGAACAGCACGTCCTGCTGCAATGACAGCCGTCAGCCGTGGGCTGTCGGCCGTCCCACGAGACGTGCCACCGCTGCGTCGAACGGATCCGCCAGTCGACCGGCCGCCGCCGCCGCCAAGACTGCCACGGCGACAGCAGTGAACACATCCATCGTGTAGTGGACGCGCAACACCAACACGATCAGCACTTCGAACGCCGCCAGCCCGAGACCGGCCACCGCACCGACTCGCCCCAACTGACGCCCCAGCTCGATGCTGCCATAAACTGCCAGGGCCGTGTGGCCGGAAAAGAAAAAGTCGTTGGCCACCTCGTAGGTCACCAGCAAAGTCGGAACGCCAGGATCGTACCAGAGCATCCCCTCAGGAGCCGGCAGGGACACCAGCCACTGGCTGATTTGCCTCAGCGAAAACAGGAGCAGCAGCCCGAGAAACGGCCGAATTGTGCGACCGGCCACCGTGACCACAAACAACCAGCAGGCCACCAAGTCGATCAAGAGACTGCTGAGCACCAACAGGGCCGACGACGCCTGGCGATGTGCCGCCAGCCACGCGTGACAGCCAGAAGTCCATTCGAGGACACGGTCCCCCCGCGTCAACGCACGTGCTGCCGCCTCGCGAGTCGCTTCATCGACGGGGAATTCCCGGGCACCCAGAATCGCTTGAGATCCCTGCCACAGCCCGATCCCAACCACGACAACCACAAACCGCGCCAGCCGCTCCCTGGAGAGGGGCAGTTCGCCTGGCGACCGGACGGATGGAGTCATGCCGTCGAGTCCTGTTTCTGGCCGGTCTTGCCCCGCCTGGTGTGAGCAATTTCCTCGGACAGCCGTCTCAGCATGCCCACCAGGTCACCTTGCAGACGCTCCATCACGACATCACCCCGCGCGCTTCGATCACGGCGTGCTGGCACCTCGATCGATTCACCAATCTCCACCAGCACCGTCATCGGTCCGTGGGGCGTCGCCACGTCGGTCAGGTCCTCCTCAAATCGCTCGATCGTCTCCAACACGCGTTCGGGCACCTGGCCGTCCTGAACGTAGTCCGTTGGATAGAGTGAGAGTTGTTGGGCGAGATAGCAGTCTGCCAGCTGTTTCCACCGGCGTTGACGCTCCGTTTCGTCAACCTGCTTCTCGACCATGCCAGGCAGGATCTCGCTCCGCAGCCGCTTCACTCTCGCCACGATTCCACCGTCGGACCGCCCTCCACACCATTCCTCCTCCAGCGGCCCCAGGATTGTCTCGACAAGCCGGTCGCGACGATCAAAGACCGAACCGGCCGACACCTCCCCCTGGTACTCCATCTCTTTGAGTCCCAGCAGGGCCCGGCCGATGCGGTCGATGCGTCCCAGCACGGGAAGCTCGGCCTGGGATTGCCAGCTGAGACGGGATTCGATCGCCTCGAGCACGGGCTCCACGCTGGAGGCGAGGTCTCCATCAAATCGATACTTGATGGCCACTGGATGAACGACCACTCGTCCGGCCGGCTCTTCCTGGGCCCGCTTGCGGGCCGCCGCCCGGGCCATCAGTGACAGTCCCTCCTGCAACTCGCTGAGACGATCATTGGTGCGTGAGATCATCCCCTCGGGAAACACCACCAGCGGACGCTCGGCCCGCGCCAGGATGTCGATGGCGTAGTTGAGGGCCGTGCGGTCCAAGCCCTCGCGATAAATGCTGAATGCTCCGAGTCGACGGCACAGAAATGTCTGCAGGCCACTCCCCTTGAACACATTCCAGCTTGCCATCGCAAACAGGTGGTGCCCCGACGCGACAGCGATGTTGCCGAGGATCGCCGGGTCGCTGGGACGACTGTGATTGGGAGCCAGGATGATGCCATCGCCCCCGTCGAGCGATGCCCGCAACCGAGCAACTCCACGCACGTCCACCGACTCCAGGCGGTAGGACCGCCTCAGGTGCCACCCGACGATTCGCTCCAGCCACCACGGCCACCAGGTGCCATGATGGGCCGGGACAAACTCGTACGGGTCCTCAAAGACTATGTCCTGCATGACAACGCCCGGCAGTCTAACCCCGAACCCCTGGGCCTGCTATCGCGAACGGTTTGTCACAGGACACGTGCCCGTTGAAGGCATTGGTCGGTTCGACTGTAATGGCCTCGTTGCCACATGCTGTGCACAGGTCGCTCTTTCCGGGACACACTCATGCCAACCCGCGTCTCACGCCGCCAGTTTCTCTCGGCCACGGTTGCCGGCGTCGCGCCGTCTCTGGCGTCTCAGGCAGCCCAGCCGTCGAAACGCCTGGACATTATCATCCGCGGCGGCACGATCATCGACGGTACAGGGCAGGGGAGGCGCCGCGGGGATGTCGGCATCCGTGGCGGACGGATCACCACGATCGGCAAGCTCGACGGCGTCTCGGCGTCAGAGTCGATCGACGCCACAGGCCGGGTCGTCTGCCCTGGCTTCATCGACATGCACACCCACAGCGACCGCTCGCTGCTTGAGGATGGATTCGCACAAAGCGGAGTCCGCCAGGGGGCCACCACTCACGTCATCGGCAATTGTGGCTCCTCGCCCGGCCCGGTGGGGTCTCCCGCCAACGTCGTGGGACACGAGATCCACAGCTATGGAGACTACCTGTCGGCACTGCGGAAACAGGGAACGTCACTCAACGTCTGTGGACTGGTCGGTCACAACAGCGTGCGACGGGCCGTAATGGGCAGCCAGGATCGAAGCCCCACACCCGCGGAACTTCGCCGGATGCAGGACCTGGTCGATGAGGCGATGAGATCCGGAGCGGTCGGGATGTCGACGGGCCTCGTCTCTCCGCCTGGCACCTACAGCGAGACGCCAGAGATCATAGCACTCGCCCGAGTAGTCGCGCGGCACGGCGGCATCTATGCCTCGCACATCCGGGGTGAGGCTTCCACATTGCTCGACGCGTTCCAAGAGGCGATCCAGGTTGGTCGCCAGGCAGAACTTCCTGTCCAGATCTCGCATCACAAGGCCGCCGGTCGAGAGAACTGGGGGAAGACCTTGAAGACGCTGCCGCTCCTGGAATCCGCCAATCGAAGCGGACATCGCGTTCGGGTCGACGTTTATCCCTATCATGCTGGCAGCGCGGGACTGGCACAACTCGTCCCACCGTGGGCACACGAGGGAGGCAAGGGCGCGTTGCTCGGCCGGCTCAAGGACCCCGTTCAGAGGCGTCGGATCGCCAGAGACATGGTCCGCGGCACCGACAACTGGCCCAATTTCTTCAAGATCCGCTGGGACGACATTCAAATTGCTGCTGTGGGCTCAAAGGCCAATGAGAAATGGGTGGGGAAGCGCATCGCGGATGTCGCAACCGCGCGTGGGTGCCGTGGAGTCGAAGCCTGCATCGACCTGCTGATCGAAGGCAACGGGAATGCCCGGATGATCAACTTCATCATGGATGAGCGAGAAGTCCAGCGCGTGCTCAAACACCCCCTGGCCATGATCGGTTCGGATGGGCGAGCCGTCAGCGTCGACACGGCCAGCGGCATGCCACACCCGCGATACTACGGATGCTTCCCAAGAGTCCTCGGCCGCTATTGCCGGCAGCTGAAGTTGTTTTCGCTGGAAACCGCCATTCACAAGATGACAGGCATGCCCGCCGAGCAGCTGGGGCTGGCTGACCGAGGCAGGATTGCGGTCGGACGGGCCGCAGACCTCGTCGTCTTCGATTTCAACACCATCATCGACACGGCTACGTTTGCTGACCCGCACAACTACCCGCTGGGCATCGAAGCGGTGATCGTCAACGGAAAGACCGTGGTGCTTTCCAAAACACACACGGAGGAGCGTCCCGGCCGCGTGCTGAGACCTCAGCACATCTAAGAGCGTCTGAGCCACCACAGGTGTCCGATCCCACCCATATCCCTGACGCCGCGGGATCTTCCCGCGGTACAGCCGATCCGGCCGAAGCCGTTGTGGCGAACACTCCGGTGGGCCGTGGCGACGCCATCGTCCACGGGACCATTCTCGCGGTCGTCTCGTCCTTCTGTTACACGTTTTCCATCATCTCGCTACGAGCCGTCACAGACGAAGGTGCTGACTGGGCGGCCTGGGTGTCTTGTCTCAAGGCGATCCCCACCGTCGCCACCGCTCTGGTCATCATCCTGCTTCGCCGCCGGACCATCGTCTGGCCGTCTCGCCGCATGATTGTCACGCTGCTGGTATCCGGCACCGCCATGCAACTCCTTGGCAATGTCGGATTCCAATGGGGATTGGCCCTTGGCGGCATGGCCTTTACGGTCCCCATCTCACAGGCATCCCTCCTGGTCAGTGGTGCCATGCTCGGCGTCGTCTGGATCGGCGAGCGCGTCAGCCGCCGGTCAGTGGCAGCCATGGCCGTGCTGATCACCGCCATCGGCCTGCTCTCGATAGATGCCGACCAGTTCGCGGCCGGCGTCGGCGTGGACACGTCAGGGCTCGGTTCGGCCATCCTCCTGACGATCGCCGCAGGCCTTGTTGCAGGCATCGGCTGGGGGCAGTCCGGAGTCGTCATTCGTCAGGCCGCCAAATCCGGCGTCAGCACATCGGCCATCATCCTGTTGCTCTCGTCAACCGCTCTTGTCGTGCTCGGTGGTGGCGTACTCGTCAGACAAGGCACCGCTTGGATCGCGGAACGCACGTCGTCCTATGAACTGTGGATGTCGCTCCTGGCCGGTGCCTTCACGTCTCTCGCGTTCTTTGCACTCACGGCCGCACTGAAGCACATCTCCATCGTACGCGCCAACATCATCAACGCCTCCCAGATCGCACTGACGTCGCTCGCGGGAGTGGTGCTGTTCCAGGAGCCCGTCACGCGATGGATGATCCTCGGCACGGGCCTGACCATAGGCGGTCTGTTGCTGATGGAACGGCCGCGTGAAGTGGCCACAACCGGCAGCGACTCCTCTATCGACTCCCCCCCCGCCTCAGGCAGGTCATCGTGATCGCCACGACATGAGAGCACCCGACGCCAACGTACACCTCGTGCAAGACGCGCCAGGAACCCAGCGAGCCACCCTGTTTCATCAGGAACCACGCCAGCGTCGTGACAAAACCGGTCACCATCGCCGCCAGGGCCGCACGGCGTCCCAGCCGATTCCAGAACAGGCCCACGATCAGGGGGGGCAGAAAGCACGCGGCGTATAACGAGCCGGAAAACGAGCTCATCTCGGTGATCCCCTGGTCGAGCACCAGCGACAACCCTGCTGCCACCGCCGACAGCACAAACACACACCATCGCGTCCGACTGACCGCGTTGGGCGCATCGCGACCAGGTGAAACCACGTCGTGATCTACACTCGACGCCGCCACCAGCAACACCGAGTCGATCGACGACATGGCCGCGGCCACCAACCCGGTCAAAAAGAACGCGCCCGCCAGGGGCCCCAGCAGGCTTACTTCGGGCCCAAGCAGGTGTGGGATGACGCTGTCCGTCAACGAGGTTCCCGTCCCTCCCCCCAGTTCGGCTGGTGTGACGAAAGCGTGAGCCAGGAATCCGACAGGCAGCATGACCAGGTAGGTCGCAAACAGCATCACGGGAGCCACCCATCGTCCTCGACGCAGCTCCTCGTCATTCGCCAGGCCATAAAATCGAGACAGCTGTCGAGGCTCGACAATAATCTTCAGCCCGACTCCCAGCGCCAGGCCGATCAGTGTGCCCGTCGTCACATCACCCGCCAGCTCACCGCGTGGCTGCCAGGAAAGAACGTCCGGCCTGGCATCGCGCACCGCCTCGAACAACGGCCCCAGTCCGCCTTTTTGCCAGACCATCGAAACCGGCAACAGCAGTCCGCCTGCCAGGAGAATGACCCCCTGGACGGCGTCTGTGGCAACCACCGAATGGAAGCCGCCTGCCAGGGTATAACAGGTCACGACGACAAAGATGATGATCGTCACCAGCGTGGGGTCAAGATCCAACAGGGCGCCCAGGAGCCTCGTGGCTCCCTCGTACACCGCCACCATGTACGCCAGGCTCGCGATCACGACCACCACGCCGGCCAACCGACGAATGGTCGTCGAGTCGAACTGGTAGCCCAGGAAATCCGGAACCGTCAGCGCCCCCAATTCCCGCGCCCGGGTCGTAAAACGCGGGGCAATCGCGAACCAGGACAGCAGCACCATCGTGGTGAACACGATCACACAGATGAGCCACCACGAGGACCCAAACGCATAACTCCGTCCCGCATGGCCGACAAACGTAACCGAGCTGACAAAGGTGGCGTAAAACGACAGCCCGATCACCACGCCGCCCATCCGCCGGCCACCGACCAGAAAATCCGCCAGTTCGCTGGTCCGCTGCTTCCCCAGCCAGGCATGCCACGCCAGGAGTGCCAGATACATCCCGACAAAGACCAGTTGCAGCCAGTGATCGTTCAGCCACTCCACCCGACACACCCTCTCTGACACGACTCCCTAGTGGTTCTCCGGATTTCGCGAAGCGTATAATGCCCCCGGTGCTTTGCCAACCTCACGGCCTGCCGCCGCTGGTTCCTCACCCTCGACAATCCCTCACATCGCGACTCCTCATGCCACTTTCTGAGCGACTGGGCCAACTCACGCCCACTGCTGTCAACGCCATCCTCAAGGAGGTTGGGACCTTGTGCGTTGACGGCCCTCGCCCTGTCTCCCTCATGCGAGGAGCACCGGACCTGCCCACGCCCGAACACATCATTGATGCGGCCAACCGGGCACTGGCCAATGGTCGTACCGGGTACCCCGACAACCGAGGTGAACCCGTCCTCCGCGACGCGGTGGCGCAAGCGATCCGGGACCGAGGCGGTCCGGCCTACGACCCCGTCTCCGAGATCCTGATCACCACCGGGGCCACGCTCGGGATCCACTCGGCGCTGGGAGCCATCCTCAACCCCGGCGACGAAGTCCTGCTCCCGGAACCCGTCTATGACGCCTACACCTCTGTCATCACGGTCCAGGGCGGGCGGGCTGTACCGGTGCCGGCCGCTATCGATAACGGCCGGTTTACTTGGCCCGCCGAGCGGGTGGCCGCAGCGATCACGCCGAGAACGCGCGCCTTGCTGGTCAATTCGCCCTGGAATCCCACCGGCACCGTGCTGTCGGAAGGCGAATGGCGGTCACTGATGCAGGTCGCCGCAGCTCACGACCTCTGGGTCGTGAGTGACGAGATCTACGACTCCATCTGCTACGACGGACACTCGCATCAGTCTCCCGCCTCACTCTCGGACGACGCCCGGTCACGCACCATTGTCGTCAACAGCCTTTCCAAGACGTACGCCATGACCGGCTGGAGAGTCGGATACTGCGCTGCACCGCCAGACGTGATCCACGGCATGTACCTGATCCTCCAACAGTCGAGCCGGGGTCCGGCGACGTTTGTCCAGGACGCTGCGGTCGCGGCACTGACCGGCAGCCAGGACTGCGTGGCCGAGATGAACGATGAATACGCTCGACGCCGGCAACAGGTAATCGAGGCGTTTGACGATGTTGACAGCGCGTCGGTGATGCCACCTGAGGGAGGATTTTTCGCGATGCTCGACGTAACGGCGCTCGGTCGCGAATCCAACGACGTGCGACGCGAGCTGCTGATCAACCACAGCGTGGTTGTCATGCACGGCGGTGCTTACGGCCCCTCGGGCGAGGGGACGCTGCGACTGTCGTTTGCCTCCGGGGGAGAAAACCTCGCCGAGGGCCTGGCACGCGTCACATCGGGACTCAGACAGCTCGGGTCGTGACCACGTGACTCTGACCCCCCAGCAATGCCAGGCCCTCAACGAGACCCTCGATGGCGATGTCTCTGTAGACGAAGCGGTCCGGGCGATGTACGCCACCGATGCCAGCGTCTACCAGATCATGCCCGCTGCCGTCGCGAGGCCACGCAGCGTCGACGATGTCTCCCGGATGCTCTCCTTTTGTCGTGACCACGGCGTGCCGATCACGGCGCGTGGAGGTGGCACGTCGCAGGCAGGACAGGCCATCGGCGCCGGCGTCCAGCTCGATTTCTCACGGCACCTCAACCAGCTGCTCGAATTGCAGCCTGATCGACAACGAGTTCGGGTGCAGCCGGGAATTGTGCTCGATGAACTCAACTCGTTGCTGAAGCCCTACGGACTTGTTCTGCCCCTCGACCTCTCGACATCCAGCCGCGCCACGATCGGTGGCATGGTCTCCAACAATTCCTCGGGTACGAGATCGGTTATTTACGGCAAGACGATCGACTACGTCGAGAGCGTCACCGTGATGCTCAGCGACGGGAGCATCGCCACCCTCAACGCAGAATCCTCCGCCGAAGGCGGCTCCTTGCACGCACGATGCCAACAGGCCGTGCTGGACACCGCCTCGGAGCATGCCCAGGAAATCGTGGCCCGGTACCCCAACATTCTCAGGCGCGTCGGCGGCTACAAT